>Ga0116111_1000077_pt1 | contig 88868 bp, 87 predicted proteins | sample June2015DPH_8_10_FD_89720 | JGI IMG/M metagenome (GOLD analysis project Ga0116111, IMG submission 89720) | Peatland microbial communities from SPRUCE experiment site at the Marcell Experimental Forest, Minnesota, USA - June2015DPH_8_100 | ecosystem: Environmental > Terrestrial > Soil > Wetlands... | reverse complement strand
CACAGAAGAAATGACCTGCAAGGTTATCGGCGCAAAAGGAATTTTGTCTTTATCGAGCAGTATGATCAGGATACAATAGATCCACTCTTGAACTTAGCTGAAGAGCCCTGTCCCATTGGAGGTCCCGCTAATGGGTGCCATCGTGATAACACAACAAGGAGGACGCAATGGTCGGCACCGTCGCCGTCAAGAGTGAACAGGAAACCGCATTGACACTCAGAGACCGGCTCGCGGCCGATCATGGATTATTCAGCAATCGAGTGCAGATCCTGTTCGATTTGCTCCTGGTAGGTTTCGCGTGTCTGCGCATGTGGTGGATAGTAACAGCGATCGGAGCCGTTCTACTCGCCGACTTCGCCATCTACATGGCCAAGCGCAAAAGAATCCTTTCGCTCTGGAACAATGGTACACCGCGTCTGACGACGGCTGAAGATTTCCACGCCGCCGACGAAGCATTCAAGGCTCAGGACCGATCAACCCCTACCATGAGCGACTTCGAGAATGCGATGGGCTTGTCCGCCTTGCCCGACTGGCGCACGGCACTGCGCTACCAGGAGATCGTCCGCCTCTATCAAGGCGGGCTGGTCGCCGACATCGGATGTGGAGATGGCCGACTGTGCTGGCTATACAACATCTGTCCACCCGAGAAGTACTATGGTATTGACTCCGGCGGCTTAGTTAAGGTTTTGGCTGAGCGTACCTCAGAGAGGGCCCGTGCGATTAAAGGAGTCGCTGAGGCTACGGGTCTGCCTGACGAATACGTGGATCTGGTAGTTTGTACCGAAGTCTTTGAGCACCTAACCGATCCAGCCCGCGCTTTGAGGGAATTTTGCCGGTTGCTCAAACCGGGAGGTAGAATTGTGATCCAGAGTCCGTCTGCCCGCCGCCTGCGCAACTTGAATCCCTTTCATGTGGCGACGATCTTTCTTGGACGTTGGTTTCCTTCAGTTCTCCAACGAACGGTGGTTCACGAAAACACGTTCATCCGCGCCTTCACCTATCACTGGGATTTCACGCGTCAAGACTTCAGGAATTTTGTGCAAGGTCTGCCCCTGAAGATTGAATCTGTACGCGGTGCCATGTACCGATTCAACCCAAACGGAAATGCCATGCACCGGTTGGCGTATCGTATTGCCTGCCTTCCGATCATTAATAGCTTGTGGTGGGATCTCACGTTTGTGCTGCGGAAATCGTGAGTGGGACAAGGCAAAGCTTCGTGGTCCGTCCGCTGGTGATCGTACCGGTGAGGGCTGCACCAGGTGCTGCAGCCCGGGCTACTCCATATAGAGACTTAGCACCTCTTTTAGAGCAGTTCCGCAATAGATGTGTCCGGTTTGCACGGGTAGTGCGGGCCTTCAGCCGGACCCCAAGCCGCGCCGTCCTTTGCGCGGCTTGGGTGGTCAGGCCCGCGTATAGGGCAAGAAGAAAAAGCGAGGGGTTTGGGCGCGGCGAACGCGGCGCTACCACCCCAGCACACGCAAAAGTGGCGTGTGCCGGGGACCCCGGGCTGAAGCGCCGCACTACCCGTGCGGGCGGATACACTAATCCCGGAACCGCTCTAGCCTGCACCAAAGCAAGCTGTGCGTCCTGGCACGTCGTCATGTGTCCTGCACCAGCCGAGATACTCAGTGCCCAGTTCTCGCCATTTCATATTCGTGGGGTTTCAACAGCCGCAATCGGCGGAGCAGGCTGGTTATGTACTGCTTCATTCGATCTCTTTCGTAATCGTCGAGGGCTATTCTGTATGCTAAGGTGATAAACAGGATACTTTCGACGGAAACAACCAACCCTAGCTTAGCGAGGTTGTTCACTGTGATCTGCCATTTTATAGTCAGGCCGCATAACACCGTCAGCAAGGCTACGATCAGCGGCCGGAGCAAAGTCTGCTGGAAACAGTCTCGCCATCGGATTTTTGCCAGCCTCAGGGTGTACCAAGGCTGAATAAGAACAAAGACGATCAGCATCGGCACGGTAGTACCAAGGGCAACTCCCTCGAGGCCCAAGCTCTTTGCCCAATATACGCTAAGACCCAGGTTGGTTAGTCCATCCGCCAATGCCAGAACCGTAGTCACTTTATGTCCACCCCGCGCATACAGGTATGCGTAAGACCCCTGCTGCATCAGCATAACGATATAACCAACCGTTAGAATGACCATGAGGTTGTAGTATGCCGCATAGGGGGCACCCATCCAGATTCGCAGTATATCCTTCCCATGCAGCAGCAATATTTGGCCGCCCAAGAATGCCAGCAGAGTACAGATGCGAGTAGAACGAAGCAGAAGGACGTTCATCTCAGGCCGGCGTTGTTCACCTTCAAGCTTATTCATGGCCGTCGCCAGCGGTCCTGTGATCGGATAGAAGGCGAGCCTGAACATCTCCATCAACCGGCCGACCACATTAAATGGTGTGGTCAGCGCCACGGTCAAAACGTGCGCGATCACAATGGAGTCGGTGAAGAACTTCAGACGGGTGCTGATGTTCGTGACGAACACGAACACACTAAATTGGCCCATCTCACGTGTGCGGGCCCAGCTCAGGTTCTGCGACCGCATTCGCAGTTGCGGGTCGGCCACCCGGGTTGCGAACCCAGTTATCAGCAGCATGAACGCGACGATCAGAAGTTGGGCGACGGTGACCGCCAGGACGCGCCCGCCGAAGTGAATGACCGCCCAGAACACCAGGCCTTTGAGTATTCCCTGGAGCGCTCCACAGGCGTTATACAGATCGAATCGATGGAGCCCATTCATATACGCGCCCATGATGCGCTGTGGCATCGAGAAAGCGATGGTCCCGCTTTGAATGATCAGCAAAACCCGAAAAAGGCTGCGGGCTTCGCCACTGAGGTGAAAGAAGCCCGGCAGCAGGCCAATAAGAATTGCGGTCACAACGAAGACTGCCAGGGAGATGCAGGCGGCCACGCTCATGCCAGTCATGAACGTTTCGTTCATCGCCTGCCGGTCATTGGCGCCATGATAGCGAGCGACGAACCGCTGCATGCTGTAAGCCATGCCGATATCGAGCAGCCCGTAGTTATCCATCACCGAGGAGACAAGAATCCACATGCCGTAATAGAAGGCCCCAAGCCCGTGCACCAGCACCGGTGTAAGGAGCAGTAAGACCACGGCATTGATGATCAGCCCAGCCCAAGTTGAAACAAACCCACGAAACATTAACGGTCCTGAGAAGCTACTTCTTCGATTTGGCGGGGCTTTGCGCGAAGGGAGTCAGATCACGCGCCAGGCGTTCCTGGATCTCGAAATTGGTAGCGCGGACGCCAGAAAGAAAATCACCATAGTCGCGGTCTTCCCCGCCGGTGTGGAGGCCCCATTGATCGGTTCCGGGACCGCGTACGGCTTCTTTACCGTCATAAGCATTATCATTGCGCGTAATGAGGCCCCAGTTAGTTTTCTCATAGGCATTGCCGTCACTCAACTCCCACCAGTCGATACCGAGGATAAAGTTGTCCCCTTTGCTGCCTTTGACGCTGAAGAAGGCTTCCAAGTCGGACGCATACTGCTGCGCACGAGCTGGTTGTGTCGGCAGGTCAGCAACCCCTTGGTTCTGTTTGTAGGCGTGCAGGGCAGAATCCGCGTTGGCGCTAACCCCGTACCACAGGTAGATAGGTTTTCCGGTCAAATCGTAAGTTGCCCTGTGTCCGCTCATGTCAGCATTGCTCGATACACTCATTTGGAAAGCGTCTACCCCAGCATCATCGAATGCGCGCAGAACTTGTGGACGGTTCATATACCCCCCTGCACTGAAAGCCATCGGCCCGAAGATCATGTGATGTCTATCATAAGCGCGAATCGCTGTTATAGCGGTCGTAGCGTACTGGTAGGTATACTTGTACAGAAACGCATCCATGTCGGCGGCCGCGTTCGGATTAGTTCCGCGCAGTAACAGAGGATCGCGGCCAATCCATGAATGCCGTCCATCTTCATCGATCAAGCCGGTGCCTACGCCGTAGCCGCCGTTGTCATCAAAGCTGGTGTAGTTGCTGCCCCACGCAGCGTTCAAGGCCTGAATCGTGCCATACTTGGCGCGCAGCATATCCACCCATGCATACTTGGTGTATAGTTTTGGGTCCCTAGGGGTTATGCTGCCAAATTCGGCTGCTGTGTATTGGAACTTCGTACATGCGGTCAAATAGCCTATGTGGGAATGGGGGGACACGGGCGAGCTTCCACTATTCTTCAAGCCGAAGAGATAGTCGGTGTCATCCATCGTCAGACCAATCAGCCACGGGATTGTGTCGAATCCACCCTTCCCTGCGCTGTAAACTCTGTTATTTTCGTAGGCGACAACATTACGATAGCCCGTAGCAATCTTCGGGTCGAACACATCGACCAGGTGTCCGCCGCGCCACCCTTTATATGTAGTTGTCGGAACACCCTTGATAACGTCTTTTGGCGCTTCTGGTATGCCATACATAGTAGGGTGCACTACCATTTGCACGATTCCATTGATTTCTGCAATAAATGGCAATTTTACGGGGTTTGCGTTCTTGAGCCCATAGGCGTCGATGGGCAAGCCCTGACCCACGTTGTACTCTCCCAGCGCGTTAAATCCCCAACTCAGCAAGCGTTGATTACGATGCGTGTACCACTTGTTCCAATCTCCGCCGTACTTCGCCAGGACGCTGCTCTGCATAAATGCGCGGTTGGTGGCGTAAACCGAGCGCAGCCAGAACGCATTGCCTTCGGGTGTTACGAATGTCCAGCGGCTGCCAACTTTGGCGATTGTGAAGTAGCCCGTCCCCTTCTGCACATGTACAGTAGTGCCGCCGTACCGGTCCCCTAACTGTACTTCTGTCCTCTCAGTTGTTTTAGTCTCGATCCTTGAGATGTAATTCTCCGAGCCAGCCCGTAACCACATGCTACGGATGACGAAAGGCGCGGTGATCATCAGAAGGGCCATAGCCAGCCAAACGGGGAGCATTGACATGGTTACACACACGCACGTCTTCAACGGCAGTCTCATAACGTCCCATCCGCGTGCTGGCAGCATGAACCGCCTGCACACGTCCGTCTTCTCCATAATCTGATGTACTTCTCGCTCATTGTCCTCTCAGACAGTCTAATTCAGTTACATGGGCACATCTTGTCACCGCATCTCAACGAGTGCGGTACCAACCTGCAAGCCGGGCTCTTCGTTTACCTGCTCTTGAGTAGGTGGTTCTCGCTTTGCAGCACTCCACTTGGGAACCAAGGCCGGCATGCACATTGAAAACGATATCATGAGCCAAAACATTTTCTGGTACTGACCACTGACAAAGAATAACGCCACTACCGCGCCAATCAGTCCAGACTCAATTCCCAGAGTCCAATTGGCAAGCGGCTCAGCGCCAACGGCTAGCGCCCGCCGCCGCACTTTTTTCAATGTGTGAAACGTTGTGGCAATAACCATCAAGAAAACCAGCAGGGCTGGTAGACCCATTTCAGATGCAATCTCCAGATAAGCGTTGTGGGCAATGTGTGGCTTTATGGCGAACGCTCCAGTCGAATCATAGGTTGGACCAACCTGCTTATAGCGGCCCAGACCCACGCCAAGAAAGGGATTCGCGGCGACCATCTTGAGGCCAATGTTCCAAGTGACCAGACGGGATCTCGCTGCCTGATCATCCGAATAAGTCGACCGAAACATTCGCCTCACAGGAGAGTTCGGGGAAAACATGAGCAACGGGAGTAGAAGCGCCAGCATCACACCAATGTTTCTTGCTTTCCGTGTAGTGTGCAATACCAGATAGAAAAAAGCGACGAGAAGACCAAGAAAACCGCCGCGGGAAGCACCGAGGGTCGTAGCCAACAGGGTCAACGGCAAGCATCCCAAGAAGAAGACGCGTTGCCACCGCTTCTTCGCATAGATGAATAAAACGAAATTGATTGGCAAGCAGAGCACCACGTTGACACCAAAGTAGTTGGCGTCACCCACCACCCACCCGGGACGGAAGGCAGCTCCCCATGTATGGTATCCGTAGACCCATTCGCGTATCGAATAGAGCGAAGCCCAAGCGACCGATGCCGCGGCTGTTGCTAAGCACCAATAGAGCCGCGGCAGGGTGTCGACTATGGTAATGGTGATCACCATCAAGATCAGAAATGACACGTAACTGATTAGAAATGAGTTCTGAATCTCAAAATCTGCGCCTTTGATCACAAAATTGACGCTGACCAGGGCTATAAACAGCAAGAACCACCGGAATTGTGCAGTAGCGAAATAGTGGGGAACCGAGTGCCGCTGGGCTAGATGAACGAAGGCCACCAGTAAGCACACCAGACCAAGGTATTTGGTAACCGTCACATCTGCGAGTAGTTTTTGCCATATGGGATGGTTCTCCAGCGGCATGATTGCGATGAGTAGATAGAAAAGAATCACAGCCCACTCCTGTTTCCCGAAGCTTCTACATTCCGCTCTAGCGCCCGTACACTCGTCCTTGTCGCATCTTGGCGGCGTGCTGGCTTGGAATAAACCGCTAGCAACGTGTCCGAGACCACTTCGTCAAAACCCAAAGATCCCAGGCACCGGATAATTGCCAACTCCGCCACAGAAAGGGGCGCGAAGAAATAAAAAAACGCCCGGCCGCGCGATAAATTTATCAGATGCGGTTCCAACCCGGCGGCCTGCATGATCCTTTGTAACTGTCTCCGCGTATTTGCCAGATAATGCGTCTCAAACACATCTTCTGCCTCCCGCGATTCCAGATAGCGTATCAGCTTGCTCTGGAACTTCTTGGGAATTACGGCCCGGGCAACATTGCTTAGCTGCACGTAATATCCATTTCGGTTCGGCGTCATGAGTACTACCAGGCCCCCGGGATCCAGCACTCGCGCGATCTCTCGGAAAACTCGATCAGGTTCTGTCAGGTGCTCCACCACCATGTTCAGCGTTACAAGAGTGAAGCTCTCGTCGGCAAATGGCAAATCATTCAGAGTGCACATGACTCGATCGCGAATGGTACGGTGTCTTGTCAGAGAGATCCCAAACGAATCACATCCGACGACAAGTTTGGCCCGCCGCACCAGACGATTCTCCTGCTCGCCCAGCCGACCTTCCAGGATCTGGTGTCCACATCCACCGTCAAGCCAGCGGGTTTCTGGTGCCACAAGCCGCTCCAGCAATTCCGCATATATAAACTGATTATACTTGCGATCAGGATCCAGCCTGGCTTGAAGTGGGTAATACGAGCCGCGCCCCAACCATCGGTCGAGTTTGTTCAGAAAGGACATTATTCGCGTCGGCTTCACCCTTTATCCAATAACACCTGTGCGGTGTTTTGGTCACTAGTAGGTAAGTTCCGACGGTCCATTGCACTCAGCGCCGTCATGATCGACGTCTCCAATGCAACCATAGCGTAGTCAGCGCAGACTCGTTGCCGGGCCGCTTCCCCCAGGCGTCTGCGTCGTACTGGATCGCGCAGCAGTTCTACAATGCTGGCTGCAAACTGCTCCGGGGTATCGGCGATAAGGATCTCCTTCCCAGGGACAAAGTCCAGCCCTTCGGCGCCGACGCTTGTGGAAACCATGGCCTTGCCCATAGCACCACCTTCCAGGATCTTCATGCGGGTTCCACTGCCAATGCGCAGCGGAATGACCGACACTGCCGCTTCAGCAATTACCGGGCGCAGGTCAGGAACAGTCCCTGTGAACTCAATCGAGGGCAGGTGGGAAAACTGTGCGCGCAGTTCGGGGGTTGGATTTCGGCCGGCGACAATCAACCGTATCGAGGAGCACTCCCTTTGAACCAATGGGAATATATCGCGTACAAAGTACTCTAGCGAGTCGCGGTTTGGAAACCAATCCAAGCCTCCAACGTGGATGATCGCCGACGGGTCTTCGTCATGCGAGTCTTCGAGCTGCGAGACTTCGTACTCGCGAATGTCCACCACGTTGGGCACAACAGAAAACTGTACTTCCGGACAGAGCTTACGGAAGATGTTAACGTCCTGGTTTGAACATGCAATCGCCAGATCCGCACGCGAATACATTCGTGTTTCGAAGCGCCGCAGCTTAATAGCTTCTAGCCATACATAAAACTTCTTAATCGGATTCCGCTCCTGATTCACGTAGCGCAATAGGATCAGATGCTCTGCGTTTAAACCACAGATCGCTATAGGAACGCTCGTGGCAGGCAGGTTCGACGCCGCAAACACGTCGCATATCACTAAGTCGTAAACGCCCTGCCGCAGTCTGCGGTTCAGCGCCTCCCGCATCTCTGGCGAATGCAACCGGTTCAGTATAAAAGGCGCTGAGGAAAACAGCGAAAATAATCGACTAAGGTAAGCGCCGCCTTCCGACATGCGAGTGTATTGCATGGGAATAATGTCGCTATCCTGGCATCCTGTCCGTAGCTGCCCTTCGGTTCCCACAGCATCCCCTGGCTTGCTAAAACTGACGAGGGTTACCTCATGACCCAGGTTGGCGAGTGCGCGAAGAATTGCCCATAAGCGCATTTTGCCGCCGTCGGTCGTCGGCAGCGGATACAGTACCGAGCCAAATAGAATGCGCATATCAGGCTGACCTGCATCCTTTCCTCGTCGCTCGAAAACGTATCGATCTCATCTCTACATCTAGAAGCAATACTTCCTTTTTTCCGACACCCTCACTGGCGTGGCGTGCGTACATCTCCAGTTGCGACGTTCAGGAGCGCGTATTTACCAGAAACTCCTGATAATTCCAGGTAACTGCATTCACCAGGCTACCAACGTCATTCTTAGACTCTCGGGTCGGATTCTCAATCAGGAGCCATTGCCGGGCAGCTTTCGAGTTGATTTTGAGAGGCTCTGTTCCATTCAATTGCACATCCATCCAAACGCTGAGAGCAGCTGCGTAAACGCAATATCGTGGCGAAGCGCTTCGGAACAAGCGCAACCATTGTGGCGCGTACCGCATGCATGCCACTGTACCTTCTTGCCGGACGGCGTACAGCCAACCGCGCACGCGAGCCTGAAGGGCTTGGTGGCGCATTAGCAGCTCCAACAAGACATCTGGAGGCTCACCTTCTGTGGAGTTCATCAGCCCCAGCTCCCACGACCACAGATTGAGTAGATCGGCAATTGCTCGGCTGACACACTTGCGCTCCGCAAACGGCGACGCGCCAGTCCACATACTCGTGGCCTTGTAGGCTGCGCAGTGGCAAACGATTTCGATGAATTGATCCGCGTTGAACGGTAAATCCCCGAGCGCGTCGCGCTCCTGCAGTTCACGCAATCTATCCGCACGGGCCTGGTAGCCGGCGACAAATTCGCGCTTGAAGACCAGCAGCGAGGTCGCCAGGTCGAGATAAAGCTTGGTCAGCCGATACTGTGCCGCGTCAGAAAGTAAAGCTTTCCCCGCCGCCAATTCCGGCAGAATCTCGAGCAACTCAACCGTGCGGTTCGCCAGCATTCTCCACCCATCTTCCAAGATGACTTGAATGTCGGCGTGCGGCGCCCTGCTCAGTAATAGCTTAGGGTCGCCGTACAGCACTTCGCCACAGGTCAGCAGCTCAAACCCAAAAATAGTTTCGCCAAGACGAGAGAGATAGGACTCGTGTACCGCACCAAGCGACAATTTGCACGATATGCCCACATTCCGAAGCTCTTCTTCGGCTCCCCGGCTGATTAGAATTGCTGCCTCCTTCGATGGCAGATCGGCCGATTCATGCAAAATTACCACGAACTCAGCGTCACTCAAGAAATCGATTGTGCCGTCAACCTCGCGCCATGTCGCCTCGTTGCGCGCCAGGCTCCCGGTCAGAATGACCGCCTTAAGTCTTGCACCAAGCAATTGCAAACACCAGCGCCGCATCGCATCGCCAACGCGGAATTTCGCCTCCGCACCGCGCGACCGAGCGGTCGTATCCCCAGTTGGGAAGACGGCTTCCGCGGGATGTACGTTGATTACGTCATTCATTGAGCCACTGCCTGCCGTTGCTCGGCGCAAGTGCCAGACACCTTCGCCTGTCCCAAAGCCTCGAGGTAAAGCTCGCCGGTTTCGCGCACCTGCCGTTCCTGTGTGAAGCGCTCAAGCACCCACGCTCGACCCTGCTCGGCCAGGCGAGCACGCAACGTCGGTGAACGGAGCAGCATACAGATTGCCTCGCTCAATGCGCGTGAATCTCCGGCTGGCACCGTGATGCCGGTACGACCATTCACAATCACCTCAGGAGTGCCGTCGACTGCGCTGGCTACCATGGTGCGCCCCGCCGCGAGCGATTCGACCGCTACCAGCGGCAGCCCTTCGTAGAAGGACGGCAGCACCGTGAAGTCACACAGAGCCAGCCAGTCGTCTACATTCCTGCGGAAGCCGACAAAGCGTATGCTCGCTTGTAAGCCAAGCCGCTGCGATTGCTGCTCTAATTGATCGCGTAGGACTCCCTCTCCCAGGCACACCAGCTTCGCGTTGGGGAACTCGCGCAGCACCGTCGGCATTGCATCCAGCAGTACCGCATGGCCCTTCTGCGGCTCTAGGCGTGCGGCCACCAGCAGGACCGCATCGGCCGGTGCGATGCCCAATCCTTCGCGCATGCCGTCGGGAGCAACATGGGCAGGATTGAACCGGCTCAGATCCGATCCGTTCTGAATAACCCGGACCTTCCGAACCGGAAGCCCCTTGTGCTCCACCAGATATTTCGCGTTGGCATGCGACACCGCGATGAAGCGATCTACGAAGCGTGCTGCCATGCGATCAAACGCAGGGTTGGCCTTCCAGCCCTTTCGCCACAATTCGCGAATGTGCGGTGTCTCCACAATCAGGGGGACGCCGCAGCTCCATCCCACGGGCGACGCGAACCAGCTGCTGTACGACAAGTGCGAGTGCAGCACTTGAATCCTCCGTCCGCGAATCCATGTCCGCAGCCTTACCGCAGATCCCAGATCCGACGGGCGCCCGAATCGCAGCGGCAACAGCTCCACGTCCTTGGGCAAATCTGCACCGACGGCCTCAGCGACCTCCGGGCTGCATACCAGGTGCAGCCGGAAGCTACTGCGGTCCAAACCCCGGAGTAAGGTCAGGATGTGCTCCTCCGCCCCGCCGCGAACGCGAGTATTGGAGAAGTGCATCACCGGGATTGCAGCATCGCTCACGCAACTCCTCTATTAGGCAACTGCGCTTCCGGTCCGCCGCTCCCGCCGTCCCGTGTCCGACTGCACCATCATTCGCACCAGGCCTTTGAAATCCACGTCCGGATCCCAGTTTAGCGAGAGCCGAGCCAGGCTGGAGTCGCCACGCAGGTCATGAATCTCGCCGGTGCGAAACAGCTTAGGATCCACTTCGACGTATTCATTCACCACTTCGGCAATGTTGCGGCCGGAAGGTATCAAATCCAGGCATTGCAGCACTTCGACCACAAATTCGTAAACGCTGTGCGACTCGCCAGTGGCGATGACGTAATCATTGGGCTTCTCCTGCTGCAGCATGGCGTGCATGGCGCGGATGTAATCGCCGGCGTATCCCCAATCGCGACGGGCCTGCATGTTGCCCAGCTTGAGCTTGTTCTTCTTGCCCTGTGCCCAATCGGCTGCAGCCAGCGTGATCTTGCGGGTGACCATTTCTGGGCCGCGGCGTGGGGACTCATGATTAAAGAGAATGCCGCCGACGGCGAAAATTCTGCGCTCGCGGTACACACCGCACAAACGGTGAGCGGCGGTCTTGGTAACTCCGTAAGGCGAGGTGGGAGCCAGTGCTGTTTGCTCATTGCGCAATCCATTCAGATTGCCATACATCTCCGAACTGGAAGCCTGATAAATGCGCGTATCCGGCTTCTGGCGCTCGATGATGTTCATCAGGCGCGCCAGACCGCCAACATTGATGTCGAAGGTCTCGGCAGGAATTTGCCAACTCGTAGGGACGAAAACCTGGCCCGCCAGATTATAAACTTCGTCTGGCGAGGCCTTGGCAAAGGCGACTTCCAGGGAGGCAGTATCGCGCATGTCGCCATATAGGATCTCAATCTTGTCCTGAATAGGGATGAGCCAGCGCATGGTCGCCGTCTCGCGGCGTACCATGCCATAAACACTGTATCCGAGCCCAAGCAGGTATTCGGCAAGATAGCTGCCGTCCTGGCCGGAGATTCCGGTAATCAAAGCCTTCTTCATAAAGCCACTTTCTCCTTTGCTTGGTGTCCGGCGTCGCGGATCGTGTAATAAACGTCCGCGATCGTTCGCATAGTCCGTAATGGGGTTTCGTTGCTCAAGAATATTGCGTCCGAATAGGAATCATTCGGATGATAGCCGTGCATGCCGGATGGGAACCAACCACGCCCATTGAAGTCGCTCTTGGCCAACATCCATCCAGGATTCAGCAGGAAAATCAATTCGCCGTAGCGGTCATCGGGAAAATTCAGGCCGAAGCACCGCATCTCCTCTTTGGTGAGGACTTGGCCGGTGGTGAGCGACTGCATCAACCTGGTCACCTTCTCACGCGCCGATTCATTGAAGAACCAGAAACGCGCCATGGTCGAATCATAGACCGCAAGGTAGTCCTGCGGCATGCGCAGGCTCAACTTGGCCACTTCGGCTACCAGGTCGGTGCGGTCGGTGACCGGCGTCATCCCATGATCGGAGGTCACAACCAGCCACGCTTCCGGGTCGCGCTCGCGGGCAATGCGAAACACTTCGCGAAGCTGTTCGTCATACCACTTCAGCTTCCGATTGATGGCTTCGGAATCCTTGCAATTCATATGCAAGAAGGCGTCGACTTCACATAAATAGAGAAAGAAAAACGACGCGTCAGTCGCCTGTACGTCATGCTTGGCGCGGCGTAGGATCTCGGCATCGGAGCACTGATGATAGCTATAGACACGATAGCCGCGGCCTTCTTCCTCCAACTCATCGAACAGAGAGGGCATATTTTCAATGCCTTTGGGTGCGTAGATGTCGCGTCGCTCGGAAAAATTGAAATACGGCAGGAGCTGAGGCGCCACGCAACACTCAAAGTTTAGACCAAGTCCCATCACGCGACGGCCGAGTTCCTTCATCACCTTGCGGCCATACCGATTGTCGAGTACCTGGTTGGGCAGCCAGTTGAATAGCTTTAACCAGCGGAACGGTGCGCCTTTGGGATCGTAGTAAAACAGGTTCCAATGACCGTGACGCTCGGGCATCGCGCCAGTCAAGATCGTCGGAATCGCCCCCGAACTGAAACCTAATACCGTCTGCAAGGACGTGCGGTAGGGAAGCACATCGTTCAGGAATTCACGATTGCGGACGTACTCCCATCCCAGGGCGTCAATTAAGGCGACGACTTGGAGACGCGGACCACTCAAAAACTTTCCTCCGCAACTGGCGCAGAATGCGCGAAAACCGTTAATGAAGCTGATGTGCCCTGTTGGCTCACTCGCTGGTACCCCTTAGAGATTGGCACAATCGTAGTTAGTAATTGAAATCCAGACCATGCGACGATTCCGGAAGTTGGGCCAAGGAGTCATCGTCCTCCCCTTCCCAGCAGCAGGATCTTGACGGTCGCAAACATGATATAGAGGTCGAGTCCAAAGGAGACGTTCTTGATGTAGAACAGGTCGTAGGCCAGTTTCTCGCGGTTGTCTTCCAGGGTCGCGTTATAGCCACGGTTGATCTGCGCCCATCCCGTAGCGCCAGGCTTTACCAGCCAACGCTCTTTATAGAACGGGATGTTTTGCACGCACTCTTCTTCCTGCTCGGGAACGAAAGGCCGCGGTCCGACGAATGCCATATCGCCTTTGACGATGTTGAACAATTGCGGCAATTCGTCGATGCGGGTGCGGCGCAGCCACTTGCCCACCGCGGTGACGCGCGCATCCCCATGCTCGGCCGGCTTCAACTGCTTCTTGTCCGACCCGTCGTACATGGATCGGAACTTGTACACGGTGAACAGACGTCCGTGTTCGCCCACCCGCTTCTGGCTAAAAATCGCCGGACCCGGCGAATCGAGACGAATCGCGATGGCGGCCAGCAGCATCAGCGGGGAAGTCAGTAGGATGGCCAGCGAGCCGAGAATCATCGAGAACAAGCGTTTGTAGATCCGCAGGCCGGTGCGCACGTGAAAGCCGGGCGAAAACAGCAGCCAACTGAGACGCAGGGACTCTAACGGAATCTTGCCGGTAACGCTCTCGTAGTACTCGGGTCCATCCTGGATGTGCACACCCCGGGCCTTCAGCTTGAGCAACTCTTCCACTTGCAGTTTGCCGCGGCGGTCCCCCATGGTCACCAGGACGCGCTGCGCGTTCCGCTCCAGAACCAGCTCCTCAATGTTGCCATCACACAGGGGAATGCCGGGAACCGTAGGCGTGTTCTGACCGACGAAACCCACGACCCGAATGCCTAGTTCGGCACGATGGGCGATCTCCGCCATCAGCGGCCCCGCCAGGGGCCCGTCCCCGTAAACGATGGCCCTCTCCGAAAAACGGACAGAGCGGTTGAGCACAAAAAACACCCGGCGCCAGGCGGGAACCGCGACGCCGACAATACCCACCCCGATCCACAAGGTGTTGCCACCCAGGCTAACCTCGGGAAACACGTAGTAGAGCACCGCCAACGCGACGAAGGCACAGCCCAGGACGCCCACCAGGCGGGTGATCACTTCTCGCCGGTTGGCGAGCACAGAGGAATCGTAGAGATCGAAGTAGTACATCAGGATGAGGAAGACTGCGACCACCAGGCCGATCCGCCCCAAGCCGTTTTCGTACAGCAGATAAATGCTGGCGTCGGAGGCCGTCCCTGCCCAAAATTCCACCGCCAGCACAAAACCCAAGGTAACGAGTATGACCTCGGTCACCGTGAGCAACAGTGTGCGGGTGGGGAAATAGGCATTGAACAAACGAATCATGCCGTCGCCGCTGTTACCTTGTCCGTGTCCTGCTTGGGTTGTTTCTTAGCTTCCTTCTTCGACTTTCCGGATGAGTTGTTGCCGCCGTAGTAGCGGTCGTAATCGAGGTTCAACATGGAGGCTTGGTTGAAGACCACGCCCAGAAGTTTGGGCTTCTCGATCGATTCCAGCGCCTTATCCAGGACCTTACGCCGGGTAAACCCTTCGCGCACCACCACCAGGACACCATCACAGAGGCGCGAAAGCGAAGTAGCGTCGGCCATGGGCAACATAGGTGTGGCATCGAGCAGCACCCAGTCGAAGGTCGACGAGATGGTGTCCAACATCTTGGCGAAACGGTCCGATTCCAGAAGCGGTAGCGGTTCCTCCATGCCGTGGCCTGCGGAGAGAAACCACAGCGGCAGGTCGTTGACCTGGTACAGCGAATCTTCGAGCGAGAGTTTGCCTGCATCCCACTCCGCAATGCCGCGCAAGGACGAGTTGGTCAACAAATTACTGGCGCTGGGCCGGCGGAGATCGGCTTCGATCAGCAGGGTGCGCGCATTGTGACGCCGCGCCAAGGTCAGAGCGAGGTTGACAGCCACCACCGACTTGCCCTCGTCGCCCACAGAACTGGTGATGAGCAGCTTCTGCAGCCGCCGCTTGTTCTGCATGTGCGCCAGGCGGGTCGCCAGGACCCGAAACATCTCCGCTCCCTGACTGTTGGGCTCAGCCAGGGCCACCAGGCGCTGCTCGGGAGTGGGCGTGGGGCGCAGGACGCGGTCGACAGGAACCTTCAACCAAGTCGCATCCATGGGTGTGTCCACGGGGACGCCGGCCGCAACGGCGATGGCAGTGGCTTCGCCAGGCGCCGCTTCTGGTCCGCCTGAAACCAAGGGCGAGGCACTCGGACTTTCACCCTGGGACTTCTGTAACGCTTCGTACACTCGACTCATGGCTAAATTCTCCTCCCGACAGTGGTGGGTATGGCTTTTTCGGTTTCTAAAGCCTGGTGGTCCATGGTGCGCAGGAGACGGAACAACGAGCGCAACAAGCTTTCGCCGTTCTCCTCGGGCGCGGCCACGGGCAGCGGGACCTCTTCCGGCAGGGACGGGCCGGTCAAACGGAAATCTGCGGCCACTTCCGTGATCATCTCGGGAGTCACCGTCCGCTGTTCGCGAGCAAAGGCGTTCACCATGGAGTTCTCGCAAAGATTGTTGATGATGCGCGGAATGCCGCCGGAATACTCAAAGAGCTTGCTCAAGGCTTGGTCGGCGAAAATCGGAGGTTCTGCATGCGCGCCGGCACGCTCCAGGCGGGACAGCACATAGGCGCGGGTCTGGGCTTCGTCCAGCGGCTGCAGCTGACAGCGCAGGGAGACCCGCTGCTTCAGTTGCCGCAACTCGGGAGAGTCAAGCATTATCTCCAGCTCCGGCTGACCCATGAGAACAATCTGCAGCAACTTCTGCTGCGACGTCTCCAGATTGGTCAACAGCCGGATCTCCTCCAGCAGTTCGTGCCGCAACGCCTGCGCCTCATCGACCACCAGGGCCGTGATCAGGCCGCGGGCGTGGCGCTGGATGAGGTAGCGGTTCAGGTCCAGCAGCATCTCCGTCTTGGTGCGCCCGGCGTAGGGCAGCCCCAGGTCGGCCATGATGTACTGGAAGAACTCCACCACCGGCAGCAAGGGATTGAAAACGTAAGCGAAAGCGATGTTGTTCTTGCGCAACTCGGTTAGCAGGCAACGGACCAGCAAGGTCTTGCCCGTTCCCACCTCACCGGTGATCACGATGAAGCCCTTTCTGCGGCCTACCCCATAATGCAAGTTGGCCAGGGCTTCATTGTGACGCGGCGTCGGATGGTAAAAGAACGGGTCAGGGCTAATCTCAAAGGGATTGCGCGTCAACCCGAAGAATTGTTTATACATGCACTATCACCAAAAATAGGCGTAAGCCACGCCCGAGGGAAGCAGGATGACCACCATTACGGTGGCCGCCACCGCCAACCACGGCTTCCAGCGAGCGGCGCGAATTTCCGCTGGGGTTGGCAGAGCCGGAATATCTACTAGGATCGGCAAACTGACAGCTTCGTTGAGCGCCTGTTCGCTACGGATACGATCATCGAGGATCTCCGAGCCGAATCCAAACAGCACTGCAAGTACCAAGCCGACACCAATTGCAGCGAGCGAAAACTTGAATCGATCGGGAAACACAGCCTTGTCCGGAAGACTGGGGGGATCGATGACGCGGAACTGTGCGCCCTGTTGCTGCCTCTCCAGGCTGGTAGCCAGCGAGGATTCCTGCTTCTTGGCAAGCAGATTGGCGTATTCCTTTTTCATGTCGTCGAAATCACTCATCATGTCTTTCATCTCAGCTTCCACTGCCGGGGTCGCATTCAAGCGCGCCTGATACATCTCACCAGCCTTTTCGAGACGCTGTATTTGCTCTGTGGAAGTTTGCAGTTCCATCTTGTTGATCTTGATTTGGTTCAGCACTTGCACCCGCGGCGTCATAGCCTGCACCTGGGCCGCACTCGCGGTATTCGTCTCGAGTTTCTCCTTGGCCTCGGCGCCCATGTCTTTCTTCAGTTTCTCCAGACCAGCGATGGTTTCCTTCAGTTTCCTGATATCGGGATGGTCGTTGGTGTAGCGGGCCTGCAGGTCGGCCAATTGGGCACGCGCGCTTTCCAGTTGGCCCTCGAGGCTGCTGGGCACGTCTGCCGAATCGCCCATCGTTTCGTATTGTTTCTGCAGCGAGCTCAGTGAAGTTTGCTGCTGCAAGGCTCTCTCATGGCTGGATTGCGCAGCCTGTAGCTGGGATTGAATACCACTGAGGATCTGCATATTGCTTTGCAACTGCTGAGGCAATGATCCATCATGCTGCGCCTCATAGGCGCGCACCTTGGCCTCCTCATCGGCAAGCGTCTGCCCGAATGCCTGCGCTTGAGAATCCAGGAAATGCGTGGTCGCTTCCGACTGCTCCTGGCTGGTCCGCACGTTCTCGTCAACGAAGAACGAGGTCAAGGCTGCGTTCACCTTTTGGGCAGTCGCGGCGTCTGGGGCCTTGTATGCCATCTTGAACGCGACATATTCCGTTTGTCTGTTACCAGTGGGAGCGTGAACCAACTCGAACTTAACGTCATCGCGCATCTTTTCTACCTGATCATCAGGCGAATTGGCATAGCTGGAGTACAGGTGAAATTTTTCGATGAGGCTTAGCAGGCGCGTACGGCTCAGAACCTGCGTGCTCATACTTTGCACCCGGTCCGCTAAGTCGACCTGAACGTTTGGCGCCACTAGATAATTCGGAACCTTGGGTGGCTCAACCAGCACTACGCTTTCCGAGGCGTACTTGGCGGGAATGACCCAGGCTGACGCAAAGACAAGGAGCCATCCGAAGAAGAGCGGTCCCAGGATCCACCACCTGCGGCGGACCACCATCGCCCAGTAATGTTCTACACCCTGCGCGGATTTCTGATCATCAAATTCTTCCATCATAAATCACCTTCCAAGTGAGTGGCCCCAGGAGTACCGGAGCGTAATTCCGACGCCATTGCCGGTCAGAGTTTCTGGCAGCGGTGAATAGTAATTCTGAGTCTGGTGAATGGCAGCGTAATACACGGATGCATACCACGACTGCGAGATACTCCGGGTGAAAGTCACTGTGCCTTGCAGCACCTTTAGAAATCCGCCGGGATGGAACTGCGATATCGACAGGCTGTTGTTATACGAAAACCCGGCAGAGAAATTCCAGCGTTGCGTCAGTGGCCGCCGGTAGGCGGCGGTAAGCTGATAGAGCCGTACCGTACCGAGGAAACCACCGCCGCTCGTAACTTGATGCCTGAATCCGGCGCGAAACGCATTCCTCGCCCCCGCCCAGCCGAAAGTCGCTCCTTCTGCTACGTTCCACTGGTCTGAGTGCACTGCGTGATACCCGAAGCAGCCATAACCCGGGAAACAGAAAGTTGGAACGATGTCCTTGCTCGCTGTGTTCTCAGGACCCACCCATCCGCTTACGGAAATGTTGGGACGCAACCGATAGCTGGCGAACCCAGTCATTGCCTGAATTCCGGAGCGCGATAGACCATGCCCGAAATCCAGGGCGGTGAAGCTGTAACCGCCACCGGCTGAGAGCCTCGCCGAGAAATCATGCTCATAGTTGGTTCCCGCCGAGTAGCTGTATGAGTTGTTTCCTGACAATGCATTGTTGAAATATCGTTGAAAGCTTTCAGTGCCCGTAAAATTGAGGCTATCATGCTGGGTCATCTGATAGGTTAGATTAACCGAACCCACATTCGCCTCGGTTACGACCTGAGGTATGTAGATGACGGGATTGGGATCGTTAAAAGTGGGCACATGATCAACCGTCAAGTACGGCTCGAACGGGTCGTTGGTGTAAACGTAGGTATCGTTCACCGCCATCTGCCAGTGCTTGGCAAATTGCCAGAGGATATTTGCACGCGCGTTCTGATTCAGGCTTGCGTAATTCGAAGCCCGCGACGACAGGGAGGGTAATGCAACTCCGCCGTTGTACACCAGGTCCCACATCAAGGTGGGACGAATCTGCGTTATGTGGACGCCGGCTCTAATCGTGGGGAGGGCGTACCAGTAGGCTTGAGACGAACTGGCAAACGAGTTGTAAGTCGTTAAGAATCCAGTCGTCAGGTTGAGCTCGATACCCGTGTTCGCCGTGACTTCATTAAGCAACGTCAATGGAGGCAGCTGTTCGGGATGAGTGTAAGCCACCTGGGGGCCCGTGGATGACTGCTGCGACTGGTCAATGGCACCGGTTTGCGACTGGCTCGTAGAACCGCTTTGCGACTGGTCCGTAGAACCGCTCTGTGACGGGTCGCTACCAGTTTGCGACCAGGCAGGCGGCACTGCCAAGACTGCCAAAACCACCAGAGATAGGCCGAGTGGACGTTTCATAGCCCCCTCCTCTTTTTCGCGCTTTCCGTTCTCACGGGACGACCAAGGTGTCGTGCGGATGAAGCTGGATGTTCTGAGCCATATTCCTACCTTTAATGACTTCTTTGTAGTTGAACTTGAGCTGTTCCTGCTTCCCATCGGGGCCAGTACGAAGCACGTAGATTTTCTTCTGCTTGGCGAAATCCTTAAAGCCGCCGCACAGCGCTATGGCATCCAGCACGGTGAGGGGGCGAGTGATCGGTAAGTATCCCGGCCTCATGACTTGGCCCATAACATTAAAAGTCAGGCTATTCACCGACGTGACAATCACGGTCACCTGCGGATCGGACATAATCTTCTTCAGCGAATCGCTGATCTGGTCTTCCAGTTGTACCGGAGTCAGCCCTTTCGCCTTGATCTCCCCCAACAACGGCAGCGAGATCATTCCGTCTGGTCGAACCGGGACGGTCTTCGACATCTCGGGCTCTTTCCAGACATTGATCGCCAACATATCATCGGAGCCGATAATGTAGCTATCCGGCCGGACTTGTGCAACCCGTGGGGGAAGCGTATTGGCGGCCCCAGGTTGCGCAGCGTTGGCCACGTCCTTGGCAGGCTCCGCGGCGCTGGCCGGGATCACTGGTTTATCTGGGCTGGCAGGACTGCTCGGGTTTTGCCCTGACGCGGTGTGCGCCCAGGCGCCCAGCAGCACCAGCAACACCAGGGTTAAGGTTGCGCGACTTCCAAATGCTCGTGTTTGCGAATACATGACTCCACCTCGGCCGGATTACTCGGCCTTATCGTCCTCTTCGTGTTTGCTCGCGGAACTGGAGCGCCGCTGCGGGATCCCTACTTCCTTGAGCTTATAGAGCAAGGCGCGATAGCTGATATCGAGCGAGCGCGCCGCCTTCTTTCGGTTCCAGTTGTTAGCATGAAGTGCATTAAGAATAATACGTGCTTCCAATTTGCGGACGGTCTGCCGGGTCAGCTTCTTGAGTGAAACCGGTCCATCCAGCATCAGCGTGGTAACTGCATCGCGCTCATTGGGCTGAAGCAATTCGCTTAAGATAACATCTTCCGTGCCCATGACCACGTAGCGCTTGATCAGGTTCTCCAGTTGGCGGACGTTGCCCGGCCACGAATAACGCTGCATTTTGGCCATCAGGGCGGGGCGCACCATCATCACCCGGCCATTGAGCTTCTCGTTGTAGTACTGCAGCAGGTAATCGCTGATGACCGGCAGATCGACGGCCCGCTCGCGCAGCGGCGGCAAATGAATCGTCATGGTGGCAATGCGGTAAAACAGGTCGGGCCGGAAGTTTCCGTGCTCGATCTCCTTGTGTATTTCCCGGTTAGTAGCGCACACCACCCGCACCTCGACCTTCTTGTCCTCCTGCGCACCAATCCGGCTGAATTGGCCATCTTGCAGGAGTTGCAGAAGCTTCGCCTGCAACGCCGCATCCAGTTCCGCGATTTCGTCCAGAAACAGAGTGCCCCGGTGCGCCATTTCGACCCGGCCAGGCTTGGGATTGTAGGCTCCGGTGAAGGCGCCTTTTTCGTAACCGAACAGTTCGCTTTCCAGCAAGGTCCCCGGGATTGCCGGACAATTCACCTTGACAAAGGGGCCATTCGCCCACGGCGAATACAGATGTAACAGCCTGGCGATGATGTCTTTTCCGGTACCGCTTTCTCCCGAGATCAGTACGGAAAGATTTGCGCCAGCGACTCGCTCCAGCTTTTGCCGGACATCACGCATCGCGGGTGTCTGGCCAAAGATCACCGGTTCGGGCGGAAGCTGTTGGACCGTGAGCGCGCCTTCGTTGTTCGAGCCTGCCAGCAATGGCATCACGTGTCCTCGCGTCATACAAGGAGATATCGGCGTACCAATGAATTGCATTTCTTGCGCCAAGTTTGTGCAACATCGCAAAAGAATGCGCACTTTGTTTTTAATATGGTTTATTTACTGTAACTTATATATGCAAAAGTTGTCTTGGAAATTAATGCAGAAAGGCCTAAAAAGAAATATCTTGCGCTTGAGAGTGTGAAAACATTTTCACTTTGAGGAACTCTCTTTCCCTGCGGAGCGGGACCGGGCTGCCTCCAAGCCAGGCTGCTGGTTCAGCAGAGGCTCTTCGAATTGCAGGCCGAGCAGGAAGTATTGGCGGTCGGGGGTGCAGCGTAGCACGGTAGCGTGCAGCAGCGACACGGATCGCGGGAGGTTAGCCTTGTTCAGCAGAGTGACCGGAATTTCCAGGGAGATGTGGGTACCGGGCTCCAGGTAACGCCGGGCTGCCAGTAGCAGGCCGCCGGCAGACAAGTTCAGGGCTGTAGCAAACTCCAGGAATTCTTCGCCGTCAGCGTTGCTTCCGCGAACAAAGAATGGGATTGAGATAGGCAGCCGGTCCCAGTCGCGGCGCTCGGCGACGGATACGGTTCGACGCACTTCTATCTCCTGTTATTCTAGGTTAGTACGCACCTGAACGGCCAAACTTCGCACCCATGAAATAAGGTTGCAATCCTTGTGTTTTCTTAGACATATCGAAAAATTAACAGGCCGCCTGAGCAGGTCGTGATTGCAATCTATTGCGGTTCGAGAGAAGAAAAATGCCTCCCTAAATTGCAAATCGGTTCCCAAAAAAGCCAAATATCTTGCGCTCTTGCGCAAATTCATGGGAAATTTCATTGACAACTCGGCCAATTGCGGTAAGATCAGGGCTCCCCCTTTGTAGAGTGCTTCTACTCTATCCCCCGAGGACTGGAAAACGCTAAACTCTGTGGCCATTTTTGTCGAGAATACGGTATGGAACTGACTTCGGGGGATCTGACAGAGGAAATGGGGGAACCATTGTCGTTGCCTAGGGAAGCGAAGGATGCCGTTCCTATGCCATCGGCGAAGATGTCGCCGTTAAGGCACAGGGTCGAGCTGTTCGGCGACGAACATGATGCGCTGGCTTCCGCCGCTCACGAGCTGAAAACGCCGCTCGCCATCATGGGGGGCTACCTGCAGTTGCTGCTGGCGCAGAAGCTTGGACCGTTGAATCCACGGCAAGTTGAAATACTCACCGAGATGCAGGCCAATGGTGTGCGTCTTTCCAATTTCATCCAGAACTTGCTCGCCTACACTTCCCTTAAAGTCGACCGCTTCGAGATGCAGTACGAGGTGGGGGACATCAACGCCTGTGTGCGCGAGATCGCTGAGGTTTGGGCCCAGCGCTTCCAGGACAAAGCGATCGCGTTCTATTTCTTGCCTGACGACCGGCTGCGCTCCTTCCCCTTCGACTACTACAAAGTGCAGCACGTGGTTTCGAACCTACTGGACAACGCTCTGAAGTACACGCCTTCGTCAGGGACTGTGTGGTTGCACCTGGAACCCTACTTCTGGGAGCAGCGGACGATTGAGCGCCAGCCTGAGGTAGAGCGGCGCCGGCAGACCATCCATGAGCCCAATTGCTGTCGCATTTCGGTGTCCGACACCGGACCCGGCATCGCCCCGGAATTCCAGCAGGAAGTCTTTGATGAGTACTTCCGCCTGACGCGCAAGGGAGTGCAGACGGAAGGACATGGGCTGGGGCTGGCCATCGCGCGCCGTCTGGTACAGGCGGCGGGCGGGAAGATATGGGTCGAGAGCGAGCCCGGTAATGGTAGCAAGTTTTCCTTTCTGCTTTTGCTGAATCCCTCACCTAAACGCGTTGCGGAGGATCGATGAGCGCAGGCCACATCCTAGTGGTGGACGACGAGCCGAGCATGCTGCGGTATCTGCAGACGGTACTGGAACTGGACTCCTATCGGGTCACGACGGCGTGCAACGGGACCGAAGCCGTCGAAAAGGTGCAACGGGCCAATCCCGACTTGGTGCTGCTCGATATGGTCATGCCCGGAGCCGATGGGTTGGAGACCTTGCAGCGCATCCGTGAAGTCCGTCCTGCCACCAAGGTAGTCATGCTGTCCTGCGTTCGCGATACCCGCAAGGTGGCGCAGGCCATGCGACTGGGCGCCCAGGATTACCTTTCCAAACCGGTGCAGAAGGAAGAGATGAGCGAGGTCCTGCGCTTCTGTCTGGAAAATATGGAACCGGGCGGCCCCGGCGCGGGCGAAGCCATTGAAGTCAGCGAAGGCGTCTTCTTTTTCTCCGCTACCCCGCAAATGCGCCAGCTTCGCGCCCAGGCCATGCAGGTGGCGCGCTTCGATTTCCCGGTGTTGCTGCTGGGCGAAAGCGGCACCGGCAAGGAAGTATTGGCCCACCTGATTCATAAGTATTCCGATCGTTCGCACCGCACTTTTTTGAAAGTGAACTGCGCCGCCATGCCCAGCGAACTGCTGGAGAGCGAATTATTCGGTTATGAACCGGGGGCCTTTACCGGCGCCGTTAAGTCCAAGCCCGGTAAATTCGAGCTCTGCAACAAGGGCACCCTGCTGCTGGATGAAATCGGAGAGATGTCTTCGGCACTGCAGGCCAAGCTGCTGCAGGTTTTACAGGACGGCCAGTTTTCGCGATTGGGCGGGCGTAATACCGTCAAGGTGGATGTCCGGGTGCTGGCGGCTACGAATATCAACATGCCCCAGGCGATCGCGCAAAAAGCCTTCCGCGAAGACCTTTATTACCGCTTGAACAGCTTCGTTCTGCGCATGCCTTCGTTGCGCGAGCGGCGCGAAGAAATCCCCATGATGCTGCGCCACTTCATGATCTACCTCGCGGACCGCTACGCCTGCGCACCCCTGAACGTCTCGCCGCAGCTGGTGGAGTCTTGCGAGAACTATCCCTGGCCCGGCAACATCCGCGAGCTGGAAAATTTCGTCAAGCGCTACCTGGTGCTGGGAGATGAGTCGGCTGCGATCGCCGAGTTGCAGCAGGGAACTTCCCGCGATCCGCAAACCGGAATTGTGGTGCGCATGGAAGAAAAGCAGCCGCAACCATCGCCCGACCTCAAAGAAATGGTGCGCAATCTGAAGAATGGCGCCGAGATGGAAGTCATCGCCCAAGTGCTGGAAGAAACCGCCTGGAACCGCAAACGAGCGGCCACCCAGTTAAACATCAGCTACAAGGCGCTGCTCTACAAGATTCGTCAATACGATATCCGTCCCCGGCAGGCCGGATAGGGGAATTTCCCTAAAGCCTTGTCGGGCGCACGGCTCGTTTTGAACCGGAATTTCCATTAGAACCATAAGACCGTGGATTGGCAGGGAGCATGGTGGAAGCAGATTATTCCGATAATCCGAGAACACTTGCACGGGAGCGCGGCGAAGGCACAGAGTTGAGCAGGGGAGGAGAAACGGAAGCAGCATCAGTAGACGTAGGTCTGCCGCGACCTCGCGTAAAGACGATCAGGACGGCAATGGCGCCTGCGAGACCCGACGCACAACGTTCGGTCGATCCCCCTTCGCCCAGCGAGCAAGAAAAGACGAAATCAGAAACACCGCCAGGACTGCCAGTTCCGGATCGATCGCATGTCGATACCGGGCCGTTGGAGAAGTGACGTAGTAAATCAATGGATAAAAGATCACCAGCGTGGCAAACAGAAAAGCGCCGTGCACGCGCCTCTTAACGGCCAGAAACAGTCCGCCAATGGCCAGTAACGAGGATGCCAGAAAGATCCAGTTCTTCACTTGGTCCAGCCCTGTCCGGGAAAGACCTAACCAGGTCCGGGGAACACCAGCCCAAAAGAAGATGAACCTGCGGAAGCACAGCACCAGAAACCTTTTCGGATGCTGGGCAATCCAGGCTTTCGCCTCATGGGCCTGTGCGGCGTTGATTGCGGGTTCGCCCATCTGCTGGAATAAGGTCAAGAGAACGGGGTTGTAGCCGGCGTGGTAGGTCGGGACCACCCAGCCTTCGGCCAGCGGATTGTTGCCGGCGCGGAATTCATTGCCGAAGTTGTCACGTATGAAAACCGGTTCGCCAAAGACCGAGTAATTGCGTACCAGCCACGGGGTGAGTACCAGCCAGAAAACCACGGCGCTCAAAAGCACCGGCACGACAGTGCGTTTGCCGCGACGATGCAAATGGTAGGCGAGCCAGCATCCGGAGAACGGCAGGAACGAAATTACGGAAGTATTGGTCAGGGCGGCAATTCCCCACAGCATCCCATAGCCGGACCACCACCACAGGCCGTCGTTGTCTTCCATTTCCAGCGTCAGCATGAACAGCAGGCTCAGCAGAAACGCGGAAAAGGTGGTCTCCGAGACCCAAGTCACGGACCAACGAATGCTGTAGGGCAGAAACGCCCAAACCCATCCTGACCACACGGCCATGGTTTCGCTGAAGACGCGGCGCGCGATGCGATAGAGGGTCCAACTGGTGAGGGCAGCGCAGATGCTGTTGAACAGCAGCATGGCGAACCCGGCGGCATACGAATAGACGCCAAAGGCGCGAAACGCCAGCGAAATCAGCCAGGGATAGATAGGAGCGGCCCAGGCGGAAGGGCCCGTATCGACCACGTAGGGAGCGCTGAAGCCGGAGCCCGTAGCCAGCGAGTAAGCGAGACGCTCCAGCTCGTTGACAGAGCCGTTAGGGCCGCCAATGTCGATAACGCGATAGGAGCGCGCAATCACCATGTAGAGGACGCGCACAGCCAACCCGATCAGGACCATCCAGACCGGCGAGAAAACAATCTTGAGGAAGTTGGTTGGGCGCACCGGTTGCTTAACCGTGCGCTCCCAAGGGTCAGAATTTCCCTTTGTAGTTGCCAACGCCCCACACTCTATACCAGCGGGCGATCACAGCGCACTGTTTTTTCTCGGGCGGGGCGCAGAGATTGGACAGCCGGTTGACCGGCAGACCGTAATTGGCGGCAATGCCGTCAAGCCCGCCATCGGTCCCACAGCTCCCACCACAGCAGCTTCTCCCATTCGGTCAGATAAGTCTTGGCCCATTCGCGATTCTTCCACCACGGCTGGCCAAACAGAAAGTCATTGCGAACTGCCCCTGCCGTCCAGTGAATTTGTGGTAAACGTTGGCGGAAGATGGAGAGCGCACGCCGGGTGTGGTAGTCGTCTGTCACTAACACGACCGAATGCGGCGGCGGCTGCAACTTCGCCAGGCATTCTCCTACTTGCGGGGCCTCCTCCTTGGTCGAGTCACCTTTGACAATGCAAATGCTCACTTCGGAGGCGTTTTCTCCCGCCGTCCGGGCTATGAAATTTGCTGCCAGATCCAAGTAGGACTGGCCGTAAACCTGACCGGTGCCCGCATCCACCAGAAGATGACGCCCGTAGCCACCACGAAGCAGGTCCAGAGCGCGCCAGTAGCGCTGGTCAACCTGGTCCCCTGCAAGCATGACGATCGCGTCGGACTTCTCCGCGTCATTCACAATCAAGTAGCCGCCTGGCTGAAAAAACAGCAACACGCAGATGAGAATGAGGACGGCGGCGACGATCAGAAATTTCATGAAGAATCCCGGTCTGCGAAGGCATAATAAACTCCGTCTGGGCATTCGCGCCATCCTACGGACGTGTACCGCAACTTGCGAAAAGGTCTAGTACACCCCACGCCATGGTTTCGCATCTATGCTCGGCGAAAGGAGAAACTGACGATGACACGCTTTCCACAATCCTTTTCCGGTTTGGCTGCGGTTGCGTTTCTCTGCCTTTGTCCGCTCCTGCTGTACGGGCAAGATACCATGCAGAACAACCAGTCCGGAATGGGCAAGAACACCATGAGCACTCACCACATGATCAACGTCACCGGTTGCCTGAAAAAGGGCATCGAGGGAGGTGGGTACTACCTCACCGACAAAGACGGCACCATGTGGGAACTGAGCAGTAAGACTGTCAACCTCTCGGAGCATGTGAACCACACCGTCAGCGTTTCGGGTCACGAAATGCCGCGGTCGCAAGCGGAGGAAGCGAAGATCGCGGAGAACGAGAAGTCGGAGTCTGGCGGAAACAAGTACTCCGATCTAAAAGTGGCGCAGTTGAAGATGGTCAGCACAAGCTGCACCCAGTAACCGCGCCGCGGGCCGGAAATCATCTACCAAGCGTGGGGAAGAAGCAATGGCTCCACGCTTTTCTTGTGCCCGCACCAGTGGCGCTGTGCCAGTCTCCGGCACACCCGGCAAGGCACGGGTGACCGCGGTTGGTCCTGACTTGCACAACCGCGAGAATGCTGCCATGATGAGCCAATTCCCGCCCGTGGAGTATTCCTCCGGACGAAGAGGTCGCCGGAATGTCCATCCGTATCCCAGTCGCGCTTGGCGCAGGCCGCGGACTCAACGTGTTCGTGTTGGCCATGGCCTTGCTGCTTGGTTTCGCAGCCACGATGCAGGCGCAATGCCCGCTGCTGGAAGTCGATCCTGACGCTCCTCCCAAACCTCCCAGCCCTCACGCGGCCAGCGAGGAATTGCTGCCGGAAAACGGTCACCTTTCCAATACGACGTACACCAGCGACTACTTCGGGTTTGCTTTCGATCTTCCCATTGCCGCCCAGGGCCACCTCCTCATGCTGCCGCTCATGCCGGAGAGACAGCACGCTCTGCTGGCTCTTCAGTTCGAGAATGCCAGCCATGCCGGAACCATCACCATCACGGCGATCGAGCCACGCTCAGGATTAGAGGTATTGACACCGGAGCAGCAACAGCAGGAATTCGACAACTGGGCGGCTTCCGGGAGCCAGCCGGGAAGGACGCTTCGTTACCCCATTCCCGATTACATGGTACGCACCACCGGCCATTTCTATTCTTCGCTGCGTCATAAGGGCCCAAATTATGCCGCGCTCTATTGGACGCGGATCAAAAACTACAACCTCAAAATCTTAGTGGCTTCCAACGATCAGGACTTTCTGCGAAAGTCTAAACACGCCATGAACGCGGCACATTTCTATTGCACCCAGGACGACGGCACGCTCACTACCGCGGACGGCAAACCGGTAAAGCCGGACGGCGACCCTTACATGGGACCCACGGTCCCTACATCGCTCGCTACTGCGGCTGTCAAAGCCAAGCCGGCGCTGGAGAGCATTCCGCTGGGCGGGATCAGCGGCGCAGTGTACCGCAATCCCGACCTGGGTTTGCAGTACGAGTTTCCCAAGGGTTGGGACGTTTTCCCCGCCGAAACCAACGACGATCCGCCCCGCGACGCCGTCGCCTTGCGCGAGCATGAATTTCTGCACGCCTGCTCCCAGACCCTGCTGCGGATCGCGCAACATGGCCCCAGCGGCGCCGCCGACCAAGCGGCAAGGCCCACCATCACCTTGCGGGCACTCGACCCATCTTGCCTCGTGATGCGAATACCCTCTTCCCTCAACGACAAGGATGCCGTGGACAATATCTCGGCCAGCCTGGAAGTGCTCTCCGAATTTGGCGAGATCGGCTCGGATGAATTGGTCTCCATCTCCGATCATCTGTTCATGGTGTTCCATGGAACGGTTGCCTCACATGCGTCCAAGGACGAGTTGGCCCACCGCTGGTCGCAAGTCATTTATGCGACCCTTCACCACAGGGTGCTGTTCGTTTGGTCCCTCATGGCTCCGAACTCCGCTGACTTAAACGCGATGCCCACCACCGGCATCACTCTCGATGGCGCGCAATCCATCGATCTTCGGGCCTCCCTGACCGCTAAGCGCTAGCGCCAATTGCGAGTGACGGAGCTCACATGCCGGGGTGACGCGATACATAGGGCAAGCAGAAATTCCGGGATTACGGTATTCTTAGACGAGGAGTTGTCCATGCTCGATAATTTGTTTCAGCCCATGCACCTGCTGGTGATTCTTTTTATTGCCTTGCTGGTGTTTGGACCAAAGAAGCTGCCGGAACTCGGCAAAGGTCTGGGTGAGGGAATCAGGAGTTTCAAAGACTCCATGAACCCGAAAGACGAGACCGCCGGCAAAGCGGATGAAAAAAAGCCTTAGTGGGAATTTCTTTCTTGCGATGCGCGACTAAGCTTTTTTCTCATGCCCGATATCCTGTTCATTCTGTTGCTGGCGCTGGTGATCTTCGGCCCCAAGAAGCTGCCGGAGATCGCCCGGCAGATTGCCAAGTACATGACGCAATTCCAGCGGATGAGTAACGATTTCAAACGCCAACTTGAAAGCGAGATGCTAAAAATCGAGTTGGAGGAAAAGCAAGCGCCCGCGAAGTCGTATCAGCTTGCTGCTACCAATCCGCCGCTCAACGCCGAATCTCAGCCGCAAACCCCTCCTTCTTCCTGAACCGAATCTTCCTGGCTGTGATGTGCGACTCGGCAAATCGTCGGGCGCCCTTTGACAGGGTGATAAAGTGTTTGCCTCAGACTTTTTTCGTCCTCAAGAAATGATAGGTCGCTACAAGAACAGCCCAGGATAAGGGAAATACGCATGTCACTGTCTCTGGATTCACGCCACTGCGGCAGAGTATTTGTGATCAAGTGCGCCGGAAGAATCGTTACCGGCGAAGAAATTACCATCCTCGAAGCGTGCATCAACCGCGGCTTGCTGGAGTCCTCGCGTATCGTAGTGCAGGCGGGCGAGGTGACCCGCGTGGACAGCACGGGCATGGGCTTGCTGGTGCGGTTCCTATCGCATTCCCGAAATCGCGGCGGCGACCTGCGTCTGGCTGCTCCGCCGCCGTTCCTCACCAACCTCCTGCGACTGACCAAACTCGCCACCATTTTCCGCATTTACGATTCGGAAGACGAAGCCATCGTCTCCTTTCTCAAAGAGCCTGCTCTCTCCCAACCCGTCGGCGTCAAAGCCGGTCCCGTGGTCCTCTTCGTGGACCAATCGCCTGACCTGTGTGCGTTTGTAAGAACTCTGCTCCAGCATCATGGATACGAGGTGTTGTCCACTTGCAGGATGCACGACGCCAAGACCCTTTTGAGCGCCGCGAAAGTTGACTACATCGTCCTCGGTCCGGACAGCTCTTCCCGACCCGCGGACAGCGCGGCAGCTTCGCTGAAATCGCTGGCGCCCAAGGCTTCTACCGTCCTCTTGCAGGGGGATTTCAAACATGGCGACGCCGAGCAGGCTGGGCTGGAGTTGCTGCGATTGATGCAGCACCGCCCGGTCGACTGACCTCTTCCGATCGCAACATTTCCCAACGCCAAGCCCCAAATGGGGTATGCTTTTTCCCATCTTTGTGAGATTGGGGGGAACATGAAACTCGTAATCATCGCATCTCTGGTGATGGTGCTGGCGAGCGTCGCGCTCGCGCAGTCCAAGGCGCCGGCCCAGGTCACCAGCAATCCAGTAGTCAGCACCGTGCGGCAACTGGAAGAGCGCCAGTCGAAGAACCTGATCGGCGCCGCCGAAGAAATGCCCGCCGACAAGTACAGCTACCGCCCGACGCCGCCCCAGATGACCTTCGCGCACCTGGTCATGCACATCGCCGGGTCCAACAATTTTCTATGTGCGCGCGTGGCGGGTGAGCAGCCGAGCGAGCTGAAACTGAGTGAGAGCGACTCCAAAGAGATGCTGACCAAAGCGCTGAAGGATTCGTTCGCCTACTGCGAGCAGGTACTGGCCAAGGCGGATGATTCGACGCTAGGCCAGCCGGTGGAACTCTTCGGTGGACGCACCGGCCCTCGCGCCGCGGCGCTCATCTACCTCGCCGCGGATTGGGCCGACCACTACAGCGCCGCCGCGATGTATCTGCGGCTGAACAACCTGCTGCCCCCCAGCGCCAAGAAACCCTAGTGCAAAAAGCCGTCTCATAAATCGTTTTGTATCAGGGCACGGCTTCAGACGTGCCGCAGGCGGATCAACAATGACTTGGGCTTCAGCCCCTGAGGAGCCTGTTTTTGCAGGGGCTAAAGCCCTGACCTGCTGCGCTTCGCCGGCACGACTAAAAGTCGTGCCCTGATACGACCCGGAGCCATTCATGAGATGAGTTCGAGTTCAATCGCCCTTCACTACGATCAGCTCGAAGCTGCCAGGCACCATGGCCGGCCTTTGTCCCGGAGCAGGCGGTGTGGCTTCGCGCTGCGCGGTCACCAGATACGCGGTATTGCTCGCATAGTCCATGGCCATGGTGCGCGCGCCCTTGGCGGTAGCCAAATTCTGCGTGACCGTGTACTTGTCGGGGCTGTCTTCGTGAATAACAGTCAGCACTCCGTCACCGCCGCAGGACATGAATACTTCCTGCGTCTTGGGATTGAATCGGCCGGCATCTACTCCCGCCCCTATCGGCACGGTAGTCACGACTTTGCCGGTGTCGGAGTCAACGACGGCCATCATCTTGTTGTCGCATCCGGCGAAGAGGCGATGATGTGCCACGTCGAACGCCAGAGCGCTGGGCTCCTGGCATGGACTCACTGACCAGTGATTCAGCACCGAGAGCTTGCTGGCATCGATTGCGGCGATCTCGCTCTTGTCTTCAATGTTGGCGTACACCTTGCCCTTGCCGTCGGTGACGGGAAACTCCGGCTTGCCACCAAGTGGAACCGTCCCCACCACCTTGCCGCTGGCAGCGTCCACCACGCTCGAATCCTTGCTGCGCGCGTTGAAGGTGAAGACGTGTTTGGTGAACGGATCGTAGAGTATGGCGTCCGGCCGCTCGCCAACCTTCACGCTGTCCAGTTTCTTGAGCGTCTTCAGGTCGAAGATGGTAACCGTGTTATCTCCGCCGTTGCTGACAAAGCCGCGGCCCAGTTCCGGCGCAAGCGCGACCCCGTGAATGCCGGAGAGATCGGGAATATCCCCGCTCACTTTCAGGGTTTTGGCATCGACCACCATCACATGGCTTCCCCGCGTGATGAACAGGCGCTGGCCGTCTTTGTCGTAATAGAGGTAGTCCCAACCGCCCTCTCCTCCGAGTTTGACGGTATTGACTACTTTGTATTGTTTCTGTGCGAACGCGGGTATGGCGGCCAGAAGGGTGGCTGCCAGGAACAATGCGAAAATCCGTTTCATGGTTTCTCCTCTTTCAATTGGCTTCTGTAGGACCGGTTTCGTGGCTCAAGTAAAAGTGAACAGCGGGAGTGATGATCAGCGAAAGCACCATCGAAATGGTGATGCCTCCGATTACCGCGATGGCCAGCGGTTGCAGCATCTGCGAACCGGCGCCCAGCGCCAACGCCAGGGGCAGCATGCCGGCGGCGGCAGCCATGGCCGTCATCACGATGGGGCGCAAACGGCGACGGCCAGCCTGGATCATGGCATCGTGCGCGGAGTATCCTGCCGAACGAAAACGCTGGTCGGCGTCAAGCAGCAGAATGCCATTCTTCGCCACAATGCCGATCACCATGATAAGCCCCATGAACGACGCGATGTTGAAGGTGATCCGAGTTATGAGCAGCGCCAGGAATACTCCCGAGGTGGAAAGCAGTGCCGACGCCAGAATCGCCAGCGGCGCTGCCAGGGTTCGAAATTCAAAGAGCAGCACCAGAAATACCAGCAGGATGGCCAGCACCAACACGAGCACGAGGTCATGGAACGATTGCTGCTGCTCCGCGTACGTCCCGCCGTAGATTATGCGGATGGACGACGGCACATGCAGGCCGTCAACCACCTTCTGCACGGCCGCGACACCGCTACCCAGATCGCGTCCTTCCAGGCGCGCGGTGACGGCTACCTCGCGCTGCAGGTTCTCGCGGCGAATTTCCGTCTGCCCCGGCAGTTGGGTGATGTTGGCAAGTGTGCCTAAGGTCGCGGTGTGCCCACTCGCGCTGTTGAGCAGCGTGTTGCTCATCGCAGCCAGCGAACTACGGTTGTCCTCCGGATAGCGAACGCGAATGGTGTAGGCGATGTCCTGCGCGATGACCGGCGTGGCCGCGGGTTCGCCTTCGAGAATTGCCGAGGCATCGACTGCCACTTCTTCCGGGGTGAACCCCGCGCGCGCGGCTACCGTCGGATCAACTTGGAAAACAGTCGCCGGACCGCTGATGGTGTTCTCAATTCCGTTCCGAAGGTCCACTACCCCCTTCACTTTTTCGATGGCATCGCCGATCCGCGGCGCCCACTGACTCAAGAGCGCGGCGTCGGGCGAGAACAGCTTGATCTGGATCGGCTCAGGCGCATTCGACAGGTCGCCGATCATGTCCTGCAGCACCTGCACGAACTCGACTTCGACGGCGGGTTCTTGTTGGTTGATTTCGGCGCGCAGCTCTTCGGTGATCTCGTCCACGCTGCGGCTGCGCTTATCTTTCAGCTTCACCGCAAAATCACCCCGGTTCGCTTCGGTAACCGCAGCCAAACCGAGCTCCAGACCGGTGCGCCGCGAGAAACTCTCGATCTCGGGAACCTGCCGAAGCATGCGCTCGATGTGGCTGAGCATGCGATTGCTCTCCTCGAGCGATGTGCCCGCGGGAGTGAGATAGTCCAGCACGAACCCGCCCTCGTCCATCGCCGGCAACAGGTCCGAGCCGAGCGCCTTATAGCAAAAGAAGGACGCAATCACCAGCACCGCGGAGAAGATGGCGATCCACCTCGGGCGATCCAGCGCGAAGCGCAGCCAGCGTTCGTAGAACTCGATGACGCGGCGGAAGCGTCCACTCAAAGCGGTCTCTTCCGCGGCGAGGACCTTTTCCCACTCGCCGAAGTCTTCGCGGGGAAGGCTGTCCAGGTGTCTCCGGCGAATGACAAACTGGCTGAGGGTGGGCGTCAACGTCAGCGCCAGTCCCAGAGACGTCAGCAGCGACACGGCCACGGTGATGGCCAGGGCGCGAAAGAACACGCCGGTCACGCCGGCGATCGCGATCAGCGGCAGAAAAACAACAATGGGGGTAATCGTGGAGCCAATGAGTGGCGCGGTGATCTCGCTTAGCGCGCTGTCGATTGCTTCAACCCGTCCCTGCCCGGCGGCGCGGTGCAAAGTGATGTTCTCGACCACGACGATGGCGTCATCAATCACCAGTCCCACGGCCGCCGCCAGTCCGCCCAGCGTCATCAGGTTGAAACCCTCGCCCATTAGTTTGAGGGCGATGAAGGTCACCAGCACCGTGACCGGAATGACCAGCGCCGCGACCGCCGAGGCTCCCCAATCGCGCAGGAACAGGATCATGATGATCGAGGCCAGCACCAGACCAATCAGAATGGCGTCGCGAACGCTCTTAATGGATGCGGTTACGATCTCCGACTGATCGTAGAAGGGTTGGATCTGGATTCCCGGCGGCAGCGACTGCCGAATGCGGCCAACCTCGGCGTGCACTTCGTCTGCGACCGCGACCGTATTGCTGTCGGGCTGACGGTTGATGTTGAGCAGCACCGCGGGTTTTCCGTTGGCGGTCACGATGGTGTACACCGGCTTCACGCCGGGAGCAACCGCGGCCACATCGCCCACCCGCACGGGAATTCCGGCTGGCGTCGCCTTGATTACGATTTGCGAAAGTTGCGCCGGATCTTTCACCTGGCCGTCCACCAGCGCGAGATAAAGCTGATGGTTCTCCTGCATCAGGCCAGGCGAGTCAATGAGGTTGGTCCGCCGCACCGCGTCGAGAATGTCGGGCACGGTCACACTGGCCGCCAGCAACTTGGCGGGATCGGGAGTGATGGTAAACTCCGGTTCTTGTCCACCTTGCACCACCACTGTAGCCACGCCATCGAGACGGTTGAGGCGGGGCTTCAGATCATACGTTGCCATCGTCCAGAGCTGCGTCTGCGGGACCGTATCGGACGTAAGGCTGTATCCAATGATGGGGAAGCTGGAGAAGTTCAGGCGGTGAGATTGAATGACGGCGGTCGAAGGCAACTGGGAGCGAATGCGAGAGAGCGCCGCATCTACCAGTTGGAGCGTGGTAACCATATCCACGTGCCAGTCGAAAAAGAGGTCCACTTCAGCCGCGCCACGACTGGTGATGGAGCGGACCTGCTGCAATCCCGGCACGCTGTTGACCGACTCTTCGATGGGGCGCGTGATGGTGACCATCATCTGGTCGATCGGCATCACCCCGTTGTCGACGCCGATGAGAACACGCGGAAAATCGGTGGTCGGAAAAACCGAAATTGGAATGGTGAAGGCGAGGTAGGCTCCAGCCATCACCAGAACGAGGATGAGAAAGATCAGCGATTTCGCATAGCGAGTAAACCAATAGCGCTCGTCCGCCGGGCCGCTGGTGCGCAGACGCTGGAGCATGGATTTCCAATTCATGCGCACATCAGTCCTTGGCGTTGCCGTTCTTGGAGTCGGAGTTCTCCGAATGCGCCGACGGCGCCGGTTCCACAACTTTCACTTTCGTGTTGTCGGGCAAACCGTAAGCGCCACTCACAATGACCGTCTCCCCGCCGCTCAGGCCTTTGGTGATCTGCACACGATCGGCTTGGTGAATGCCCGTTCCCACCGATACTTGATGAGCGCGATCGTCCTTGACGATCATCACCGTGGTCTGGCCCTCGGGAGTCTTCAGCAGCGCGGACACCGGCACCACAAGGGCGTCGTTCAAGGTTTGCGCAACCATTTGAACGTTGACGGTCGTGCCCGGACGCAGCCGCGCGTCGCGATTTGCGGCCTCGATCCATACTTCGACCGTCGTGCTATTGGGATCGAGCGCTGGACTCACCAGCGTGACTTTACCCTGTACGCGACCGTCTCCCGGCGCAGCAATAGTCGCAGCGTCTCCCGGCTTCAGCCCGGCGGCGTCGCTTTGGGGAATGTGTGCGCGCGCGGTCACCACCGAAGTGTCCATGATGGTCAGCAGCGGAGTGCCGGGGGGAGGCGTCTCGCCGGGATAGCTCGGACGATCGGTGACCACGCCGTCGATTGGGCTGCGAATCTCCGTATAAGCAAGCTGCGCGGCGGCGCCTTCGTACTTGCCTTTGGCCGAGGTAAGCTGTCCGCGGGCCGCCTTCATCTGCTGCTGCTTGCCCGCCGATTGCAGGGCGGTTAGATGCTTCTCGGCCATTTCGTATTGCGCCCTGGCTTGAATCAAGGCGACCGCCGATTCGTCGAGCTGCTTGCGTGGAAGAGCGCCCTGCTGGAAGAGAGCGCGGCGGCTGTCATAAACTTTCTGCTGCGCGTCGTAGGTCTCCTTCGCCGTCGTAAGATCGAGTTCAGCCTTTTGCCACTCTTCCGGCAAAGCGGACGAGGTTGCAAATCCGTAGGCCGCCTGCGCCTGTTCGTACGTTCCCTTGTTCTCGACCTCGGCAGCAGCGAGATCGCGATTCTCCAGCACCGCGAGCAATTCACCGCGATGCACGCGGCTGCCGCGATTCACGTAAAAGGTCTTAACCGGCGCGACAACTTTCGGAGTGATGGCCGCCTGGTCGCGGGGAAACAGAACGGCTTCGGCGCCGATTACTTGCTGGATTGCGCCGCGTTGCGCGACCGCGGTCTGCACCGTGACTACCGGTTCGGCTTCCTCTGACTTCTTCGAGCAGGAAACCAGCATTGCCGAGACAAGGGCGAGGGACAGTAAGGACGTCAGCCTGTTGATAATGCGTTGAGCTTTCATGATCAGAACGCCCCTGTCAGCGTCTGCAGGTTGGCGATGGCCACGTGGTAGCGGGCCTCGCCATCGCGATAATTGTTGCGCGCCTGCGTCACGGTGTTCTGCGCGTCCACCACCTCCAGCGCGATGGCCTCGCCCGCCTGGTAACGCAGATTGGTTAGCCGCAGGCTGTCGGCCGCCAGCTCGGCGGAGTTGCGCAGTGTGTCCAGTTGCGCGCGCGCGGTTTCGGCTTCGGCGTAGAACGACTGCAAATCGGCGATCGCCTGACGCTGCGCCGCGCTCAGCTCGACTTGTGCTTGGTGGCGCTGTAGCTCGGCTTGTTTCACCCTGCTTTCAATCGCGCCCCAGTGCCATACCGGAATGTTGAGGGTGGCAGTGGCCGAGTAGCCGAGATTGCGGATACCGTCTGTGCTGACCGCAAAATGGTTCGCGTCAATGCCGTAGAAGTAATCCAGCACCAGAGTGGGCAGATGTCCCGCGCGCGCGACCATGACTTCGTGGTTGGCGGCTTCGAGTGCAGCAAAGGCGGCGCTTAGCTCGGGATTTTTCTTTTGTGCCATCTGTTGCACCTCGGCAATCGGCGGCAACACCGGCGCAGCCGCAAGATCGTCCACCAGCGAGAAGTCCTGAAAAAAATTCGGGAACAACAAGACCGCGAGACTCAGCCGCGCATTTTCTTCGCTAAGCTTCGCGTCCTGAAAGGCGCGCTGCTGATCGTTGGCCTGGATCTGCGCTTTGATTACGTCGGAGTGCGCGACTTCTCCGCCCTGCTCCAGTTTGCGGCTGTTGTCGAGGAAGCGCTGGGCTTCGTCGGCGGCCGCCTGCGTGCTCTGCGTCTTGCCCTGCGTAACCAGCACTCCGTAGAATGCACGCACCACGGTTACGATCAATCCGCGGGCGGCGATCTCGGCTTTGGCTCGGGCCAGCGCTTGCGCCGCGGCGGCGCGCCGGTAGTCCGCGACTTGCCCCAAGCCAAACACTTGCTGCACCGCGCCTTGGCTGATGTACTCATGCACACCGTTATTGGCGATGAACCGCCCTGAGGGAGTGCCGTTGCCCTCGGTGTAAATGAAGCCGTTGTCATAGTCCACGCCCGGCAGCAGCGCCGCTCGCGCCTGCACGCGATCTTCGCGAGCGATTCCCAGTTGAGTGAGCGCCGCCTGAAATTGCGGACTGTTGGCCTTGGCCCGCGCCAGGGCGTCGGCAAGCGTCAGCGAAACCGTGGGGGCCGGCGCCTGGGCATTGATCGTACCCGGCGACGCGGTTTGAGCGAGTGGAATGGCTTGCGCTTGCGATGCGACCGCGGCAAGCAATAGGCACGCGATGCGCGCGATAATCTTCTGGCTCAGGTACACGGCTCCCTCACAAGAGGACTCAACTTAAGATGCGGGAACGTACCTTAACCCAAGCTGAACCAGCGACAGCGGCCGCTTAAGGCTGCCTTCAGCTTTCCTGCCCTAGGGTTGGCATAGGATAGAAGCACCATGCGGGTATTGATCATCGAAGACGAGGCCCGGCTGGCGGAAAATGTCGCTCGCAGTCTTCGCGAAAGTGCTGGCTACGCGGTGGATGTGGCGCTCGACGGCGAAGAAGGCGCGTTCATGGCAGAGTCAAACCCGTACGACCTGGTAATCCTCGACTTGATGCTGCCGAAACTCGACGGCCTTTCTGTGCTGCAACGCATGCGAAGCGGGGGCTCGGCTGTCCCCGTGCTCGTGTTGACCGCGCGCGACGAGAAGGAGTCGATCGTGGCGCTGTTGAACGCCGGCGCCGACGACTACGTTGCCAAGCCCTTCGATCTCGGAGAGCTGCTGGCGCGTGCCAAAGCCCTGATCCGGCGCGGCAAGGGACAAAGCGCGGCGGTGTTGAAGGTCGGCGATCTAGAAATCAACACGGCTGATCTCTCGGTGCGTCGCAAGGGAAAACTTGTCAGCCTCACGGCGATGGAATACCGCGTTCTGGAATATCTGGCGCACCGGCCGGGCGCGGTGATACCCAAGACCGAGTTGCTCGAACATCTGTATGACTTCAACTGGGAACGGTTCAGCAATGTCATCGAAGTTTACGTTTCCGGCTTGCGTCGTAAACTGGAGGACAGTGGAGACACCAAACTGATTCACACCCTGCGTGGACAGGGATATATGCTTCGCGGATAACATGCGACAAACCTCCATTCAGCGCCGGTTGATCGCAGCGGTAGTGATCTCGCAGTTGCTGCTGGCCATCGGCATCGTGTCGGTGGCGGTGTATTTCACCCGGCGCCAGTTGCGCAACGCGTTCGACGCCGCCCTGCATGGGCGCGCCATGAGCGTCGCCGCGCTGGTGCGCTACTCCGAAGATGAGCATCCCGCGTTGATCTTCGAGGACGACCTGGTTCCGCCGCCGCTGGAGAGGCAACATCCCGATCTTTACCAGGTGACCATCGGCAACGGACGCGTGCTCGCCCGGTCTCCCAATTGGCCACAGGATTTGCAGGCCATTCCGAAGAAGGACCGGCAACACACAAACTTTACGGTGGATGGCATCCGTTATCGTGCGGTACGACTGGAGAACGTTCCCGTGCTCGATCGCGAAGGCGATGCGCCTTCCACCGATGTGCTGACCGTGACCTATGCGGCGCCTACCGACCAGATGACGCGAGCGGTCGCACATGCCGGCATCTACATTGCGGCGGGCAGCGGCCTCTTGTTGCTGGTCACTGTAGGCATTGCAGTTTTGGACTTGCGGCGAGGATTGCGCCCGCTCGCCGAAATGGCCGCCAGCGCGGCCTTGGTCAACGCTTCAAACTGGAACCTGAATCCCAGCGAAGCGGCTTTGAGCACGACGGAACTCGCGCCCCTCACCCAAGCCATGACCGCCATGCTCGAGGGACTGCATCGCGCCTTCACCCAGCAACACGAATTTCTGGCCAACGCCGCTCACGAGCTGAAGACGCCGGTTGCAGTTCTGAAGTCCACGCTGCAATCGCTGCTGCAGCGGCCGCGCGCTGTGGACGAGTATCGCGCCGGCTTGGCGCAAGCGCTCGACGACATGGCCCGGCTCGAGCAACTGATGCACTCCATGCTCCGCCTGGCGCGCGCCGAACAGTGGGCGGCGGGCAGTGTGCGCCGCGATCTGGAGGCGGTGGAAGTGGGCGCTACTTGCGAGAGTGCAATGGAGCGTCTTGCGCCCGTGGCACGCGAGCGCGGCATCACTATCCATTTCGTCAGTAACGGCCCCATGCCCATGCGTGCCGATGCCGACGATCTCGAACTGGTTTGGTCCAATCTGCTGGAGAATGCCATTCGCTTCAGCCCTACCGGCGGAAACGTGCAGCTTCGCGCGCGCTCCGATGGACGGCGCGGCTATGTCGAGGTCGAAGATAACGGTCCGGGAATTCCGCAGTCGGAGCTGGCCCACCTGTTCGAACGATTTCATCGCGGCGACAGCTCGCGCGCGCGCAACACCGGCGGATACGGCTTGGGTCTGGCCATCTCCAAAGCGCTGATCGAAGCTTACGGCGGGACCATTACTCCCCAAAGCGGGCCCGGACAAGGCACGCGTATGGTGGTGGAAGTGCCGCTGGAGCAAGGATGAAGCCTTGCTCTGCCGGCACTTCGAAATCTGACAACGGAGTTATAATCCCACGAGATGGAATGAAGGTCCTTGCATGACCATAGAAGAACAAGTCCTCGAGAAACTGCGCGACTTGCCTCCCGAAAGAAAAGAGGAAGTCCTGGAGTTTGTGGATTCTCTCAGAAAGAAGGATCTCGCGAAGAAACCCTTCCGCAATCTGCGCGGGCTTTGGAACGACCTCAACATCGACATCACGGAGGAAGACATTGCCCAGGCCCGCCGCGAGATGTGGGGCAACTTCCCGCGAGATATCTCCTGATGTCTGCAGTCTTAGACACGCCATGCGGCCATTTGGTACCTGCTCGAGGCAAAAAACCTCTCCGACACAGTTTTCGCGCTGATAGATAGTGCCGCGGCAAGCGGGGCGCCGACGTACATCTCCGCGATCTCGCTAGTTGAGATTGTCTATTTGGTTGAGCGCAGGCGCATCGCAGCTGACGCTTACGGGAGATTTGCTGATGAACTGAGCCGGGACAATCCAGCGTTTAGGGTTGTTCCGCTCGATTCGCAAGTCGTGGAACATTTGCGCAACATCCCTAGAACTGTTGTTCCTGATATGCCTGATCGCATTATCGCCGCTACAGCCCTCCGCCTTGGACTTCCGCTGGTCACGCGAGATCGTCGCTTACGAGAAGCGGGGATCACCACGATTTGGTAAAGCCGAAAAGGCATTCAGACCTCCGACTGATAAGTCGCTGATCGCGATGTAAATCCTTTCACCGGTTCTCCTTCAGCCGCAAGCGCAGATAAACATTCGCGCCCAGCGGGTGGTCTCCGTAGTACGGCTTGACGACATCCGGTACGCCGTACAGCGAGACATTCGCGCCCAATCCCGTCTCCACGTTGTGAAAGATTCCGATGTCGCGTGTGTAGCCGACTGTGCACGCGCTGATATCGAACCATCGGCTACCGGTTTGTTCGAATAGCTGCTGCGCCAGCGCGGGATCATTGGCGAATAACTCGTCGCGCTGCGACCATTCGTAACGTCCGCTGACGAAGTTCTTCTCCTTGAACGGCACGACTGTCTCCGCCAACACGGCGTTGGTGCCATAATGCACAGCCTGCTTCCCATTGCGTCCCCACAGCAGGGTCGTCGCCCACGCATTGCCGTGCGGACGCGGAACAATGTATTCCACCGAAGCGGTTGTGCGTACGACGTCTCCTGGTTCCAGCGCCTCCGGGTGGACAAGATGACCGGCTGAAAACTGTGCCAGCCATCTCGCGGTCGGCGTGACGGTGAACCGCGCGGCATAGGAGTTCATCGGCCCAAAGTCAATGTTCCAACGATTCTCATCAGGCTCCGCGCCGTGAAAGCCGGATGCCTCAAGCCGCACCGCCTTGTACGACATTCCCGCGGTAACTACGTTGTAGAGGATGTGCGTCGAGTCTTCCCAGTGATGGCCGAGCGTGCTTTGCGGAATCTCCATCGCCGAGGCGCGATGCGGATAGGCAACTGGCCCTAACGCCGGGTCGCCAACTGGCGCGTAATACAGGTCCCAAACCGCGTGCTGGCCAAGCCTGTGCGCGTATTGCACGCTCAACTCCATCACGAAGTCATGCGGGTGCTGGCCGTTGACGATGGGCTTACCATAAGCGGTCTCGCCAGTCTGGAACAGCAGCGGATAAAACTCCCCGGTAACGGTTGCGGGTTCCAGGCTGAGCATGGTGCGCAGCATGACGTCGCCGCTGCCAAGCCGGTGCACCGCGCTGAGCATGCCCCAATTGGTCGAGTAAAACTTGTCGGCGCCCAGCGGGCCAGTCTGCTGCGTGTCCACCAGGAACGCCTGCGCCATCCACATCAAGCGCCACGGGCCGACGCCGCTCATTACCATCGGCATGGGCCACGCCGAAGGCTGAAAAGCGGTCCCCGACGATTCGCGCATCAGGAAGCCACGGGCCGAATTCATCTCGTGGCCCATGTGCTGCATCGAGTCCGCCTGGGTTGGCATGTTCATGCCGGCGTGCTGGTCGGGCTGCTGGATCGAAGATGAGGATTGTGCGTGCGCGCCCGCGCCGAAGCACAGAATGCAGGTAAGCGCCAGCAACCAGCTACTGTGGAGAATCGCGATGGTTGCCTTGTTGCGCAAGTGATAGCCGTTGGAGACATGCCGTATCACCTCGGCAAGAACTCCCATCAAGATTGTAGAGGAGGACTATTCCCCAGCTTCGTCGAGAAGCTTGTTCAGGGTTGGCTTGTGTTTGTCCTGTTTGAACTTCCGCTTCTTGCTGGCCGGCTCGGTGCGCGTGGGCGGAGGAGTTCCGATCGCATGACGGGCCGCAGCCTTCACCGCCGATGCGGCGCGGAAGGGTTTGGGCTTGCGTATCTTGGAGGGCATAGCGACGTCTCCTCGTCGATTTAGGACGCTGCTGAAAAATCAGAGAAGCAAATTCATCGCGGCTGAACAACACTCTAATACTAGCGAAAACCTCTACACGCTGTGGTGAGGGATGTGGCTGACCGGCGTCTCGGCGACCACACAAATTCCTGCGGCATTCGCCGCTGACAGCAGGCCTTCTCGATCCAACAACAGGCATCGCCCAGCATCGAGCGCAAGGCAGGTTGCGCCGGCCTGCTTCATGGTTTCGATCGTTTTCAAGCCGACGACCGGCACATCGAAGCGCATGTCCTGGTTCGGCTTGGCAACCTTCACCACCGTCAGGGCGCGGCTCAAGGTCGAGGGCTCTTTGCCCAGTGACGGCGACTGCATGATTTCGCCCGCCCGGAGGATGGTTGCGTCGGTGCCCTCCATGGCTTCCACGGCAACGCACGCGGCTTCGGCGATCACCACGGTTTGGCCTATGTCGAAGCGCGAAAGATGGTGCGCGACCGCCCGTCCATAGGTGATGTCGGTCTGCTCGGAATCGGTCGGCCCGCGCCGCGTCAAAACTCCTTCACTGGCCAGCATGGGTTCCAGCAGCGCGGTGGAATTCATCAGCGTAATGCCTTCTTCCGCGAGAACTTTGCTGATCGCCCCGATCAGCGAATCGGTGTTGCGGGTGGTCAGCGAAAGCAGAAGCTTGGCCAGCTTCCAATCCGGCTTGATGTTGCTGAAGATCTGCTTATGCTTGACCTGCCCGGCCATGATTGCGCGCGTAACGCCTTCCTGTTTGAAGGTGTCGATCAGCCGCGATAGCTCGCCTAAGGATAGCCAGTAAACGGCGGCCGCACCGCGATGCTCGATTCCGGGCGAGGCCTCTTCCTTGATGGCGGCGACGACGACCTGCATGCCCTGGGAGCGAGCAGCATCCAGCACCAGCAGCGGAAACTTACCGTTGCCTGCGATGAGTCCGATTCGTTCTCGCGATGGTTCTGACATAGGGTAGAAGTTGCCAGTAGTCAGTATCCGGTGGTCAGTTGTCGGCTGAACGTTACCTACTTCAGCGGCGCGGCGTGCTTCGCGATTTCCGAGTTGTCATCACGAACGGCCGAACCGGGGTCCCCAACGAGCGCCGTTCTTGCGCTTGTTGGGGTAAAGTTTAGGCCATGAGGGATCTGTTGTTTCCCTCTCCGTCGCTCCAGGCGCTAACCACAACAGATTCCTCGCTTCGTTCCTAATGATAATTCCAACGGCGAACGTCAACTGGCTACTGCCTACTGGCTACTGCCTACTTGATAATCCCCCGCTGCGACGATTCGACGAAGCGCAGCAGCGCCTCCACATCGTCGCCCTGCGCGCCTTCCGACCGCAGCTTCTCCAGCGCCTGCGACGTGTTCAGCTTGGAAGCCAGCAAAACCTTGAAGGCATGATGCAGCCGGGCAATCCGCTCGCGCGAAAATCCGCGACGCTGCAGGCCCACTTTATTCAGCATGTACGCGTGGGTGTCGCGTTCGGCGCTGGTCATGGAGTACGGCAGCACATCTCGCGTGAGAGTCGTCCCACCCCCGACATAGGCGTGAGCGCCAACACGAACATACTGGTGTACCGGACACAGCGCGCCAACCACAGCCCACTCTTCGACGGTTACGTGACCTGCCAGGGTGGCAGCGTTGACCAGCATGACGTGATCGCCGATGAAGCAATCATGCCCGATGTGGGTGTAGGCCATGATCAACACATGGCTGCCAATGCAGGTCACTCCGCCGCCTTTCGCGGTGCCGCGGGTGATGGTGACATATTCGCGGATGACATTATGGTCGCCAACTTCCAGCCGTGTCGGTTCTCCCGCGTAGGTAATGTCTTGCGGATCCATCCCCAGCGCAGCGAAGGGATAAATTTTGTTGTCGCTGCCGAAGCGGCTGGGACCACCCAACGCGACATGCGAGACTAACTGGCAGTTCTCGCCCATCTCCACGCCTGCACCCACGGTGCAGTAGGGCCCAATGCTGCAGGATGCAGGAATTTTCGCGGAGGGATCGACGATGGCCGTCGGGTGAATGTTCATTCGGAGGTTACGACTGCTCGACTGCGGGAGCCAGCTCCGGGGCAGCTTCCGCTGGTTTCGGACGGTTCAACAGGCGGCAGGTGATGATCGCTTCGCAGGCCAGCTTATCGCCGACGTAGGCCTTGCCTTGCATGCGACCCGCGGTGCCGCGCCACGCCAATACGTCCACCTCGATGCGAAGCTGGTCTCCGGGTATCACGGGCCGCCGGAAACGCGCTCGCTCGATGCCGGTGAACAACAACAGCTTCTCGGCGCGATCAGGGAATTCGGTCAACAGCAGCACCCCGCCGGCCTGCGCCATGGCTTCCACCACCAGCACGCCGGGCATGATGGGATTATCGGGAAAGTGTCCGGCAAAGAACGGTTCGTTGATGGTAACGTTCTTGATGGCGACGATCCGCTTGGTGCGTGTGATATGAGTGATGCGGTCGACCAGCAGGAACGGAAAGCGGTGCGGCAGGATGCGCAGTATGTCCTGGATGTCGAGCGTGAGATTCTCACCGCACTCGGGCGTAGGGTTCACCGCTTCACTCATTATTAGTTCCGTAAAAGTCACGATTATACATTCCGGAGCGGCGAGCACATTGCGGCGCATAGGAGCAAAGGAAGAATATGGCCAAACCGACGGGCCGGCAGCCGAACGCACACCACAGTGAAGTACTGCGGTGGTTGACGGCGCGGCAAAGCGAAATGGTGGCGAGCGTGCGCGAGATGGTGCTGCGGGAGTCGCCTACGCAGAACAAGCAGGCTTGCGACGCGCTGTGCTCCTACCTGGCGGCAGAGTTCGAGTGCCTGGGTGGCCGCGTCAGAATTCATCATCAACGCTCAGCCGGGAACCACCTGCAAGTGATATTCCCCGGAGCCAAGAGCCGCGAGCCGGTGCTGCTGCTCGGCCACTTCGATACCGTGTACGACATGGGGACACTGCAGACAATGCCGTGGCGCGAGGAGAAAGGGCGGCTCTACGGCCCCGGTGTTTTCGACATGAAGAGTGGGATTGCACAGATGATGTTTGCCCTCTGGGCAGCGCGCGAAATCGGAGGCGACTTAGCCCGCCCGGTGACGGTGCTGCTGGTTTCCGACGAAGAAGGCGGAAGCGCAAGCTCGCGTGCGCTTACCGAGAAGATTGCGCGTCAATGTGCCGCGGTCCTGGTTTGCGAACCTTCCGGTCCCGGAGGCGCGTTGAAGACGGCTCGCAAAGGCGTGGGTTCGTTCCTCATGAAGATCACGGGACAGGCGGCGCACGCCGGGCTCGACTTTGAAAAAGGCCAGAGCGCGATTCTTGAGCTGGCGCATCAAATTCAGGCCGTCTCGCGGCTGACCGATCTGAAGCGCGGCGTCACGCTCAACGTTGGAGTGGTCCGAGGAGGTACGCGCACCAACGTGATTGCGGCGGAAGCCATGGCCGAGGTGGATCTTCGCATCGCGAAAAAAGCGGACGGTGCGGTGATGGAACGCAAGATACGCGGGCTGTGGCCGGTCAATCCGAAATGCAGGATGGAGATCGAGGGCGGCATCAATCGCCCACCCATGGAGCGGACGAGACACGTAGTTGCGCTGTTCGAGTTGGCGCGGAAAATTGCCAGTGAGCTGGGTTTTTCGCTGGCAGAGATTGCAGTCGGTGGCGGCTCGGATGGCAACTTCACCGGGGGAATCGGGATTCCCACGCTGGACGGCTTAGGCGCGGTTGGGGAGGGAGCGCACGCCACTCGCGAATCGATTGTTGCCGCCGAACTACCCCGCCGGGCAGCCTTGCTGGCCGGGTTGATTGAGGCCATTGAATAGCGGGCAGAAGTCGCCACAAGATGTTTTGACGCGCCCCGCGCGAAAGCCTAGAATCTGGGCAGAAGCCCATCATCGATTTGCCTAGTCGCAAAAAGGGCTGTTTGACCGGAGGACTTATGTTTGGTGGAAAGCTTGGCTTACCCGAGCTGCTGGTCATCGTAGCCATTGCCCTGCTCATCTTCGGTCCGAAAAAGCTGGGAGAACTGGGCAAAGGCTTGGGCGAAGGCATTCGCAACTTCAAGTCGTCGATGAACGAGCATAACTCGACAACGACAACCACGCCGCCGCCCACGACCCCGACTGAAGACAAGAAGTCGTAGTAACGAGGTTGTGCCGAGTTCCTCGCTATGTGCGCGGAACTCTGGATTTCCCATCATCCCCGTCGCGCCTTCCCTCCTGCAAATCCGTCAGAGTAGCGCCCGGCCGGTAGCGGCTTCGGCTGCACGCAACATGCGATACACCCTCGCCACTGGCAGACCCACCACATTGAAGTAGCAACCCTCGATGCGTTCCACCCAGCGTGAGGCCATGCCCTGGATGGCGTACGCTCCCGCTTTGTCCATCGGCTCGCCACTGGCGACATAAGCGGCGATCTCGCGCTCCGAAAGCGGACTGAAGACGACCTGTGTGATCTCGGCTTCGGTCTGCTCGAAGTCGGGCGCTACCAGGCATACTCCCGTGATCACCTGATGAGTTCGTCCCGAGAGCAGACGCAGCATGCGCGCTGCATCGGCGTTATCGTTGGGCTTCTCCAGCAGATGCTGGTCTACGACCACGACGGTGTCGGCGCCGAGCACTGCGCTTTGGGGATGGCAAGCGAACACCGCACGCGCCTTGTCGCGGGCCAGCCGTTGCGCATAGTCCACGGGCGTCTCGCGCGCGGCGGGCTGCTCGGCGACGTGGGCTGGTTCAACCGTGAAAGAGATGGCGGCGTTGCGCAATAGCTCGGCGCGGCGTGGTGAAGCGGAAGCGAGAACCAGAGACATGCATCCTGATTCTATCCAGCGAAGGCGATCCAAAGCATCCCATCACGTTCAATAATTTCCATCATGACCGCAGCCGCGGTATCCAGCGCGGCACGCGACGACAGAACTCCTCATATTCGCCGTCGAAGCGCGCGCGCAGCGCAGGTTCCTCATACAGGATGATGAACAGATGGAAGCCTAGAACCAACCACGCGCCATAAATTGCCAGAGTCCGATAGCGATAGAGCACGGCCTGTCCGAAGACGACCGCCAGCACCGATGTGTACATGGGATTACGGTTGATGTGGTATAGACCGCCGACCACGGTCTTTTGGGTGGGGAAAGCCGGCGCGGGTGTGCCTTGGGCCTTGACGAACAACGTAGCACACCAGAAGTAACCGATGGCGCCAAGCGTGACGAGCGCAGTGCCTAAAATGCGGCTTGCGATTCCGGGGGCAACGAGGATGCGGGCCTCCCTGGTCCATGCCTGCGGAATTCCGACCGCAACGACGGCAGGCACGAACAGCGTGAAAATCGCCGTCTTCAGCGCGCTGGCAGCGGTGCTCATGACTGAACATCGTACTCCGCGTGCGCCATGGGGCACTGTTCTCTCCTGTAGAATCGAGGTAGCGCTCAGCTATCTCGCATGGATCCATCCCTCATCCGAAACTTCGCGATCATCGCCCATATCGATCATGGGAAGAGCACGCTGGCAGACCGCCTGCTCGAGCTTACCGGTTCGCTGACCGCGCGGGAGATGCAGGCACAGGTGCTTGACGCCATGGACCTGGAGCGGGAGCGCGGCATCACCATTAAGGCGCATTCGGTGCGCATGATGTATCCGGCAGCGGACGGGAAAATCTATCAACTCAATTTGATCGACACTCCTGGCCACGTGGACTTCAGCTACGAAGTGTCGCGCTCGCTGGCCTCCTGCGAAGGCGCGTTGCTGGTGGTGGACGCGTCGCAGGGCGTGGAAGCGCAAACCCTGGCGAACGCCTATATCGCGATCAACAACGGGCTGGAGATCATTCCGGTCATCAACAAGATTGATTTGCCCAGCGCCGACATCGAGCGCACCAAGGAGATGATTGAGAGCGCGGTCGGCCTGGATGCTTCGCACGCGCTGGCCATCAGCGCCAAGACGGGTGTGGGCGTGCCCGAGGTGCTGGAGGCGGTGGTGCAACACATTCCTCCACCCAAGGGGCGGGCCAGCAATCAACTGCAGGCGCTCATCTTCGATTCCTGGTTCGACTCGTATCGCGGCGTGGTGGTGCTGGCGCGCGTCATCCAAGGCACGCTGTATAAGGGCCAGCGCATTCGCTTGATGTCGAATGGCCGCACCTTCGACGTGGAGACGCTCGGCGTTCTAACGCCAAAGGCAATCGAGATAGAGCAGTTGACCGCCGGCGAAGTAGGTTTCCTGACCGCCACCATCAAGACCGTTGCCGATTGCAAGATCGGCGACACCATTACCGACGATCACCATCCCGCGATTGAGCCGCTGCCGGGTTTCGAGGAATTGAAGCCCATGGTGTTCGCCGGCCTGTACACGGTGGATGCGCACGAACACACGCTGCTGCGCGAAGCATTGGAGAAACTGCGGCTCAACGATTCGTCCTTCTTCTTCGAGCCGGAGAGCTCGGTGGCGCTGGGCTTTGGCTTTCGCTGCGGTTTCCTGGGTCTGCTGCACATGGAGATCATCCAGGAGAGGCTGGAGCGCGAATACAATCTCGAGTTGATCACCACCGCTCCCGGAGTGCGATACAAGATCACGCTCACGGATGGCAGCGTAATCGAGGTGGACAATCCGTCGCGGTGGCCCGATCTCAGCGAAATCGCCAAGATCGAAGAGCCAGTGATCCTGGCCACCATCTTGACCAACGAGGAATACGTTGGAGGAATTCTGAAGCTGGTGGAAGACAAGCGCGGCAAGCAGAAAGGCTTCGAGTACGTCAGCTCCACACGCGTGATGTTGAGCTATGAATTACCGCTGAACGAAATCGTGCTCGACTTCTACGACCGGCTGAAGACCATTTCGCGCGGCTATGCTTCGCTCGACTATCACCTCACCGGAAGTTGGGAGTCGCCGATGGTGAAGCTCGATATTCTGGTCTCGGGCGATCCCGTGGACGCGCTTTCGATCATCGTGCATCGCGACTTTGCCTATGATCGGGGCCGAGCGCTAGTTTCCAAGATGAGGGAGTTGATCCCACGGCAGATGTTTGAAGTGGCAATTCAGGCAGCTATCGGGGCCAAGGTGATCGCGCGCGAGACGGTTGCTGCCCTGCGCAAGAACGTGATCGCCAAATGCTATGGCGGCGATATCAGCCGAAAGCGCAAGCTGCTGGAAAAGCAAAAAGAAGGCAAGAAACGCATGAAACGCATAGGGCGAGTGGACATTCCGCAGGAGGCTTTTCTGGCCGTTCTCAGGGTTGGAGAAGACTAAGGCAAGGCAAACCGCGGGGGTTCCGAGTTTCCCAAAACGGTAATTCTCGCCCGATTACCTCCTGCTCGAAATCTGCAAAATTGTGCAAAACCTCTGACCTGCTGGCAAGTAGGCCACTTCCCCAGGATTTACTCATGGAATATTTATATATGTGCTAAGCCCCTGATTTTTCTGCTGGTTGAATGTGCATCAAAAGCTGGGCAGAGCGGGTAAGTAGCTGAAAGAACACGGCCTCTGGCAAGTATCGGCCCGTCTTCCACAAAGTTTTCCACAGATCTGAGGAATTCGTGGGTTGCAGTTGCGCCACGCGAACGTGAAAGGCACGCTAGTCCATCCAAACCAAACAAGCAGAGGCCGCTCTATCCGGAGAGGCCTCTGCTCTAGAAGCAGGAGAGACTACTGCTGCGGCTTCGTGCCAGACGCGCCTGGCTTGGTCGCGGCCGGTGTCGTGGTGGCTGGCTTGCTCGCGGCCGGCTTGGTCGCGGCGGTCCCTGCCGGCTTTGCAGCCGCCGGCGGAGCAACACCCGATTGAGCGTTGTAGGCGTCCACGATGATCTTGGTCACATCCACCGACGCCATTGCCCAGAGGAGCGGGCCCTGCGGCCAGGGGTTCGAGGAATCGAGCAGAAGACCATAACCATTGGACTTGGCATACTTGTCGATCACGGGCGCCATCTTTTGCAGGATGCGCTGCGCAATCTCGTTCTGCTGCGCCTGAAATTCGTTCTGGGCGTCCTCGGCCGAGCGCTGCAGACTTTTCTGCTTGGTCTCGATGGACTTCACCAGCGTGGCGCGGGCCTCTTCGTTCATCTTGTCGCCCTGGGTGTTGAGCTGCTTTTTCAGGTTCTCCACCTCGGTATTCAGATTCTGCAGCTCGCTGCGGCGCGGTTCGAACTTCTTCTGCAGAGCTTCGAAATCGCGCGCTCCTTCGTTGGTGGCTACGATGGCCTGCTGAATGTCAATGATGCCGACTCTGACGCCACCGGAAGTGGCCGTGGTTGCAGGGGCGGTTGGAGCGGTGGGGGTGGCGGCGGCACCGCCCGGCGCAGCCGACCCGGTTTGGGCCAGTGCCGATATCGTTAGAACAACAGCAAGCACGGCGATGCCTGCGAGCGTACGCTTCATTAGGTTGATGTAACTCCTTGAACTGCTCCGGGAATTCCTCAGATGTACCAGCGGCGAACGCGATCCTGCTGCGAACTGCTCTGGACAGCCGGAGATAAGCCGGCTGCTCGAATGCAGCCTCGCCCATGCCCCGACCGGAAGATTCGGCGGTGCGGATACCTTAGATTATAGGGAAGCCTGCTTGTCAGCGTCAAACCGATCCGGGATGGGCGGCTGGAAGAATGAAAAATAACCACGGAGGCACGGAGATCACGGAGAAAGCTCTATGGAAACCAACCTCAGTGTCCTCTCTGTCGTAGCCTGCCCTGAGCGCAGCCGAAGGGTGGTGAATGATTTTCGACGGAGCGTAGTGGAAGGACCCTATAACCACGCTGTTCGGAGCCTCGCTAGAACGTGGTGGCGACGGTGAAGCGAAACGTCTTGCGCGGCTCACGCAAAAGATAGCCCGGTTGATAGGTCGAAATCGCTTGCGCATAGGTGTAATCGCCGGCGGCTCCCGCGGGGAACATGCCGCGGGTGATGGGAGCCGGTGAGGCAATGGTTTCGTCAATGCGCATGGGGTTGTAGGCGTAATAGACGCGGAAGGGCGCATTCACCACCGGCATGATCACCTGCAACTCCAGTCCGGTTGACATCCGCGGCTGGTAATTGGTGCCGGAAACTGGCTTGAGTTCTGCCGAGAACGGAATCGTCGACCCACCGGCACAGGTGAAGGTGGAGGTCAAGGACGGGCAGCCGAAAACCGTGGTTTGCAGGTCAGTGAACTGGGTCCCGGCAACCCGCAGTTGCGATTGATTGGAGATGAAGTCGAATCCTGTGTCCACAAAGGCGGCAATGGTCACGGGTCCAACGATGGGAATGCGGTACTCGAGGTTATTGACCAGGTTGGTGTCGCCACCGGGAAAGATGATCTGTTCCACGGGGATGGTGATACTGTAAGCCCCACGCCGCGGATTCGACGGATCCAGGGGCACGGTGGTCCCGTCGGGATTCTGCAGGGGAATGGTCACGGCGCTGGGGAAGAAGGCCACTGGGGAGATGGCTCGAATGTCGAAGCCGCGAATGTCGGTATCGCCGCCCATATAGAAGCGGTCGAAGGGGGGAGCCACCTGACCTCCGTATCCCGAGATCCACGAGCCCAAAACGCGGAACCCAAAGGTATTGCGGCCCTTGTTGACGGGAATAAATTTCTTATACTCGGCGACCGGCTTGATGTACTTCACATTGCCGCCGAGACCCGCAAATTCAGTGGCAAAATACACGCTCTGCCCGGAGTGCGGACGCTGCGGGTTATCGATTCGGTTGTAGGAAAAATTCGGCACAAACTTGCTGGTGATGATGCCATTCAGCGCGTTCGGCCCGGAGATGCCGCGGAACGCCAGGGTCTGAAAATAATCTGTTGACGCGGTGCTGAACGTCTGCACCGATGAGTTGTCGAACGAATACGTGATGCCTACCCGCTTGAACGAGCGCTTGATGGGATAGCTCAAGGACATGGTGGCGCCCGTGCTCGTCTGGGTGAAATTCTGCAGCAGGGCCTGATAACTGGCGGGCAGGGCGACTGACTGATTAAGCTGGATCGAAGTGAGTGCTGCCTGATTGTAGTTGTAGCTGGTGTGGTACACCGACCAGCCAAATTGCAGTGGCCGGTCAAATAGGTAAGGCTGGGTGAAGGAGAGAGTCTCGTTGCGCTGGTACTGGCCGACCTGGAACTGCAGCGACAAGCTTTCCCCTTTGCCAAACAGGTTGTTGGTGGTGTAGTTGAGGCCGATGAACCCACCCGCCAGGCCGCTGACGCCGCCGGTGAGGCCGATGCTGTTCTTGCCCTTTTCCTTGACCTTCAAGGTGATGTCAACCGTGGAATCCTGTACGTTCTGCTTGATCTCAGAACTCTGCTCGGCCTTGAGCGCTTCGAAGTACTGTAGCTGGTTTAAGCGCAGCAAACTCAGCTCCCACAAGTTGCCGTTGTAAACCTGGCCTTCTTCCAGCGCCAGTTCGCGGCGAATGACCTTGTCGCGCGTGGTGGTATTCCCCTGGAATTCGATTCGGCGGACAAAGAATTGCTTGCCTTCGTCCACATCGATGCGCAGGCTGATGAGTTTCTTTTCATCGTCCGCTTCCGTGTTCGGGACAGGCGTGAAATTGATGTAGCCGAGTGCAGCGTAGGCCTTTCGTAGGCCCTCCAAACCCTTGCGGACGGCCTCCGTGTCGAAAATCTCGCCATCTTTGATCTTGAACAGGGCGCGCAATCCAGCCGTATTGGTCACCGCCTTGTTGCCGCTGAAGGTGATCTCCTTCAGACGGTAGCGTTCGCCTTCTTCGACCGGCAAAGTAATATCGACGGCTTTGCCGGGGGACGACTTAAACGGCCAATACCAACGGACGCCGCTGGTATCGTGGATCTGCGTCTTGGGATCGGCTACCAGCGCCTTGAAGTAGCCCTTGGTCTGATAGTAGTAGCGGACCCGTTCGGCGTCCTCGCTCAGCTTGGTGGAATCGTAGGTGCGGGCAAAGAGGTTCTCCAGGAAGATGGAGTGAGGAATACCGATGGGTTTCAAGTTCTTCATCGCGCTGCGCAGTTCGCGCGTACCGAGGGCTTTGTTGCCTTCAAAAGCGATCTTTCCCACCTTCACCTTGGGACCTTCCTTCACGACGAAGGTAAGGGCGACGGCCGCGGGAGGGATGGGGCGCACTTCCGAGCGGACGGTTGCGAACTGATGGCCATGTGCGGCCAGCAATTCCTTAATGACCACTTCGGCATGCTTCACTTTGGTTGGATCGTACTGGCTCTCCTGGGTAAGTCCGACCTTGCGCTCTTTGAATTTGTCGAGGACGTCACTCTGGGAGACCGAACTCAAGCCCACGTATTTGATCTCGCGGATGGTCGGCTTTTCTTTGACGTAAACGTGGATGATCCAGCCTTTAGCGGAAGCCTCCCGCTCGATGCGCAAATCGTCGAAGTAGCCGGTGTTCCAGAGGGAATTAAAGTCGCGCTCCAAGGCCGCCTGGTCGTAAACGTCACCCGCCTTGGTGAACATTCGTGCCCGGATGGTTTCCGCCGGAATCCGGCGATTGCCATGGATAACGATGCCCTCGATCACGCCCTGTTGCGCCGCACCTGTGGCGGCAAGAAGGATGCAAGCGAAAAAAAGACTGATCGCCGTGGCACAGCAGCGCGTCCCGCGAGCGAAGCGGGCCGCGGGTCTTACCTGAAGATGGCAAGAAATGACGAAACCTCGGTACAGGTTTAATGAAAGCGCAATTATACGGTACGGGTGTTCTGGTTCGGAAACAAACCGCACCCCTGGTCCACGACAGATGGCAACCCTAACCCTTGCGGTGGCGCGAAGTTTCGGGAACGCGCTCCACCTCAACTAAGGTGGAATAGAACGTAGCACCACCACCAAGATCGGTGAGTTTGTCCGACGTCAGCACATTAATGTTGAGACCGGCTTCGGACAACTTTGCCCAACCCAATTGCGCCCCGACGACGCCGGCTGCCACCGTGCCGTCGACCCGTGCCTGCAAGAAAATCTCGCCTCGTTGGTTGTACACACGGACACGGTCGCCATCGGCTATGCCGCGGCGCTCCGCGTCCGCACCGTTAATCTCCAGTTCATGCTGTCGCTCCATCTTCTGCAGGCTGGGCAGATTGACGAACGTGGAGTTCAGAAAATTGTCGGCCTTACGAGCCAGCAACTCCAGCGGGAATTTCTGCGTCCCTTGCCGGTGACGCGACTCCTCTGGCGGGACAAACGAAGCCACCGGGTCCATGCCATGCGAGATCAATGCCGGGTCGAAGAGTCGCGCCTTGCGGTTTGGCGTATCGAAGCCGTTTGCGAACGGTAGCCACGGACGGTCGCTGTTGTCCCCGTGCAGGTTCAAACGAACGTGCGCATCGCTCTCCAGGCGCTGCCGGCTGATCCCCTTCAGTTGCGGCACGCCTGACTGCAAAGCCGCGTCGATCATCGCGTCAACCGGCTCGCGGAAACATTCGTCCTCGAATCCCATGCGCACAGCAAGTTCGCGAAAGAACTCCACGTTGGATTTGCACTCGCCCCGCGGCTCAATCGCCGGCTGCGAGACTTGCAGGTAGTAGTGGCCATAAGCTTGGACCAGGTCTTTATGCTCGAAGAAAGTCGTGGCCGGCAAAACCAGATCGGCGAAGTCGGTCGTGTCGGTGAGGAACTGCTCGTGGACCACCGTGAACAGGTCTTCGCGCTTCAGCCCGCGGCGGACCAGGTTTTGATCGGGGCAAACCGCAGCGGGGTTGGAGTTGTAAACCATCAAGGCTTTGATCGGAGGATCGTCGAGTTCGGTCAACGCCTTGCCGAGTTGCACCATATTTACCGTGCGGGCCGGGCGTCCCAGCGGACTCTTCAGCATCAGGTCATGCCGCTCCATCGCGGCCCGGTCAAGCTGAAAGCCGCCGCTGGTGGACAGTTGCAGCCCGCCGCCGACTTCCTTCCACGATCCCGTGATCACCGGCAGCATGCACACGGCCCGGACCGCAGCGCCTCCATTCTGCGAACGCTGGATGCCGTAGTTCAGGCGGATGGCCGCTGGGCGGGAGGTGGCGTACTCGCGTGCCAGGCGCTCAATGTCATCGCGGGAAACACCCGTCCATTGTGCCACGCGTTCGGGCGTGTACTCAGGGAGCCGCTTCTCCAGTTCGTCGAAACCTTCAGCGTAGCGCGCAATGTAATCCCGGTCATGCAGGCCATCGCGAACGATGACGTGCATCAACCCCAGGGCAAGCGCAACATCGGTGCCGGGATTGACCGCGATGTGCCAATCGGCAAGGCCGGCGGTGCGGGTGCGATAGGGATCGATCACCACCAGCTTGGCCCCCTTGCGCCGCGCCTCCTCGATGAACGGCCAGAGATGAACGTTGTTGCCATGAATGTTGGCGGCCCAGGTGATGATGTACTGCGAGTGACGGAATTGTTCGGGTTCGGTCCCGATCTTGCGTCCGTAGATCGAGATAATGGCGTCGCCGCCGGCCTGCGAACAGATGCTGCGGTGCAGTTGCGACGCCCCCAGGCGATGAAAGAACCGCCGATCCATGGCGGCATTGCTAAGCACGCCGACGTTGCCGCCGTAGGAATACGGCAGGATTGCCTCCGGCCCGTGTTCCGCGCTGATGCGGCCCAGACGAGCAGCTATCTCGTCGAGGGCTTCGTCCCAGCGAATGCGCCGGAAAGCGCCATCGCCGTGTGTGCCTTTCGGGGCCGCCCTCCGCATGGGATAGAGGACCCGGTCCGGCGAATAGACACGGTCAAGATATTTCGCAACTTTCGCACACAGAAAACCGCGAGTGATGGGATGCTCGGGATCACCCTGGATCCTGCTAGCGCGTCCGTCCTCCACCGTAATCAGCACGGCGCAAGCGTCGGGACAATCGTGCGGACAGGCGGCGTGGACCACGTGTTTCATACGGCAAACCGCTTGAGCGATTATGCCACGAAGCGGCGGAACCAGCCTGGCTCGACTAAACAGGCTGCTGAAAAACTCTGTGGGAGCCTTGGTGGAAGCCCCCTGCTTTAGCAGGGGGAGCTGGACTTTGGTCCAGCGGAAAAGGAGTCGATTTTGAAATGGGCTTTAGCCCCGGGTTTTCGATCCCCAGCGCTAAAGCGCGTGATCAAGAGCAAGCTTTTTCCGGAGCGCTGAAGCGCTCCTCCCCCGCATAAATGCGGGGGCTTCCACCAAGAAATACAATCGACGGGTTTGGCACAATTTTTTTTCGCGGCCTGTAGAGCGGTTCCAGGATTGGGGTATCCGCTCAGCCACTTGGAGCTGCGCTAATACCTCGAGCGCCGCTGGGACAAAATGCTGGCTCAGCGGGACGAATTGCAGCCTGGCTGGTTGACCATTTCAGTTCCCGCTTGCCTTCGCCACCCCCAGTCGGAGTATCATTTCAACACCCATCTGGCCCACCCGAGCATTTCAAGGGAGAAGGCATTATGGTAAGCAAGATTTTGGCAGTCCTGATCGTCCTCACCACCGCGGCATCGCTTCCTTCCGCGGCCAAGATGCGGGGCCCTTCCACGCCGGAAGAACGGGCGCGCGCCATCGAGTATGTGCGCAGTCTGGAAGAGAATCCGCTGGCCAAAGATGGCCTCGAAAAAAGAATGTGGCTGACCGAGTGGATCGTGGAGGTTCCTGACGTCACCGTCAATGCTTGCTGCAAAGAGTTGCAGTCGCTCGACAAAGTGAACAACACCTATTCCAACCAGTTACGGATGCAAGTGATTTATTCCCAGGCCGCATTCCTGTTGCAGCATCCGGAGGTAAAGAACGCAGCCACCATCCAGGCTGCTGGGCTGGCTGGAACCTTGCGAGCGTACCGTGCCATCCAGCGCTTCGATCCCACGGCGAAGTATCCTTTGCTCGATAATCTGAGCGCGCTGGAAAAACAAGGCAAGCTGCAGCAGTATGTGCAGAAGCAGAAGTGCAAGGACAATTAGGCCGTCCGCTTCTGTTGGTTCGAGGGCGCGCCAGTCGCGCCCTTCGTCGTTTCCGGTAGCCTGCAGAGGCTGCTGGTAAAGGCTCCATCATGCACTACGACTTCGTCGCCATTCCTTTGCAGGATGTTCCGCGGGCCAGCAACCCTCTCTTCCAGCATCTGCTGGACACCTACGCCAGCGAGACCGACAAGGTCATCTCGGTTTGGCGCTGTTTCGCGCCAGACGACCTGAATTTTCGTCCACATCCCAAGTCGTCCACCGTGGTCGGCATCCTGAACCATGAACTGCTCTCCGAGCGCCGGTTCTTCGGCGAATTTGTAGGCACGCCCGAACCGCCCGCCGCCGAGGTGCTCCCGAAGACGCAAGACCTGAGCGCATACCTTCAGCGCAAGGAGCAGTTGGCGCGGCCGCGGCTGGCATTCTTCGCCACGCAAACCGCCGACTGGTGGATGCAGGACGTGCCTTTCTTCGGACTCACTCGGCAACGCATCTGGGTGTTCTGGCGCCGCGTGCTGCACACCTGCCATCACCGCACGCAACTTACGGTGTATCTGCGCCTGCTGAACAAGCCGGTGCCTTCGGTGTACGGACCAACGTCGGACCAGACCTGGGAGGGCGCCGATCCAACCACCTCGGTGGAAGCGGCGGGGAGAAAGTAAATAGAAGTTTCGAGTTTCCAGTTTCCAGTTTCAAGTTTCGAGACAAAGCGAAGGAAGTTTCCAGTTTCGAGATTACGACTTCAGATTTTTGCGCAAAGACCAGCAGCACGACCGGTATCCGGCGGCCTTTCTTGGTGCCGCTTTGTCTTGAAACTTGAAACTGGAAACTCGAAACTGCCTCACCGCACCTTGGCGTACAGCACCTGATCGAGAACCACGCCGTTCTTGATGGCGCTGCGCCGCATGATTCCCTCGCGTTCAAAACCCGCCTTTTCCAGAACACGTATCGATCCCACATTGTGGGAGAACACCATGGCAAATACGCGGGTCAATTTGTATTCGTCCAAGGCCCACTCCGACGCAGCCTGTACGGCGCGGGTCATCCAGCCGCGTCCCCAGAAGGGCTCGCCGAGCCAGTAGCCCATCTCCGCGCTGAGCCGCGCGATGTCGGTGCCCAGCTTGAATCCAATGCCGCCGACCGCCTCGCCTTCGTGCTCTACTGCGAACGATATTGGCACGTCCATCGCCCGCACGAAGTTCAAGTAGTCGCTGGCATCGCGCCGGGTGTACGGGTGAGGGAACTGATCGCGCAGATTGGATGCAATCTTGAGATTGTTGGCGTAGCGCAGCAGGGCGTCGAGGTCGTCCTTGCGCCAGGGACGAACGCGCAGATCGCCAAGGTCGAGCAGCATCGGATTATCGCCCCCCAGTCGGAGCGACTAGATCGACATCACTTCCTTCTCTTTGCCCTGGGACAGTTCTTCCATTTTCTTGATTTCGTCGTCCGTCAGCTTCTGCATCTGTTCCAACGCGCCGCGTTCTTCGTCCTCGGTGATCTTCTTGTCCTTCATCGCCTTCTTGATCAGGTCGTTGCCATCGCGGCGGATGTTGCGGACCGCGGTGCGGTGCTCTTCCAACACCTTGTGCAGGTGCTTCACCATCTCTTTGCGGCGATCTTCGGTGAGCGCCGGCACCGGCACCCGGATCAGCTTGCCGTCGTTCATCGGGTTCAACCCCAGGTCGGCGCTGCGAATGGACTTCTCGATTGCGCCGATCAGGCTGACGTCCCAGGACTGAACCGTGATCAGTTGCGGCTCCGGCGCGCTGACATTGGCGAGCTGGTTGAGCGGCATCTGCGATCCGTAGGCATCCACGGTGACGCCATCCAGCATGTGGACCGAAGCGCGGCCCGTGCGGGTCGAAGCCATCTCCTTGCGGAAGTCTTCTACCGCCTTGTCCATGCGGGCCTTGAGCTGAGCAAAGCTGTCCTTCAACGCGGGAATTGCCGCCATCGAAACTTGGGCCATATGCGGTTCGCCTCCGGATGAAGTCAGAAACGTTTGATTATAACCTCAGGCATCAGCTTGAAGCGGGCACAATGCCGCCGACGGTTGGATTATCCCTGATTGACCAGCGAGCCGACGCGCTCTCCCATCACCACGCGCTGAATGTTGCCCCGCTGATTGAGATTGAAGATGACAATCGGCAGGTTGTTCTCGCGGCAAAGCGCGATCGCGGTGGCATCCATTACCCGCAGCCCCAGTCGCAGCACGTCCATGTAGCTGATCTCGTCGAACATGGTGGCGTCCTTCACCAGCACCGGATCGTCGGAGTAGATTCCGTCAACCTTGGTGGCCTTCAGGATGGCGTCGGCCTTGATCTCCATGGCACGCAGCGAAGCAGCGGTGTCGGTCGAAAAATAGGGGTTGCCGGTGCCGCCGGCGAAGACCACGACGCGGCCTTTTTCGAGGTGGCGGATGGCGCGGCGACGGATGAAAGGTTCGGCCACCTGGTTCATCTCGATAGCGGTCATTACGCGGGTGAAAACGTTCTGCTTCTCCAGGGCATCCTGCAGGGCAAGAGCATTGATGACCGTGGCCAACATGCCCATGTGATCGGCGGAGACCCGGTCCATCAGCTTGGCTTGCTCGGCCACGCCGCGGAAGAAGTTGCCGCCGCCAACCACGATCGCGATTTCGATTCCCAAGCCATGCACCTCGGCGAGTTCGGCGGCGATCTCGTGGACCCGCGTATTGTCCACGCCAAAGCCCTGGCCGGCGGCCAGAGCCTCACCCGAGATCTTCAGGAGGATGCGTTTGTAAACCGGAGTGCTCATTATTTTATTAGCAAGCTGGAGAATTGCTGATTCAGTTTAGCAGGAAAGATTGGGACTCAGGGTCCATACACCCTAAACCAGTGCAGGCAAAAATCAAGAGCCGCACGGCCCTCCTGCAAAAGTTCTACAGTCATCCCAAGATATTTTGGAAGCGGGAGTTGTATTTGAACATTAGTTGTACAAAGTGTACAATTTGTACCATATGTCCATTAAGCTTACCACCAGCACCGCCCGTGCCCAATTTGCCGATCTCGTCAATCGCGCCGAATATGCCGGCGAGCGCACCATCGTGCACCGCAGAAAAAAACCCGTAGCGGCGGTTGTGCCCATTGAAGACCTCAAGCGGTTAGAACGTCTTGAGGATGAGATTGATCTCGCGGAGGCGCGCAAGGCAATGAAAGAAAAAGGAAAGAGTATTCCCTGGTCGCAGGTTAAGAAAGAGCTGAACCTCTGAATGCGATGGGATATTCCGTCGAGTTCCGCCCTTCGGCACTCAAAGCGTTGCGACACATCGCCCCTTCTAACCGAGCCCGAATCTCTAAAGCAATAGAAGCCCTGGCAGAAAACCCGTATCCTGCCGGTTCCAAGAAACTAGCAGACGAGGATGGGTTTTGGCGCATCCGCGCGGGTGACTACCGCGTGATCTATACAGTCATACAGAAGAGATTGGTTGTCACGGTGGTCAGGATCGGACACCGGCGCGAAGTCTACCGCTAGATCGCGAGCTATTTGGGAAGCCTTGCCCCGATACAAAATGATTTAGAGGAGACAGCTTATCGTTAAGACCAATGATGTGCTCGCGCATTGGATTGCCGAATGGCGGTTCACTTCAAATGCGCTGCCGCCTCGACTGCCTTCGGCCCCCCTGATCCATGCTCGCGCGGTTTCGCAACTACCGGACCATATTTCGGTTTGATCTGGTGACACGATGGATCGCAGTAAACGCCTTGATGCGTCTTGTCGGTTTGAGGGTCGGGCATGGGCGAGGTGACGGCCGCTTCACGATCGGCCTCTAGTTCACGCTCCACGTCCGCAATCAACTTGTGATTGTCCTCCGCCGTGAGCCACCCCTTCACGTTTATCAGGTAGTTCTCGAAGCGCGCGATGGGATCGCGGTTGCGCCAGTAGTCAACGAGCTTGGCTGGCACGTACTGCGCGGCATCGTGGATGGCGTGTCCTTTCATGCGCATCATCTTGGCCTCGATGAGGGTGGGGCCTTCGCCGCGATGGGCGCGTTCGCACGCCTCGTAGGTTGCGTCGTAAACCTGGCAGGGATCGGTGCCATCGACAATCACTCCCGGAATCCCATACGCAATGGCGCGCTCCGCCAGGTCCTTCACGCAAAACTGCATATCGCTGGGCGTGGAGTAGCCCCACAAGTTGTTCTCCACCACGAGCACCAATCCCAGCTTCTGCACCGCGGCGAGGTTCAGACTCTCGTAGGTGACGCCGGTGGATTGCCCGCCATCACCGACGTACGTGAGGCCCGCAATATTCTTGCCCTGCAATCGCGCGCCCAGGCAGATGCCGTCCATGACGCCAATCAACTCGCCCAGCATGGAAATCGGCGCGCATACGTTGCGCCGCTGCCAGTCGCCGAAGTGCGAGGAAGCGTCGCGCCCCCAGGTGGGCGAGTCCCCCTTGGCCATGTACTGCCGCATGATGTCGCGCGCGCTGAAGCCGCGCACCAGCATCGCGCCCTGATTGCGGATCATCGGCCCCAGCCAGTCATCGGGTCCGAGCGCGAGTGCCGAAGCGCAGGAGCAGCCTTCCTGGCCCAGTCCGAAATAAACGCCGCCCACCACCTTGCCTTGCTTGTACAGATTTTCCAGGGCGACTTCCATGCGCCGGTTCAGCAGCATCCAGCGGTAGAGAGCGATGCACTGCCCGCTCGACAGGTACTTGGAATCGCGAATGGGTGGCGCCGCGGCGCTCAGATCGCCTTCGATGCTGTACTCCAGGCTGGATCCTTCGCCCGACATGAAGATGCGGAACTCGGGATGCTCCAGGCGGTAGTCGGGAATGTTGTAGCAGCGCAGCATGGAGGAAGCTGAATCGTCGCCGAATCTAGTAGCCGGGGATATGTCTGTTTTGGTCGGCTTGGGCGAGCCGTCAGCCTGCTCGATAGGTGGCGGCGCTTTCCGCGCTTTCGACGCTGGCGCCAGAGGAACCTTGGCCGACTTTTTCTGCGGGGATTTGGATCGCTTCTTGTGAGCCATAGATTTCAGAAGAACGATAAACGCAGGAGGCGGGCGAGGCAAGTTGAGTGAGCGCCGCTTTTCGCTGTTCGCTCTTCGCTTACACCAGCCGCCTCGCCACGGTCCCTCCGAAAAACTTCGGTTCCGTTGCTCCTTCAAGATACGCGAGTGCTGAAAGCAAGAGCGAAAAGCGAAAGGCGAAGAGCGGATCTTACGCCAACTCGTCTCCGTTGCCGTGTAGATTGCGCAGCTCCTTCGGGGCCCGCGCCGGTGTGTCCTGATTCGCGGGCGATTCTGCCAGTTCAGGCTTCGGCACCACGGCAGCCTGCGCCAGCAGGTCATCGAGCGACTCCAGCCACAGCATCCGCGAGTGGAACACTCGCCCGAAGTTGCGCGATACCGCTGTTGCCACCTCTTCCAACGTCAATCTCTTTTGCAACTCTCGCTCCATGGAAGTTACTAGCTTATTGGTGAGGCCACAAGGCACGATGAGCGAGAAGAAGTCCAAGTCGGTGCCCACGTTCAGAGCGAAGCCGTGCGTGGTGACGCCTCGCGAGATGTGTACGCCGAGCGCCGCGATCTTGGCCTCGGGTTTGCTGCGTAGCGCGTAAGTCCAAACCCCGGTGAGTCCTTGGATTCGCTGCGTGGCGATGCCGAAATCGCCACAGGTGCGGATGAGCACCTCTTCCAGCCGCCGCACGAATTCCACCGCCCCAAGCTTGGGCTCGAAGCTGCGCAAATCGAAGATGGGATAAGCCACCAGTTGTCCTGGACCATGGAAGGTCACGTCGCCGCCGCGGTCGATGTCGAACAACTCCACCCCGCGCTGGGCCAGGAACTCGGGTGACGCAAGTACGTTGGAGACCTGCGCATTGCGGCCCAAAGTGATTACCGGAGGATGCTCCAGCAGCAGCAGGGTGTTTTCCACACGGCTGGCTTTGCGCAGCTCCATCAGCGTGCGCTGTAGTTGCAGAGCGGTTTCGTAGGGCACCAGGCCGAGATTAAGGACGTTGAGGATCATCCGCTATCAGTTGTCAGCCATCAGCTTTCAGCTTACGACATTTCGCGATTCGCTATTTGCGCTCGTCGAGGCTAGATGTTGGATGACCGCGCCGCCCGGTTCGAATCACGAGAAGTGCCAATCCAGCCACGGCTCGCACCATGCTTTTCAATGCTATTCTGTGCCTAGCTCCCACAGCCATGAAGCGCGATGTTGAAGAGCCCCCGGTCGTTATCACGCCCCCAGCGGAAGCGCGCAGTGGCGGACGCAAGTTTTTCGGCAACGCCCTTTTCGTTCTCTTGATCGCCGTGGCAGCCGTGGCGGGAGCGCTTTCCGGCTTGCTGTTGGTTTACTCCACCGATCTGCCGCAGGTAACAGAATTAGAGCAGTTCCGGCCCAGCACGATAACCCAGCTTTATGACGATCAGGAACGAGTGATCGGTCAGTTTGCGCTGCAGCGGCGCGTCATCGACACTTACAACGATTTCCCCAAGGTGCTGCGCGATGCCTTGATCTCGACCGAGGACAAGGAATTCGAGCAGCACTGGGGCGTGGATGTCTGGCGGGTTTTCGGCGCGGCCTGGAGGGATATCCTGCTCGACAGCCGGGCGCAGGGCGCCTCGACGCTTACCATGCAGCTCTCGCGCAATCTGTTCCTTTCGCCCGACCGCAATTTCCGGCGCAAGATGCAGGAAGTAATGCTGGCCATCCAAATCGAGCGGCGCTTCACCAAGCCGCAAATCTTTACTTTGTACGCCAACCAGATCTACCTCGGCCACGGCGTGTACGGCTTCGAGGCGGGCGCCAACTTCTATTTCAGCAAGAAAGCCAAGGACCTCACCCTGGAGGAAGCGGCTGTCTTGGCGGGACTTCCCAAGGCCCCGAACGCATATTCGCCGATCAACAATCCAGAGCGCGCGCTGCGTCGGCGCAACCTGGTGATCAACAACATGTTGGAGGACGGCAAAATAACCGCAACCGAAGCGCAACGCGCCAAGAGTGCACCGCTGAGGCTTAACGTTCAGATCGAACCGAACGACATAGCGCCGTACTTCGTGGAAGAAATCCGTCAGTACCTGGAGAAGAAGTACGGAACCGAGGAGGTCCACGAGGCTGGGCTGCGGGTTTACACCTCGCTGAATCTGGAGATGCAGAAGGCCGCGCAGCAAGCGGTGCGCGATGGCCTCGCTGCTTATGAGCGGCGCCATGGGTGGAAGGGCAACCTGCTGAACGTCATCGCCGACGGGGACTCGTTGGCGACCTACCACCATGTAGATTGGGACGGGAATATTGTGCCGGGCAGCTACGTTCACGCCCTGGTTACCGAGGTTGACCCGCAATCGGCGACCGTGAAATTTGCCAGCTACGAAGGCCGCCTTGGACCGGTTGAGATCAAGTGGACACGCCACACGTCGCCGCAACAGTTCTTGACCAGGGGCGATCTGGTATATGTAAAGGTCATTACGCTGAATGGCCGCGACAGCCGCGCATCGCTGGAACAGGAATCGGGAGTGCAAGGCGCACTGCTTGCGTTGGATAACTCCACCGGCGACGTGAAGGCCATGGTCGGGGGGCGCGACTTCGAACAGTCGAAGTTCAATCGCGCTGTCCAAGCCGAACGCCAGGTGGGCTCGTCGTTCAAGCCGTACATCTACACCGCTGCGATCGATCAAGGGCTCACGCCTGACGACACCGTGCTCGACGCACCGGTGACGTTCAATACCCCGTCGGGTCCCTACACGCCGCACAATTATGACGGCAAGTTCGAGGGCGTCATCACCTTTCGTCACGCGCTTGCCGAGTCGCGTAACATTCCCGCGCTGAAAGTGACCGAACGCGTGGGTGGCATCAAGACGGTCATCGAGTACGCCCGCAAGTTCGGCATCACCTCGCCCATGCCCGCGTATCTGCCGGTGGCGCTGGGCGCGGCCGACATTACGCTGGCCGAACAGACTGCCGCATTCACCACTTTTCCTAACGACGGGGTGCGCGTGATGCCTCGCTACATTCGCAAGGTCACCGACTACGACGGGCGCGTGCTGGAGGAGAATTATCCCGAAGTGAAGGACGTCGTGAGCGTGCGCACCGCGCGCATCATGACCAGCATGTTGCGTGAGGTGGTGCTGCACGGGACCGGCTATGCCGCCAGCAAGCTCAAACATCCGCTGGGCGGTAAGACGGGAACCACCAACGATTTCACCGACGCCTGGTTCGTGGGCTTCTCACCCTCGCTGACGTGCGGGGTATGGGTTGGTTTCGATGAGAAGAAGACCCTCGGCAACAGGGAAACCGGCGCGGCTGCTGCATTGCCCATTTGGATGGATTTCATGCGGGTGGCGCTGCAGGGACGCGAATCGGAAGATTTCGCCGCCCCTCCGCCGACGGCGCCCAACGCTGTCGCTCGGAAAGCAGAACCGCCCGAGCCCGCCGCGGGCGACACTGAGGACCACTGATGCGCCGCTTCTTTCGCTATCTCGTGCGCGTGTTGGTGCTGATCGTAGTGTTCATGGCGTCGGCGCTGACGGCGATGCGCTTTGCCATCCACGGCCGCCAGACCACCATCCCCAAAGTGGTTGGCATAGCTCCTCTGCAGGCGGAGCGGTTGCTGGCCGATCATGGGCTGCTACTGGAACGAGGTGACCGCTTCTTCAGCGCGGATGTTCCTGAAGGCCGGATCATGTCACAAGCGCCTCTGCCGGGAGTACTGGTGCGACGAGGTTGGCGGGTTCGCGTCGCCGAAAGCATGGGGCCTCAGCGCGTGGTCATCCCCAACCTCATCGGAGGCAGCGAGCGCGCCGCCGAGATCAATATCCGCCGCCGCGGCCTGGAGCTGGGAAGCATCGCAAGCGCAACCATTCCAGGTGGTCCGACCGATCAGATCGTGGCGCAGAGTCCGCCGGCCAACGCGACAAACGTATCTGCGCCGAAGATCAGCGTCTTGCTGGCCGCGCCGGAGGAGCGCAACTCCTTTGTCATGCCGGACCTGGTTGGGCGTAGCGAAGACGACGCGGTTAACGCGATCGTCGGCGCCGGACTGCACGTGAGCACCATCGCGAGCCAACCGCCTCCGGCTGGCGAGAGCACTTCCACCGAGGCTCCGGCTCGCCCTAGTCGCACGGTAGTGCGTACCACGCCGGCGGCGGGCCAGAGGGTTTATGAGGGCCAGGGGATTGGGCTGGAGGTGACAAGATAGCCGCCTTTCGCCTTTCGCCTTTCGCCTTTCGTTCTTCGCTTCTCGTCTTTAGCTGTTGCACGGGTAGTGCGACGCACTTCAGCGATCTTTCTTCCTGCCCCTATACGCGGGCTTGAAGAGACCGTGTCGCGACCTCATATTGGTTTGCCAGAAAAGAAGGAAGCACACAAAAAGCAGCCCCGAAGGGGCGAAAGAGCTTAGCCCAGCGCTTTAGCGCTGGGTAAAGTGGGAAATAAGACCGAGTCCCGTAGGGACGGCAGAGGTTGCGACACAGTCTCTGAAGTCCTGCACTACCCGTATGGGTGGCTACACCAATCCTGGAACCGCTCGAATAGCGAACAGCGAAGAGCGAAAGGCGAATAGCGTCTTCACTCCGCCTCAAACACCTGCCCGTTGTGCATGACGAATTTCACCTGCCCCAGTTCCGTGATGTCCTTCAGCGGGTTGCCAGGCACCGCGATCACATCGGCGTAGGCCCCGGGCGCAATGATGCCGATCTGTCCCGCCATGCCGAGCATCTCCGCCGGACTGACGGTCGCGGCGCGGATCGCCTCCATCGGCGACATGCCGAACTTCACCATGTACGGAAATTCCTGCGCGATCGGCTCCGTCCACGAGAAGCCGCCCACATCCGTGCCGAAGACGATCTTGATCCCAGCCTGCAACGCCTTCTTAAAGGACTGTTCGTGCTCGGCCGCCCGCGCGCGGTCGCGCTGCCCTGCGAGCGTGTTCTCCGGCGACCACTCCTTGTAGTAAATCGCTATGGTCGGGCAGTACCAGGTGCCCTGCCGCTTCATCTGCGCGATGGCCGCATCGTCGAGCCCGAGCCCATGCTCGATGGAGTCACATCCGCCGTCCAGCGCGCGGTGCAGTCCCTCGCCGTTGTAGGCGTGGCAAGCGACCTTGTGCCCCCAACTGTGGGTCTCGTCCACGATGGCCTTCAGTTCTTCCACGGTAAGCGTCGGCTGCGAAACCAGGTGGCCATTCTTGTCGGCCCACGAACGATGCGTCATATAGACCTTGATCCAATCCGCACCATGGTCCAGTTGTTCGCGCGCTGCTTTACGCGCCTCCACCGGGCCGTCGATGATCTGAACGCCCTTGGGCACCTGGATCTCCGGCGCATAACCTTCCAGGGGATAGCCGCCGGTCGTCGAAATGCCGCGCGTGGTGGTAAAAATGCGCGGCCCCGGGATGTAACCCTGTTCGACCGCCATCTTGATTCCGACATCGCCGTAACCGGCGCCCTCGGTTTCCATGTCGCGGATGGTCGTAAATCCCTGCTCCAACGCGCGCCGTGCCGAGACCGTCGCCCGCGCCGCGCGGTACGCCAGCGGGAACTTCAGCAACTGAATGTCGTAGCCGCCGAGTGCCGGGTCTTCTCCCTGGAGAAAGATGTGGGTGTGCGATTCGATCAGGCCTGGCAGCACCGTGGCATTCGACAAGTCAATGAGCCTCGCGCCGGCAGGGACCTGCGCCGAGGCTGCATCGCCGACACTTTCAATCTTGTCGCCGCGAATCACAATCACCTGATTGTGCTTCGGTTCATTTGCGCGCGGGTCAATAAGGGTTCCTGCGCGAATCACGGTGACCTGCGGCGATTGAGGGATTTGAGCGGGATTCGATTGGCCGATTGCGGATACTGAGAGCAGCAGGACAACGATGCTACCGATGGAATTCTTCATTGTGCTCCTCTACTAAGGGCTAATTGCCAGTTGCTAGTTGCTCACTTCATCTCCGACGCGATGATTGCGTCCACTTCGATCTCGACGAGCATCTCCGGCGAGATCAGCTTCGATACTTCAACCATAGTGGCCGCCGGGCGTATGTCACGAAAAATCTCGCCATGCGCCTTGGCGGCCTTCTCCCACTGGCTGATGTCGGTCACGAAGGTCCGCGTGCGCACCACGTCGCGGAAGCTGGCGCCGGCCTGCTCCAGCGCGTGGCTGATGTTCTTCAGCGTCTGCACCGCTTGCGCGTACACGTCGCCCGCCCCGACGATCTTACCGTCCGGACCGGTTGCAACCGTGCCGGCAACCCAGACGCAGGGTCCCAGTCTTACCGCGCGCGAGAAGCCGACAATCGGCTCGTAAGGAGAGTTGCCCGAGATATTCTGCCGTTCCATTACGGTGCCTCCGTAGAAGGCGGCATTGTGCCATAAGAACGTCCCATCCGGCACCTCAGCGGGTTGCCTCGAATTTTGGCATCCAACGACACCTTCTGCTAACAGCCGCTTCGCACTGTAACTGTTTTTGCCGGATGAGCAAACCAAACCCGCATAAACAGTACTCAAAATCAACATACTCCTCCTGGAAGAAGATCGGTTGCAAAGCACGGGACACGGCGGCGACGCAGGAAGCGAACCCGCAAAGTCACGGTGCCCGCGAAGAAACGCTTGCACTGAAAACAGAAGTGCGCTATGAACTCGCATCACATCTCTATGTGAGACGGGCAACCGGAGGAGACGAACACCAGGCTATGATTCCAGAATCGCACTCCCTGCAGCAGTTGTTCACAGAATTGATCGACCAGCACTTCGACCGCGACATCGGACTGCGCGATCCCGAAGTGAAGGATTACGTGGTCAACGTTCTCGCGGAGTTCTGCCAGTGCGAGCAACTGTACAAGATTTGCGACGCCGGAGGGCGCCCGCTGCACGACGTTGGCGAGATGCTGCTGGAGGCCGACCCCGTTTACGGGCCGGCGCCGTCATTTGACCGCGAGCGCCAGGTCCGCAAGCACATTGGCGATTACACCTTGTTCTTCTCCGGAATGTTTCCCGAGAGCGTCAACCACTACCGCTTGCGGCGGCAGCGGCTGGAGAACTTTATCGATTTCATCAGGGCTGGGAAGGAGAGCTATTACATCGTCTCCAAGTTCGACCAGTTCGAATACGCCCGGCTGTCGCCACTCTTCGCCAAACTGGCACGCGAGTTCGAATCGTGCGTGTACGGCCTGAACCTGGTGAAAGGCGATCTCGAAGAAATGCAGCATCCCATCACCCGGCAGGTGAAAGAGATCGCGATGTAGGCGGAAGAATTCACCATGCCGACACAAAGCCTCCGTCAACGCATTCGCGCTTGGCGATTTTTCAATTTCAGGTTAGCGAACTATACATGCTCGATCAGCACACTTCGGCTTGGTAGCTGTTAGTTTGCGGGTCCAGCAAACAGCAGCAGATTCCCATCCGGATCCTTGACGACGAAATTCTTGGGGCCCCAAGGCTGCTTTTTCAGCGTCTGGTGAAAGGCAACACCAGCGGACTGAAACTCAAGAAACAGCAGCTTGATCTCGTCCGCTGTAGCGACGGCCATAGATACCGACAACAGTTCTTCCCGATCGCGGACCGTCGACTCGATTACTGGTCGCTCGACGCACCTTAGATTGAGACGCGCCGCGTCGCGACCCACCTGTGCATAGTAGGGAGGTTTGCCGTAACTGAATACAAGCGTAAAGCCTAACTTCTCACGGAAAAATTCGCATGATCTCTTGATATCGGTGACGAACAGTTGCGGCTCTGCACTGACAATCGTTGCTTTGGATGGCGATGATTTCACCTTGAGCGACGTGGTCGAAAGTCCAGTTTTCAGGGCTTGCCAACTATCGAAGCCTTGCTGTCTTGCGACCATTTCTTGCGCATCGCTGAGCTTAAAGCTCGCCGCAAGAATCTCGGAGTCGGGCATATTCAGGAAACGAGGCAAATGTTCGCGGATTTGTGCGGCGACGGGATAGTGGCGTTCGCGATGCCACCGCAATATGAGCTTGGCTTGCTTTTTGAGGTTCTCTAGATTGGGCATGTAGGCCTCCACGATGAGATCGTAGGTGGGCATTGCCCTTCAGCGACGTGCCGTTGCATCCTACATGCGCAGATTGTAGTATCTGCGACGGTGTCAGTAGTTGTCAATTGAGAACGCCGCCGCGCTACACGTTGTTGGGCCGCACTTACGCATTTTGTCGTATCACGGGCAACTCGGAAACTGGCTCGCAATCCTGTAACTCTGTGCCGACCTATCTCTGTGGTGGCTCAACTTTTCTGCGATACTAGAAGCAGGCTCGCCATATGGACCCAGTCGCAATTCCGAAATCGTGTAAGGTCAACGTCACCACCGGCACCGGCATGGACATCGAGTGGAAGGACGGGCATCGCAGCGTGTATAGCTTTCCCTTCCTGCGCGATGCCTGCCCGTGTGCGCTGTGCGAGGAAGAGCGCACCAAGGATGGCCGCCAGCCGGGCGATCCGCTCAAGCCCATTGCGGGGCAGTTGCCCATGTTCAAGGCGGCGGCGCGGCCGAAGGAGGTTGAGCCCGTGGGCAAATACGCCATTCGTTTCTCATGGAACGATGGCCACCAACACGGCATCTATTCATGGCAGTTTCTGCGCGAGCATTGTCCCTGCGCGGAATGCAAGGCGCACCGCGCCATGGATGCTCCCGTCAGCAGTAGCAAACCGAATTAATTTTGAGTGCTCCCTACATTGCCGTCGTATCTCAATAATCTGAATCCGCAGCAGCGCGAAGCCGTCGAGGCGGTCAACGGGCCGGTGCTGGTCCTCGCCGGAGCGGGCAGCGGCAAGACGCGGGTCATCACCTATCGCATCGCCCACCTGATTGACGGTGTTGGCGTGCCGCCCGACTCCATTTTGGCGGTCACTTTCACCAACAAGGCGGCCTCTGAAATGGCCAGCCGGGTGGAGTCGCTGGTGGGCGGCCGCTCGCTCGCCAAGCCGCTGATCTCCACCTTCCACTCGTTTTGCGTGCGCCTGCTGCGGCGCGACATCGACGCGTTGCAGGTCGGCGGCAAAGGTTATCGCAAAGATTTCGTCATCTATGACGAGGCCGACCAGCAAAACGTCGTGAAGGCCGCCATGCGCCGGCTTGGCATCGATGACAAGCAGTTGACGCCGCGCAACGTGCTGGCGCGCATATCGTGGGCCAAGAACCATATGCTCGATCCACAGGAGGTTTACCTGCAATCGGGGGACCCCAAGACTGAGCGCGTGGCCCATATTTACGAGGTGTACCGGCAGGAGCTGGCGAAGTCGAATGCCCTCGACTTTGACGACTTGTTGTTGTATGCGGTGCGCGTGCTGAAAGCGTCCGGCGAGACGCGTGAGCGTTACAACCGCCGCTATCGCCACATCCAGGTGGACGAGTATCAAGACACCAACCGCCCACAATACGAACTGATGCGCCTGCTCGCCACCGGCGAACACAACGTCTGCGCTGTAGGCGACGAAGACCAGAGCATCTACTCCTGGCGCGGCGCCGACATTCGCAACATTCTGGAGTTTGAGCAGGACTTTCCTGAGGCGCGCATCATTCGTCTGGAGCAGAACTACCGCTCCACGCAGAACATTCTTGAGGCGGCCTCTTCGGTGGTGTCCCACAATGTCAGACGAAAAGGCAAGACCCTGTGGACCGCCCGCAGTGGCGGCGCGCAGATCGGATATTACGAGGCCCCAGACGGCGAAAATGAAGCCCTTTTCGCGGCAGATTACATTGCCAAGTATCTTCGGCAGGCGGCGAGTGAGAATGGAGGAACGCCGCGGGCTGCGGTCCTATACCGCACCAACTCGCAATCGCGCCTGGTGGAAGAGGCGATGCGCCGCTATCAGTTGAACTACCACGTTGTGGGAGGCTTTAGTTTCTACGAGCGCGCTGAGATCAAGGACTTGATCTCGTATCTCAAAGTCATCCAAAACCCGGACGATTCCATCGCCGTGCAACGCGTGATCAACACGCCGACGCGCGGAATCGGCAAGAACACTCTGGAAACCATCGAGAGCATTGCGCTGGAGACCGGGACTTCCATGTGGGGTGCGATCAACGAGGTGCTTCGGCGAAAGCTTCTTCCCTTGCGGGCTTTGACGGCGCTCAAGAGTTTTGTGGAACTGATCGATGATGCCCGCGCCATGCACCTGGGCGCCTTCCGCGAACGAGTAACCGAAGCCGCCGAATCTACGGCGAACGACGTTGTTCCGGTCGCGGACACAGAAGATGATTCGCAGCACGATATCGATTTTTCGCCAGCGGAGTTTGAAGCGGGGGAGAGCGCGGAGTTTGCGCCTGAGACATTTGCGGACGGGGACGCCGACGAGGGCGTCGCTGCTCCGGCAGGCGAGGAGCGGGTGGAAGGATTCCGCGCTCCCGGCGATCCAGCATCCACGGCAGAGCTGCTGAAGTTCCTGATCGACCGCACGGGCTACATCAAGCAGCTTGAGCAGGAGGACACGCCCGAAGCGCTGGCCCGCATCGAGAATTTGCACGAACTGGTGAATGCGGCCATGGACTCGCGCGATCGTGGCGAGACGCTGAATGAATTTCTCGACCACGCCGCGCTGGTCAGCGATGCCGACGATTACGACGAGAACGCGCGCGTCACGCTGATGACCTTGCACGCGGCCAAGGGGCTCGAGTTCCCGGTGGTCTTTCTGATCGGCCTGGAAGAGGGGCTGTTTCCTCATTCGCGCACTCTGCTCACCCCGGATGACATCGAAGAGGAGCGGCGACTGTGCTATGTCGGCATGACCCGCGCCATGCACACGCTGATTCTTTCCCGCGCACGCTATCGCCGCCGCTACGGGACCAACATGCCCGAGCCCAGCGTGGCCTCGCGGTTTCTGGAGGAAATTCCCCAAGGACTGCTCCAGGACCTGGGATCGCCGCGGCGGCCCGCTTATGCGCCGAGCAGCGATCACCCCACCAGCCGGCATTACGCTTACGAGGATGAAGATCAACGCCCGGCGCACGATCGTCGCAACAAGCCGCAACGCAGCCAATATAGCGGGCCCTCCTACAACTCCATCGACAACATTGCGGAGTTCTTTGCCTCGCGCGGAAAGAAGTTTTCGCGGCCCAAGGCTGAGATTCCCCAGCCCACCGGACGCACCGGATTCCGGCCCGGACAACGCGTTCGTCATCCCAAGTACGGCGAAGGCACGGTGTACAAACGCGAGGGCGACGGGGAAGATGCGAAGATTACGGTACAATTTCCAAGATTCGGTTTGAAAAAGCTGGTCGAGAAATACGCCCAATTGGAAAAGGCGTAAGCCCGTCAATTAAAGGAACGCAGAATTCATGGCAAACACCAAGAGCATTACCGACAAAATAGAACGCAAGAAGGTAAAGCGCGCCGCGCGTAAGAAAGCCGCCCCGAAAGCGCCCCGCACCTATGCCCGCGGCTCGGCGAAGCGCAAGGTGAAAAAGCTGGCACGCGGTCAGTCGAAGCGGTAATTCGCCGGCGCTGCTGTCAGAAATGAAGGCTCCAGTCCGTTCACCGGATTGGAGCCTGTTTTCCCTGCGAAAGAATAAGGAGAGTACGATCGACCGTTTGCCCTTGTTACGCATACGAAAGGGGCCTCCATACCTGCCCGGAATGGTGGTCCCCTTCCGGCGAAATATTCACCCTCCCCCATACAACAGGGGAATACTCGCATTTCTTTTATCGGCATTCCGCCACAGAACCTTCAGCGTGCCGGTCATCATGACCATCGCCGTGCTAGTCTTGCCTGAACCGGAGATCTGAATCTGCGTGACTCTAAGCTGGCGTGAACCATACTTGCGGTCCATTCTATGGATGATGGCAGTCCTGAGCGTTTTGCCGTTCAACCTCGCTCACGGTCAGGAATTAAACAGCAGCCAATTCTCGGCCATGCAGTGGCGGCTGATCGGCCCCTTTCGCGCCGGTCGAGTCACGGCTGTGGCGGGTGTGCCAGGCCATCCGGATACCTACTATTTCGCAACCCCGGGAGGCGGAGTCTGGAAGACCACCAATAGCGGACAAGTTTGGCGTCCCATCTTCGATAGCGAACGAGTCGCTTCCATTGGAGCTCTTGCCGTAGCTCCGTCGAATTCCAACGTGATTTACGTGGGGACCGGCGAGCAGACGGCCGGTAATGGGTTGTACAGGTCGGCGGACGGTGGTGAAACCTGGAACAACGTGGGCTTGCAGGACGTCCCTTACATCCAGGCAGTGATTGTTGACCCGCAAGATCCGGACATCATCGTCGTAGGCGGTAATTCCATAGGAGTCGGAATCCTGTGGCTTCCGCTGGCAAAGTCTGCACACACGGCCAACCGCGGAATCTTCAAGACCACGGATGGCGGAAAAACCTGGAACAAGGTGCTCTCGAGCGACGATTCGCTCGGCGTCGTCGATCTCTGTTCCGATCCCAGCGATCCTCGCACGCTCTATGCGGCTCTCTACCGGCCGGCTTCCGGGTCTGGCAAGTCCGAGGTGCCGGCCACTTCCGAGATCGTTAAGTCGGTGGACGCAGGCTCAACCTGGAATCCTCTTGTGACCAAGGGGCTGCCGGAGAAGGGTCTGGGAAGATTAGGCATTGCGGTTGCTCCCGGAACCAATGGCCGGCGTCTGTATGCGATTCTGGAGCAAGGGTTCTTCCGTTCCGACGATGGCGGAGCCTCGTGGCAGCAGTCCACCAAGGACCCGCGCGTGCTCGGCAGCGCTTACTTCAGCCGGATCTTTGTTGACTCGCGAAATCCCGACGTTCTCGATGTGGCGCAGACCTCGCTGTATCGCTCCACCGACGGCGGCCACACCTTCGAAGCCTACGTCGGAGCACCCAGCGGCGATGACTTCCACGTCCTCTGGATCGATCCGCAAAACTCAGCGCGCATGATCTTGGGAGTGGACCAAGGCGCCATTATCAGCGTGGATGGTGGCAAGAGTTGGAGTTCCTGGTACAACCAGCCGACCGGGCAGTTCTATCACGTCTCCACCGACAACGCTTTTCCCTATCGCGTCTATGCAGCGCAGCAGGACAGCGGCACCGCCGGCGTTCTCAGTCGCAGCGATTACGGCGAAATCCTCGCGCAGGATTGGTTTTCCATCGGCGGCTTTGAATATGCCTTCATCGTTCCCGATCCGCTCAATCCCAATTGGGTTTACAGCGGAGGATGGTACGGCTCCGTTGTCCGCTTCGATAAGGCCACCGGACAAGTCGCGACCATATTTGAGGCGGGTGAAAAGTATCGCACCGCATCCATGGCGCCTCTGGTGTTTTCGCCACACGACCCGTCAACGCTTTATCTGGGAACACAGTTTGTGCTCAAGACTTCGGACCACGGATTGAGCTGGCAGCCGATCAGTCCTGACTTGACGGGCTACAAGCAGAAAGAAAACGAAGAAGAACCTAAACGGGATTCCGAGAAGCCGCGTCCACCCGCTATCACGACGCTATCGCCTTCCGAAGTGCAGGCGGGTGTGATGTGGGCCGGTACCAGCAACCGAATCGTTCAGCTCACTCGCGACGCGGGAGCAAGCTGGCAAAACGTCTCGCCGCCCGGATTGGCTGAGCCGACTGAAATCCTTGCGGCCGAAGCTTCGCATCATGACGCCGCAACCGCGTACCTCGCGGTGGGCGCCACTCGCGAATCCACTCCGCCCTACGTCGCCCGCACCCGTGATTACGGCCGCACCTGGCAGAAGATCGTCAACGGATTTCCCGAACGCGAGATGGTTCGCGTGGTGCGCGAAGATCCAAAGCGCCAAGGGCTTCTCTATGCAGGGACCGATAGCGGCGTCTTCGTTTCGTGGGACGACGGCGACCACTGGCGATCTCTGCAACTCAATCTGCCGGCCACGCCGGTGACCGATCTTCAGGTGCACGCGAACGACCTGGTCATCTCAACCTTCGGACGCGCCTTGTGGATCCTGGACGACGTCACGCCGCTGCGCGAGATCAGCCCGCAGATCGCCGCCAGCGATGTTTACCTGTTTCGTCCGGCCAGCGCTATGCGCGTGCGATGGGACAACTATCAGGACACGCCTTATCCCGTCGAAACTCCTGCCGGGCAAAACCCGCCCGACGGAGCCATCCTCGACTACTTCCTGAAAGCGTCGCCGAAGGATGAACTAACGCTGACGATCTACGACGACAAGGGCGGCGAGGTTGCTCAGTTCTCCAGTGACGCGAAGCCTCCGAACTTTCTTCCCGCGAACGCTCCCAATTACTGGTTTGCGCCGCTGGCAACTTTGCCCAAAGCGGCGGGCGTGAATCGCTTCGCCTGGAATCTTCGCTATCCGCCGCCGCTCTCGCTTCCTTATGGCTACTATGGCGAGCTGCTGGATTACGCCGAGTACACGTTGGCAGACCACGCAATCGCTGGGCAGACCCCGCGTGTGCAGCCTCAGGGACCGCTGGTTGTGCCCGGGAACTACACGTTAGAGCTGCGCGTCGCCGGCCAGACGCTTCGCCAGCCGTTGACCATTGAGCTTGATCCGCGTGTCCATGCTTCGCAATCGGAGCTGGTGGAACAGCTCGATCTGGCGCAAGACATTACTCGCGGCATGAAGGCAAGCCACGATGCCTACCTTCGGGTAGCGGCATTGCGCAAGGACCTGGCCGAGCGGCAGAAAACTCTGAACGGCGACGAACTGAAGCAGGCGAAAGACGCAGCCGCGTCCCTGGATAAGAAGATCGACGCGCTTGAGAAGGGAACTCGGACTGCGCCCGGCTTCGGGCCGGTGAACCGCGATTTGACCCGACTGATTTTCAGCGTGGAAAGCGCTGACATCCGTCCGGCGGAAGCGGTACGCTCGGCGGTGCAACAGAGCTGCGACGCCCTCGATAAAGACCTGGCCAACTGGCGGCAACTGAGCGAGCAGGACCTGGCGCCGTTCAACGCCATGCTGACCGCGGCAAAGTTGTCGCCGCTGATTCCCATCCTGTCGTTGCGCGACAAGGATGGGGCACCCGGCACGAGCACGGGGTGCGGGAAATAAGTGGCGCTGGCCTTCCACGCAAAATTCCCCCTAAGTACCCCCTCCCCCCGGCATTTCTGCATCTTTGTTTTCAATATTTTACCCGCAAAATATTCATAACACGTAACTTAGACGCAGCCGTAAGTCTTTGCCGCTCAATATCTTACGCGATTCCCGCCAAGATATTCTATCTAAAGTAGATACACGCAAGATATTCCGAACAAAACACTTATCGGGCACCCAAGCCTCTTGCAGGGCCGCCATGTTTTCAAAGAGCACCGGGCTAAGCCGACGTGCTGCACACGTCTCGGCCCGCCCATTGGGCGCACTCGGCCCAACATTCAAGCGTAGCTCGAATCCCATCGCTGTCAAGTTACGAAGGTGCATGTGGGCTGCGTGAACATAACGATATTCGCGAGTTTAATTTATACGCTAATCGCGTATAATTGCCGCGATGTAGTTCTTTAAAGCGACGGCCACGGAGAACACGATGAAGGCAAAGCGAAACATCTTCGAGGAGTTGATGGAGGGCGTGAACTCGATGGCGGCGCAGCGCCAAGGGAAGATCACGCTGCGCAGCTACAAGCGGGAAGCCAAGCCGCTGCGCCCGGTGAGCCCGGCGTTTATCCGCAAAACCAGGGCGAAGCTGAAGCTGTCGCGCGGAGTTTTCGCCCGCAAGCTGTACACCAACGTTCGCACTCTGGAGAACTGGGAACAAGGCCGTGGCAGACCCAACGCTCAGGCTGTCGTGCTGCTGCGGCTGGTCAACCAGTATCCCGACACGCTTGCCCGCCTGGATCGGGTGGCTGGCGGCGATTAGTGCGATTCCCATCCTGTCGCTGCGCAACAAGGATGGGACACCCGGCAACGGGACTACGAGGAGAGATATGGCTAAAGCAACCACGGAACGAGTGCTACCCAGCAGCGGCAATGTCTTTGCCGACATGGGGCTGGCGGATGCCGCAGAACTCGACACCAAAGCCCGTCTTGCAGCCGCCATCAATAGGATTGTGGAACGGCGTAGGCTTACCCAGGCCGAAGTCGCGGTGGCGCTCGAAATCAATCAGCCGAAGGTCTCCGCTCTGCTGCATTACAAGCTGGAAGGCTTCTCCGTGGAGCGGCTGATGCGCTTCTTAGTGGCGCTCGGACAGGATGTCGAAATCGTTGTGAAAGCCAAGCCCCGCACTCGGTCCGCGCGAATCGCGGTCTGCGCGGCCTGATTCTGCCGGGGTGGCCCAGCCTAAGAATTCGTCGGTCGCACGAAAATAAACATCTGGGTGCCCCGTTCTAGCCCGATTTTGGCTAGGGCGGGGCAGTCACATAGCTAGGTATCGGCGGTCATTGACGAGATTCTCAGACCTACTATCCTCATGACATGCCTCGCGGACTGAAGCGCCATCAAGAAGCTCGCGATCTGCACTTCATCACTTTCAGTTGTTATCACCGCGAACCTTTGTTGGCCAGCTCGCGCGCAATGCATCAGTTTGAAGTCGCGCTGGAACTGAGTCGCGTCCTCTACGATTTCTACATCACCGGCTACGTGGTCATGCCGGAGCACGTGCATCTGCTGATTAGCGAACCTCAGCGCTGGCCGAGCATCCCCTTTTTCAGGTCCGCATTGGGCGGCTTCGGGCCGAGCCACACCGAGAACAGCACCGGGCCGAAGGCGGGACCGGCAATGGTCAGCTTGTCCTTGCCGTTGAGGGCGAAGGTCGTGCCCGTGCCCGGGACGTAAGTAAAGACCATTTGGTCGCCCGGCTTGACGGGCTCGAGCGCGTCGAGCAAGCGGTCGATGTCGGCCTTCATCGTCTTCACGGCGTCCGGCGAATTGTCCTTGAACGAGTCGTTGAAGGCGTCCACCATTTGGCTCTTGCTGGCGTTGTGCACGAAGTGCATAACGATCCGCTTGGGCGCGTCGGCCTTGAGGATGGCGCTGGGATCCGACGACTTCTGCTCCAGGTAGAGCCCCGCGACGTAGACCTTGAACATCATCTTGGTCCGCAATCCCAGGCCATTGAGCACCAGCTTGGTGCTCCCTACCTGCTCCGTGTCCGGCAGGGTGACCCCCGCCAGGCTGGCGGCGTGTAGATCGAACATCGATACCACCACGAACATAACCACAGCAAGCGATATAACGGTTTTCCGCATGAGGACTCCTTGGTGGAATGCATGATTCTTCCGATGGGTTGGACCGACGACAAAAGGAGAGTGACCCAGGACTGGCGCCGATGATAGTGCGCCGGTCACAGGTGGAGGTGACCAGGTGATTTAGGGATCAATTTTGCATTTGCGCTGCTATGTGCGAAAGTAGCGCGGTGCGCGCTGTTGCCCTGCTTGGACCTGTCGCCAGAGAGCATCACATCCGGCCATTCGAAGTGCCGGGCGTCGACCTGTTTATCGGCGACGAACTCGATCCCACCGACCAACCCGATGCGACGCTCATCTTGGGCGGCGACGGCACCCTTCATCGCCATCTTGGCGGATTGGCGCTCAGGCAGATTCCCACGCTGATCGTGCCGCTGGGCAGCGCCAACGACTTCGCGCGTTCCATCGGCATCGAGACCGTGGAGCAGGCGATTGCGGCATGGCGACGTTTCTGCTCGGCGGGCAATAACACGCACTCCATCGACTTGGGGACCATCGAGCCGCTCGACGAGCGAAGCAAGTCCGGCGCCGAAGATCGTGTTCCCTGGCAGGACGAGTCGCTGGAGTCGTTGCACTTCGTGCCCGACGGTCCGCGGCGCGACCCCTCGTCGGGGGCGAAGGAAGAATTGGGCCCGCGCATTATGCAATCGCAGTTGCGCCGCCTGGCCGAGGCCGAACGCGCAGTCGCGCGCACCACGTTTTTCGGCTGCATCGCCGGTACCGGGTTGGATGCGGCGGTGAATCGGCGGACCCTGAAGCAGTCGCCATGGCTGCGCGCGCACGGCGGATACGTGGTGGCTTTGCTGCAAGTGCTGGGCGGCTTTCGTCCGCCGCACATCAAGCTGTCCGTCGAAGTGGACGGCCGCTGGGAGACGCGCCTGGACCAGCCCGGCTTCCTGATCGCCGCCGGCAACGGGCCGCGATACGGCCACGGCATGCGGTTGGCCCACGAGGCGCGCATGGACGATGGCCTGCTCGATATCTGTTTTGTGCGGACGTTGAGTAAGCCGCGGCTGCTGCGGCTGTTCCGGGTGGTCTATCGTGGCGCGCACATCGGCATGAAGGAGGTGGAATACTTTCGCGCGGTGCGGGTGCGCATCCAGACCGATCCCGTCACTGAGGTCTTTGCCGACGGGGAGTATATTTGCCAGAGTCCGGTCGAGATCGGGGTGCGTCCGAATGCCCTACGGGTGATTGTTGGGGATGAAGGCAGTTGAAGTTCCAGGATGGGCAATATCCTGCTCTGGGACGAACCGCAGTAAGCGCGAGGCGAACGCCAGCGCCGCCCCACATTTTTCTGGAACTTATCGTCGGTAGCTGGGTCTATACTGTAGTAGAAGGAAATGTCTATCCCCGTAGTGTCGAATCCGGCGGCCGAAGAGGTTGCAAGCGTCACGCCAGAGGACCAGGTTCTGCCCACGCTATTTGGCGCAGGTCAGGGACTGTATCCGCAGCGCAAAGACACGTTTGTGTACTCCTTTATCGTCCACATGCTTTCGGTGGGCCTGATCATCTGGTCCGGCCACTGGGCGTTTGAGCACAAGAACGAGATCAAGCAACAGGTAATTGGCTTGGCGACCGATATCGGCCCGTACCTGCCGCTGCCGGCTTCCAATACGCGGGCTGGCGGCGGCGGTGGCGGCGGCGATCGCGACAAGCTGAACGCCCCCAAAGGCGCTTTGCCCAAGCTGTCGAAGGACCAGATCGTGCCTCCGGCGATCGTAATCCGCAATGACAATCCCAAGTTGGCGGTGCCGCCTTCGGTGGTAGTTCCGCCGGAGCTGAAGCTGCCGACAATCGGCGCCCTCGGCGATCCTCTGTCGAAGGTGATTGGACCTCCTTCCAACGGAACGGGATATGGCGGCGGGATCGGCAGCGGTAGCGGTGGCGGCGTGGGTTCCGGAACCGGCCCCGGTGTTGGCCCCGGTCATGGTGGCGGATACGGTGGCGGAGCGTATCGAGTAGGGGGCGGCGTCAGCGCACCAAAGGCGTTGTACGCGCCTGATCCGGAATACTCAGAAGAGGCCCGCAAAGCCAAATATCAGGGCACCGTCGTGCTGTGGATGGTGGTGAGTGCCGACGGCAAGCCGCAGCAGATTCGAGTGCAGCGCCCGCTGGGCATGGGACTCGACGAGAAGGCTGTCGAGGCGGTGCGGCAATGGCGCTTTGAGCCTGCCAGAAAAGACGGCCAGCCCGTCCCGGTCATGATTAACGTGGAAGTGAACTTCCGGCTGTACTGACGCTTTCCCTCATCTGCAAATTTCCCAGCCGTTAGCGCCCGAACGGTCTCTTGAGTGGCGGCATCTTACTCTTTGCCTTGTCGGCCCACTCCGAACCCTTGTCAATCCAGTCGCCCGCCTGTTCGCCGATATCTTCCATCACTTCGCGCGCGCCCTCATATTTCCGGCGGAGGGTGCGGCGCATCTCCTTGCCAGTCGCCGGTGCGAGCAACAAAGCCACCAGGGCGCCGGCTGCCAGCCCTATGAACAGCATGGTCAAACCCAGGCCGAGGCGGCATGACTCCTCAGCCTCTCCGTTTGGTTCAAAATCTCTCACTTGTTCATTCATCGGATCTGTCCTCCGGAAAATTCTATCGCGATTCGGGCCGCGGTGCTTGCATCCTGAATGCAGCGCCGCCTGCTGGCGCCCTAGCCGGGTTCGTCAAAGCGCGACTTCGTTTTCGCCTGATGTGGCCTTAAGCCAGTTGGAAACCTTGGGCGCCGCGCTCGTTGCCTTGGGAGCCCGGCAACATTTCCCAATTTTGCTGGGCCACGTTAGAATCAAGTGTCGGTCTCTCGAGCCGCGCGTTTTTTGCGGGCTCCCAACCCGCGCCGCAGAAGCGGCGTGAGGGGGCGCTCTTCCGGCCGGCGGCTCTCCCAGGAAATGAGGAGTTACACGAATGGCGATTCCAGCCACACAAATGCGTCCCGGCATGGTCATTAAGCACAACAATGACTTGCACTCGGTGTTCAGCGTAGAACACCGCACTCCGGGAAACTTGCGCGCTTTCATCCAGGCCAAACTGCGGAATCTGCGCACCGGGGCCATGTTCGAGCACCGCTTCCGCTCCGGTGACGCCATCGAGAGGATCACCGTGGACGAAGTGCAGATGGAGTTCCTCTACTCCGACGGCGACGATTACCACTTCATGAACATTGAGAACTATGAGCAAATCCACCTGAATCGGGACATCCTGGGCGATGCGGTTGAGTACTTGATCCCCAATCTGCAGATCAAGATTGAGTTTTTCGATGGCAAGGCTGTAGGCGTCGAGTTGCCACAGACGGTGGAACTCACGGTGGTGGAAACCGAACCGGGCTTGAAGTCGGCAACTGCCAGCAGTGTTACCAAGGCGGCGAAAACCGAGACTGGACTTGTGGTACAGGTACCGCCTTTCATCAACGAAGGTGAGAAGATCCGCGTGGACACGTCGGAAGGCGCATACTTGTCACGGGCATAGTCGCGGTACGACGGTCCGTTACCGTAGCGCAGGAACGCGCCGTTTTATTGTCACTGCGTCGTTGTGATTGTTATCCTTAACGAGTGCGCCGATTTCTGACGCCCGAGTCGTAAGGGTCTGCAGTTCATTTTCGTCCAAGAAATCCTGCTTGATGGGAGAGAAACTATGAAAAAGTTGCTCGTTATTGCACTGTGCATGGGCTTCGTGCTTCCTGCGTTTGCCCAGCAGAAGGAAGCGGACAGGCTGCATGAGTCCTACTCAGTTTTGAAGGCGGTCGTCGGCATGCCCGATAAGGGTATCCCGCGCGATTTGCTGAACAAGGCGGAGTGCGTAGTTGTTGTACCGTCGGTGAAGAAGGCGGCGTTTGTAGTGGGCGCCAGCTACGGTCGCGGGGTCATGACCTGCCGCTCGGGCCCGGAATTTCGCGGTCCATGGGGCGCTCCGGCGTTTTACGCGATTGAGGGCGGCAGTTTTGGCTTGCAGATCGGAGGCCAGGCTACCGACTTCGTGTTGCTGGTGATGAATGAGAAGGGCGCGAAATCTGTAATGACCAGCAAAGTAAAACTTGGCGGCGACGCTTCGGTGGCCGCCGGGCCGGTAGGTCGCGCAACTTCCGCTGAGACCGACATCGTCATGAACGCCGAGATTCTGTCATGGTCGCGCAATAAAGGACTTTTTGCCGGAATTTCGCTGGCCGGTTCGACTCTGCGTTCCGACGACGATGCCAACAAGAACTTCTACGGAAAAGATCTGAGCGCCAAACAGATCATCCTGGAGAACGCGGTAAAGACCACTGCCGGCGGGAAGCCGTTGGTGAACTTGCTCAACAAGATGTCACCCAAACACATGTAAGAACTGGATAGTTGTGTTTATTGGTCGACACGCGGTTCTGGACATCCCAGGGCCGCGTTTCTTTCAGCCAGAAGAACTCTCAATGGGCGCGTTCGCCCCAAAACCAATTACAATCGCTGTTCGCAGCAAAGCGCACAATTGCCGCCGCTCATCGATAGTTGGTGCCTTGCTAATTGCTAGTTGCTAATTGCTTACCGCTAATGGCTGACTTGCAAACCCGCCGCTACGTCATCTCCGGACGCGTCCAGGGCGTCGGCTTCCGCTGGTTCGTGGAACGGGAAGCGGCGCAGATCGGCGTCGCCGGTTGGGTGCGCAACCGCGAAAACGGTGACGTTGAAGTGCTGGCTACGGGCACGCGCGAGCAGCACGGTGCGTTGCGGGCCCGTTTGCAGCAGGGTCCGCGCGCCGCGCGTGTGGACCAGGTTAGCGAATCCCCCGCGCCGTTGTTGGAAGCGCAGTCGTTTCGCATCCAAGGAGTGTGGTAACCCATGCAGCCGCAAAAGTCGCACAACTGCGACGACCTCAAGAAGCTGGTCCGCGAAGTTCCCGACTTCCCCAAACCCGGCATCCTTTTCTACGACATCACCACGCTGCTCAAAGATAAGCTGGGCTTTGCCCGCCTCATCGATGCCCTCACGGAGCATTACATCGACAAGGACATTGATTTGGTTCTGGGCATCGAGGCTCGCGGATTCATCTTCGGACCGGCGCTGGCGTACCGCTTGAACGCGGGTTTCGTGCCGGTGCGCAAACCAAAGAAGCTACCGGCTGAAGTTTTGCAGTGGAACTACGAACTGGAGTACGGCCACGACACCCTTGAGGTCCACAGGGATTCGATCGAGCCGGGCCAGCGCATTGTCATCTGCGACGATCTGCTGGCCACCGGCGGCACCGCCAGGGCCACCGCCGAAATGGCGAAATCGCTGGGCGCCGAAATCTGTGGACTGGGATTTGTGGTCGAACTGGACGGCCTCAAAGGCCGCGACAAGCTCAAGGGCTACGACGTCTTCTCGCTGCTGCACTATGAGATGTAGAGCCTGCGGGTGGCCAATGAAGCAGTAACTGCGGGTTTTGTTACCAGATCGTTTTGAGCAGCGGACAGCTCAAAATCCGCTCGTCAGCGGTTACTAGTGGCAGGTTTTCCGCACGCGCGGTCGCGGCAATGATGCGATCCATAGGATCGGAAGGGAAATCAGGGGGGAAGTGGGCGGTCAAAACCGCGATGTCCAGAGTGATGGGTTTGATTGTCACTTTGGCGATCAGCTCTTGGATCGTTGTTTCGAAACTGCCGTGCAATGCCACCCTGCCACGGCGGATGAGCCCTGCCAGTTCCACAAGAGTGATGGCGGAGATCGCCAGCCCGTCGGATGCCCGCGCCCTCCTGATGGACGATGCAGCGGCACGCGATAGTTTGCTGCCCCGCAGCTGAGACCAGACCAGCACGTGAGTGTCCAGGAGGATCATTTCAGCATGTCGTAGTCTTCCAGCGGGAACACTGGCTTTATGAGATCATCCGGATCGCCGACGATTTCCATGATGCCTTCCAGCCGGCCGATGAAGTCGTCGCCCCGTCTGCTCTTCTTGTTGCGCGGCGGGATCACCTCAACCAGAGGTTCACCCCGCTTGGTGATGAGTACTGGTTTACCAGTGCTTGCAATCTCGCTCATCACCCCCAGGCATTTGGCCTTGAACTCGCCGGCCGCCATCTGCCTCATGCCGTTACGCGGGGTCACGCTGACCGCTGATTTTCTTTTGATGGATGTTTTGGACGACATATGGTCACCTCCAGATGACCATGGTCATTTTAACATGGTCATATCATTTTCTTCTTTAGCATTGTCATCCCGAGCGACGACTTCAGTCGGAGTCGAGGGACCTGCTTTCCTTGCTGCTGCGGCTGATTAACGCTGTTGCGGCTTCATCACAATTCTCCGCCCCTCGATCGTGTACTTCCCTTCCAGCACCATGCGGATTGCCTCGCTGTATGCAATGTGTTCCTGCTCCAGGATGCGCGCGGCCAGCGCGTGATCGTCATCGCTGTCGAGCACAGGCACGACTTTCTGCACCAGGATGGCGCCGTGGTCGAGGTCCGCGTCCACGAAGTGAACGGTGCAGCCCGAGACCTTCACGCCATAGTCGAAAGCCTGCTTTTGCGCCTCCAGTCCGGGGAACGCTGGCAGCAGTGCTGGATGAATATTGAGGATGCGATTGGGAAACTGCTGCACGAACCACGGCGACAGCAGACGCATGTATCCCGCGAGACAAACCAGATCGACCTGGTGTTCGCGTAGCGCGACCACCACCTCGCGGTCGTGCTGCTCGCGTGGTTTGCCCTTCGACGGGATCACCAGCGCCTTCAGCCCGCGCCGTCGCGCCGATTCGATCCCGCCCGCGTCCGCCCGGTTGGAGATGACGACCGCAATCTTCGCGTCGAGCTTGCCCGAAGCGACGTTGTCGGCGATGGCCTCAAAGTTCGAGCCGCGCCCGGAGAGCAGTATGCCGAGGTTCTTCATGAGCGATATGCAAATGATAAACGCTAAGCTGGAAAAGGGTTGGCAGGCATTGCTAGCAATGATAGCATTGAGCGCATGGCAACATTAACCATTCGCCAACTCGATGAGAAAACCAAGTCCCGTCTCAGGGTGCTGGCTGCGCACCACGGACGCTCCATGGAAGAAGAGGCTCGAGAAATACTGCGCTCGGCCCTAACCAGTGCGCGGCTGCAAAAGAGAAATCTGGCCGAATCCATCCGGCAAAGGCTTTCAGCGTTCGGCGGGGTCGAACTTGAATTGCCTAAACGAGGTCCGATGCGCGACCCGCCGGATTTTGCCGCATGATCATCCTCGATACCAACGTGCTCTCCGAGTTGATGCGCCCGAAACCTTCAGCTCAGGTTGTCATGTGGACTGAAAGGCAACCCGTTGCGGAGGTGTTCACGACCTCGATCACCGAGGCTGAGATCTTCTACGGACTTGAACTGTTGCCCACGGGCAAGCGCCGCGATGGGCTGCTGGCCGTGGCAGAAGCTATTTTCGCAGACGATTTCCGCGACCGCATCCTCGATTTCGACAGCCAGGCGGCAAGGGCCTATTCGAGGATAGCGGCTCGCCGTCGCGCGTTGGGCAAACCGATCAGCCATCTCGACGCGCAGATCGCGGCTATCGCGCAGCGTCAAGGGGCTGCGCTCGCGACCCACAATGTCGCCGATTTCGAAAACTGCGATATTCGCATTGTTGATCCTTGGGGTGAGTGAAGCGTCGTCTTCGGCAATATGGCCGAGGATTCCAGCCAAATCGTCTATCGCTCTTTGCGTGTACTGGAGGCGGAAATCCACTTGGGCAGGAGCTTTCGCACTTCTTCACCGGGCACGGTTCGACCGGCCTCAGCGTCGCGGACGCCTTCATCGATGGCGGCGAGGGTTTCGGCATCCTCATCGTCGAGGATGGGTACGGGATCTTCCAACTCGAACTTCTTCACCTTCGCCATAGGCTGATGGTAGCTCCGATGCGTCTGTGGATGCAAACGGATGCTGGGCAATCAGGACCGCGCCCTTCACAACTGGCTCGCATTTGTTTGCGCCTTCCCCCACATTCGCTTTACTATCGCCCTGCGTGCCTTTACCCAGCGACAAAGCCCATCCCGACCGCATCGTCTCGGCGGTGCCGGTGGACGACGACTCGTCGTTCGAGCTGAAGCTGCGTCCGCAGCGCCTGCGCGAGTTCATTGGACAGAACAAGGTCAAGGACAACCTCGAGGTCGCCATCCAGGCGGCGCGCTCGCGCGGCGAGCCGCTCGATCACGTGCTGCTCTACGGGCCGCCGGGGCTGGGCAAAACCACGCTGGCCAACATCATCGCCAACGAGCTGGGCGTTGCCTTCCAGCAGACCTCGGGGCCGACGCTGCAAATCAAAGGCGATCTCGCAGCAATTCTTACCAATGTGAAGAATCGGCAGGTGCTGTTCATCGACGAAGTTCACCGTCTGCAAGCTGTGTTGGAAGAGCTTCTGTATTCGGCGATTGAAGATTACAAGCTCGATATCATTGTCGGGCAGGGGCCGTCAGCGCGCACCATGAACATGAGTCTCGATCCGTTTACTTTCATAGGCGCCACAACCCGGGCGGGTTTGCTGTCGGCGCCGCTTCGCTCGCGGTTCGGGCTGTTGCTGCGGCTGGAGTTCTACACCCCCGAGGACCTGAAGATCATCTTGCAGCGCTCGGCGGAAATTCTCGGCGTCGAGATCGACGAGGCTGGCGCGGTTGAGATCGCCACCCGTTGCCGTGGCACACCGCGCATCGCCAATCGCCTGCTGCGCCGCGTGCGCGATTACGCCCAGGTGCGCGGGACGGGCAAGATCGACAAGCCCACCGCCCAGGCCGCGCTGGAGATGCTCGAGGTCGATCGTCACGGCTTCGACGAGATCGACCGCAAGCTGCTGCTGACCATCATCGAGAAATATCAAGGCGGGCCGGTGGGCGTGAACACGCTGGCGGCATCGCTCGCCGAAGAGCCCGACGCGATCGAAGAAATCTACGAGCCCTTCCTCATCCAGATTGGCTTTCTCGATCGCACCCCGCGCGGGCGCGTGGCCACGCATCTCGCGTATGAACACTTCGGGATCAAGAAGCCAAGGACGAATGCTGCGGGGCAGGAGACGTTGTTCTAGTACTTAGTTGCATTGAAAAGCGGTCTATGCCATGATGGGGCATGAGCAAATACCCCACTGCCCTCACATTGACGACAGAAGACCGCTCCACGCTGGAGAGCTGGGTTCGTGCGGGT
>Ga0116111_1000076_pt1 | contig 89120 bp, 95 predicted proteins | sample June2015DPH_8_10_FD_89720 | JGI IMG/M metagenome (GOLD analysis project Ga0116111, IMG submission 89720) | Peatland microbial communities from SPRUCE experiment site at the Marcell Experimental Forest, Minnesota, USA - June2015DPH_8_100 | ecosystem: Environmental > Terrestrial > Soil > Wetlands... | reverse complement strand
CGAATGAGCGGTCTGAGTTGGAGCGCAGGACCGAAGTGAGCTCGCCGATTCCTCTCGCGGACCTAACCCTGCCTAAGGTGACATGGGCGGTGAAGGGTCGCCTGTCACTCTCGCCGATTCCCTCGAGCGCCGCGATGGCTCCTTGAGCTATGGGTCTGACCCGCTCCTCGTGCGATTGAGGGACCCCGACCCAGATGACGTTCGGCCTGGAGACGTTCGGAAAGGCCCCGACTCCCCTCAGCTCGACATCCGCCCTGCCCAGGCGGAGTCCCTTCAGGCGCTCGTCGACTTCCCGGGTCTGGCCTTCGGTGATCTCGCCGAGGAACTTCACGGTGAAGTGGAGGTTCTCTCTTTCCACCGTCTTCAAGTCGGCCCGGGTCGCTGAGAGCTCCCGCTGGAACGCGACCATCGAATCCAGGACCTTGGGGTCCGAGATTTCTAGAGCGACGAAGGCGCGCATCGTCGTTCTGTGTGCAGGACTTGATTTAAATCCGCTACGGGCCTGGCAGCCGCAGACACGTCCTTGCTCATAGTCGCGATCACGGGAATGCCAGGCGCCGGCAAGTCGACCGCCGCGAAGGCGCTGGTGGAGAAGGGATGGAAGCGCGTCATCATGGGAGACGTAATCCGAGAGGAGACGAAGCGAAGGGGTCTGGCGCCCGATTCAAAGAACACGGGCGAAGTGATGAGAAGTCTCAGGCAGGAGCGAGGCGAGGCCGCGGTGGCCGAGCTCTGCCTGGAAGCGATGCGAAAGGTCGGGCCCGACAAAGTAGTGGTGGACGGAATCCGCTCGACCTCGGAGGTCAAGACGTTCAGGCAGTCGGCGGAGGTGATTCTGATCGCCGTTCAAGCCTCCCAGCGTCGGAGGTTTACCCTGCTGAAGGAGAGGGGCAGGAGTGACGACCCGCTCTCCTACGAAATGTTCCTGAAGAGAGAGGAGAGGGAACTTGAAGTCGGAATCGGTGATGCCATCGCTCTGGCAGACGAAGTGGTCTCGAACGAGCACGCGACTCCGGAGGAGCTCGCCTCCGACATTGTCGAGATCGTCGACCGCTGGGTGGAACAAGACGCGCGCTGACATCAAGGTGAATGTGACGCTCGAGGCGACGGTGGCACCCTCAGAAGACCCGAAGAAGGTCCTGGACGCGATAAGGAGCATCTTCGTCGAGAATGTCGCACTGGCAGATCAGAGCACGCGAATGATCAAGATGTCCTCAGAAGAACCGAGCTCTCTCAACGTTCTGCGAGAGCAGTTGAGGGACAGGCACATCAGAAGTGCTGCCAGGAGGCTGCTCCTGCTGGAGCTGAAGGGCGACTCGACGTCGGTGATGCTGAATAGACAGGCAGCAACCGTAGGCGTCGTGGCACTCTGCGGCAGCGCGGACCAGTCGCCTCTCGGCCCGATCTACGCGACGATAAGGTCGAAACAGATCGAGGCCGTCATCGATTGGCTTACGGCCTACGAGGAAGGATAGTTCACTTCTACCTTCAATCCGTCTCTTGCGGCAATCGTCTCCGGGAAGACCGAACGGGCTTGCTTGACCAGGTTCGCGACGCTGGTGTAGCGGGCGCTGAAGTGAGTGAGGGCGAGACGGCGCACGCCGGCACTCTTCGCGATTTCGGCAGCCTCGAGACAGGTGCTGTGCTTCCTCTCCACCGCCTTCTCACGATCTTTTCCGTGGAAGGTGGAATCGAAGATCAGAAGGTCACACCCGGAGAAGAACCTCGCGAGCCTCGGAGAGGGCCTCGTGTCTCCTGAGTATCCGATCTTCCTCCCTGGCCGCGCCTGGCCCGTCACTTCTGAAGGAGAAATCGTCCGGCCCTCCACCCTTACCTTCCTTCCGTTCTGGAGCCTCGACCACAACCTGCCCTCGGGGACGCGGAGGGCCTTGGCCTTCTCTGGAAAGAAGACGCCGGGCCTCCTCCTCTCCTCGACGACGAAGGAGTAGGCCTCCACGGAGTGCAGCGCCTTCGTCGCCCTGACCTTGAAATCACCTGTGCGGAGAACCGTCCCCTGCTTCGCGGGGAAGAAGTTGACAGGGAAGGTCAACCCGATGTGAAGGAGTTCCTCTGTCACCTCGAGCCACTTCAGCAGCTTCGGCGGCCCGACGATGTTCAGCGGCTTCCTCCGCTGGGCGAGGCTCATCGTCTGCAGGAGTCCCAGGAGACCCGTGACATGGTCTCCATGCAGATGGGTGATGAGGATCGACGTCTCCTTGTTCAGGCCGACCCCCTGGTTCAGGACCTGACGCTGGACCCCCTCCCCGCAGTCCATCAAGATGACGCTGCCTTCTCTCTGGATCGCGATCGCCGGGAGGCCCCGCCCCCTTGTGGGAGCGGCTGAGCTGGTTCCCAGAAACGTCACTGTGAGCTTGGTCAAGCCTATCTCTTCCTCAGGATCGTGATTGTCCTCGTCAGGAGCTTATGAACGTAAAGGTGGTGCTCTTCTTCGAGGGCCATCTCTGCCGACGCCTCAATCCTCAGCGACTGCGGGTGCATGACGACCATCCGTGAGCCTTCCTTGAGAAGCAGGGGCATGGTTGCAAGTGTCATCTGCGCTATGACCCACGGGTCAGCTCCCCTGGTGCTGGACGCGCGACCATAGGGTAGGTCGGTCGCAATAGCGTCTACGCGTCTCACGGGATGACTAAAGGCGTCGGCGCGGATGACCGCCATCCACTCCTGGCCGAAGTGTCTCATGTTTGCGAGGGACCCCATCGCCATCCTCGCGACCTGGTCCGATGCGACGACCGCCGCGCCAGTTTCGAAGGCCTCGATCGCCAGGCTCCCGGTCCCCGAGAAGGGGTCGAGGAAGACATCACCCTCCTTGAACCTGGTGAGGTTGACCAACGCGCGAGCCAGCTTGGGGAAGATGGCGGATGGGTGGAAGAACGCGCGGGCGCGAGGCCGTCGCCGGGACCAGGCCTGTCTCATCTCGCCGGGTTTGGTCAGGGCCAGGTAATCTTCCTCGCCCCTGACCAGGCTGAACTCGAATTCAGGATTCTTGAGGTCGACCGTCGCGTCGACGCCCTTGAGAACCGACCCCGGGTCTATGCCGGGTCTTCCATTTTCCAGATCGAAACTGCGAAGCCGCACACGCCTTCCCAACACCTCCTTCTGGGCGTCGAGCGGTCTCTCGATGAGACGGCCCACCCTTCGGGAGAACGCCACACGCGAAGCGACGACGAATGGGTCGGCGAGCGAATCGACGAGCAGGACCCGCTTCTCAGGCGATTCGAACCTGGACCGGGGGTCATACGCGAGGAAGAGGGCCCTCGCCTCGGCTTCGGGGAGGGAGGTCCCTTCCCCCGACAGCAGGACCAGAGACCTATTCATTGAGAGTCTTCAGATGCGCGACAAGGGCGTCGGAGACATCGACCTTGCTGAACTGTCCGGGGACAGTGTTGGTCCCGATAATCGTCTTGACCCCCACCTTCTGCAGCTGCTGGAGGGCGTCCCCCACGAAGAGCCCGTGGACGCAGACGGCCAGGACGGCCTTCGCCCCCTGCTTCTGGACGACCTCGGCCGCCGCGCGTATCGTGCCACCCGTGCTGATGATGTCGTCCACAATGATGACCTCCTTTCCATCGACCTCGAGCTTGGCATCCTTCAGCTTGACGTCCCCGGTAACCCTGTCGCGCTTCTTCGACAGCTGCAGGAACCTCGCCCCGTACAGCTGTGCGAAGGCCTCCGTCCTTTTCGAGCTTCCGAAGTCGGGGGAGATGACGACCGGGTTGCTCAGGTCGAGCTCCTTCTTGGTGTAGTCGACGAGGGCCGGGATCGCCGAAACGGTGGAGACCGGAAAAGAAAAGAGCGAAAGTCCCTCTGCGGAATGGATGTCGACCGTCACGAGCCTTTGGATTCCGACGGAACGCATCAGATGGGCAACGACGCCGAGGGTGACCCCTTCGCCCGGGAGGAACACCTTGTCCTGCCTCGCATACGCGAGGTACGGCACGACGGCGGTAACCCTCGCCCCCTCTTGGCTCAGGTGGTGCGAGGCGAGCATGAGCTGGAAGAGATGCGCGTCGACGGGCGGGTAGGTCGACTGGACCAGGAGGATGCTCTTCCCTGCGACCTTCTCATCTGAGGAGAACCGCGTCTCGCCGTCGGGAAAGACCTTGAACTCCGCCTTGAGCTGAGACAGACCAAGCTTCTCGGCAACTGTGTTGCCCAATTCCTCGGAGGCCGGGCCGGCGAGGAGAAGCTTCTCCGTCATCGCTGTCGAGGCGACTCCGCTCTTGTTCGTATTTAACGGATTGCCGCAACCGCAGAATCTCCGGCGCCGGCAGGAAATGGTTAAGGCATAGTCGAGGGGGAGATGTCACAGACAATTGGACCAAATCTGCCCCGAGTGCGGTGTTGGAATAATGATGTACGACATGCCCACGAAGCGCTTCGGTTGCAAGAACTGCGGCGCGTTCCTCACCAGAGACCAGCTCTCAGACCTCAGGTTCAAGCAGAAGACTCCTGTCGAGGACGAAAGACGCAAGCGGTCCAGGCAGCAGGCGGACTATCTCGAATGGTGGCTGAGCGGCAACAAAGAGCAGTAGCCAGTCTTCTAATGGGAACGGTATCAGGATGGGCTCCTAGCGGAGCGCCTTTCTTGCGACTCTTCGACGCCGGAAGTGCAGCGCAAGGACCTCCCGCGTCCCTTCGCTCATGTCCAACTTCCTCGCCTGTCCAGCGGTGAACCAGCCGAAGGCCGAAGACTCGGCGTTCAATCTTACCCTGCCACTGACGCGGCGGGCGAGGTAGTCGACCAGGACGTAGTGGTATCTTGGCCTCGACTTTTCGTCGAGGTGAATGTCAGTCGCTACGTCCAGGAGCCCCTCTAGGACCACTTCGAGGTCGGTCTCCTCCTTGACCTCTCGGACCACGGCGTCTTGGACCCGCTCGCCCAGCTCGACCAGACCACCAGGGAGTGCCCAGCGGCCCTCGTTGGGAGGATTCTTCCGCTTGATCAGGAGGACCTTGGGCCCATCGCACACTACGGCCCCCGCCCCGACGAGCGGTCTGGACGGGTACTCTCTCCTGGTCTTCATCAGGTCGAACTGGTCTGATAGTCGTTTTAAGGCTGCGGCACTGGACTGCGCGCCATGGTCAGGGTCGAGATGCTGGCTGTGGGAAGGGAGCTCCTGATTGGGAGGACCCTGAACACCAACGCCCAGTGGATGGGAAAGAGGCTGGCCCGGAAGGGTACGCTGCTCGCCGAGATCACGACGGTCGATGACGATCTGAGGGAGATATCCGCTGGGCTGAGGGGTTGCCTCGGGAGGAGAGCTGACTTCGTGATTGTGGTCGGCGGGCTCGGGCCGACGCCCGACGACATGACTCTCAAGGGGATATCGAAAGGAATTCGCAGGAGGTTGAGGGCCAACGAAGAAGCGCTTTCGATGATCAGGGAACACTATGTCAGACAAAACCTAGGCAGAATCGAGATGACGCCCGCAAGGAGGAAGATGGCAACCCTGCCAATCGGAGCAAAGCCCGTCAGGAACGATGTGGGGACCGCTCCCGGAGTCAGATTGGAACTTGAAGGGACGACGGTCTTCTGCCTGCCCGGAGTTCCTTCGGAGATGAAGAGCATCTTCAGGGAATCCGTGGAGCCGGAGATTGTCGAGAGGCTAGGCAGGCTCTACAGGAAGTACATCACGCTGAAGGTCGAGGGGATCTATGAATCGGCGCTGGCCCCGACGATCGAGTCCGAGCTGAGGAGACATCCGGGCGCCTACATCAAGTCTCATCCCAGGGGAATCAGCGAAGGGAAGTCCAGAATCGAGCTCGACGTAGCGGTGGTGAACGAGGACAGGGAGACGGCTGAGGAGTCGGCGGCCCAGATCGTGCGCGAGATCAAGAGCGAAATCGAGGCTGCGGGAGCGACGGTGGTCTCGGAGAGGGGGACTGCTCCGAGCGGGCGGAAGTGACGCGAACTGGACCTGATAATCGTCACGGGGACGGCCGGCTCTGGAAAGTCCCTTCTCACCAGCGCTCTCAAGAGATGGTACGTCAACAGGGGGGAGGAAGCGATAGCAGTCAACCTGGACCCGGGGGTGGTCAACCTCCCCTACGAGCCGGACGTGGACGTCAGGCTGAAGGTCAACCTCCAGGAGGTGATGGAAGACTACGGCCTCGGCCCCAACGGGGGCCTGATCCTAGCGACTGACCTGGTTGCGACCAAGCTGGGAGAGATCCAGGAGGACATCGACTCCTGCGGGGCGGAATACGTCATCGTCGACACGCCCGGGCAGACGGAGCTCTTTGCCTACCGGGAGAGCGGCGAGTACATAGTGAAGGAACTGAAGGCCGACTCCAAGACGCTGCTCTTCCTCCTCGACCCACTGCTGGCGAACACTCCCGTCAACTTCCTCTCAATAGCCCTGCTCTCGGCGTCGGTCGGCCTGAGGATGAACGTCCCCAGAATCTCGGTCCTCACGAAGAAGGACATCGCGAGAGACGCGGTCAAGCAGATCGTCGGATGGAGCAGGGACGCGAAGGTCTTCGAGGACGCTCTGGCCAGCACGAAGGACAGCGATCAGTATTCGCTTTACTCTGAACTCTTCAGGAGCCTCCGGAGGCTCGCGTTCGGTTCGGACCTGTACCCTGTCTCTTCGATTACCCTGGAGGGGCTCATCGCGCTCGTGGGAGAGGTCTCGAGAATAGGTCGAGGCGGCGAAGAGTTCACGGATTGAGCTTGGAAAGGAAACCCTGGATCAGGCCGGCGCAGGTCTCCGGCTTCTCCAGCGGGACCATGTGCCCGGCGTCGCTCACAAGCTCCATCGTCGAGGAAGGCATGTTCTGGTTCAGGTAGGTGGACCACTTTGGCGGGGTCATCCTGTCGCCCTCCCCGCAGATGATTAAGGTCTTGGCGGTGACCTCGGAGAGCCGAGGCCTTACGTCGAAGTGGTCGCACGCGAGGTAATCGTTCAGGAAGATGGGAAGGTTGGCGAACGACAGCGCGGCCCTAGCCTCCCTTCCCATGCCGAGGTCGATCTTGAAGTAGCTCATTGGCGTTATCACCTGCTCGATGGTCTTCATGGGCTGGGTCCGCAGGCCTTCGACTATGGTCGGATCGACGCCAAGCTTCGCCCCTGCCCCAATCAAGATCAGCCCCCCGAGATCGTCAGGATGTTCAAGGGCGAGGGTCAAGGCGATGGCGCTGCCCATCGAATGCCCGCAGACTACGGGCCCGGTCGGAAGGCATTCTGCGATGTGACGATGAACCGCCTCGGAGTATTCACGGATCGTCCTGCACGTTATGTCGCCGGAGGGGTGCCCGGGAAGGTTGACGGCCACGGCTCTTCCGGTCCCGGTCAGGTACTGGAGCGTCCTACTCCAGAAGATGCTGTTCCCCCCGGCGCCGTGGATGAAGACCACGTCGCGGGGAGCCTTTCCTGCAACGTAGTCGAGCACCGCGCCAGCGCCACCTAAGTGAACATGACGGGACTGAAGTATGTGCCGGTGAACGGCGCGGACCCGTTCATTGCGCCAGCCTGGCCGCCGCCTCGTCTATGCTGAGCTCATCCCCGACGACCAGTCGCGCGAGCTTCTCAGCCTTCTCCTGAGAGGCCTTGCTCAGCCGCTCCATCAGGGTCCATCTGGCCGTTTCGACGATCATCCCTCTGACGCTCCTCAGCTTCAGGTCAGGGTCACCCTGGCCGAACCTAGACCTGACCACCTCGATGGCGCCTTCCAGCGTCTCGAGTCCCTCCCCCGTCAGGGCTGAGACCTTGATGACCGGCGGCGACCGGGACTTCATGCCACGAACCAAGCCGAGTAGGTGGACCACCATCGAATCAGAGCCGACCATGTCTGCCTTGTTGACCACGTACACGTCCCCGATCTCCATCAGGCCGGCCTTCGAGACCTGGACATCGTCGCCGAGTCCCGGCATCAGCACGACGAGGACCGCGTGGGCCACGCCGACGACCTCGATGTCTGACTGCCCTATCCCGACCGTCTCAAGAAAGATGACGTCGAAGCCGGCGGCGTCCATCAGCTGAATCGCCTGCGAAGTGGCTCCCGAGAGCCCGCCCGACCATCCCCTCGACGCCATGCTCCGGATGTAGACGCCCCTGTCCCCTGTGTGGCTGGCCATCCTGATCCTGTCACCGAGCAGCGCTCCTCCGGTGATCGGGCTGGTAGGGTCGACCGCTATGACTCCGACACTGAGCCCCTTCTTCCTGTAGAGCGAGATCAGCCTGTCGACTAGAGTGCTCTTCCCCGTCCCGGGGGGCCCCGTCACTCCCACAATGAACGCGTGGCCGGAAGGCTTCAGCATCCGAAGGAGCTTCGATGCCACCTCGCGCTCGTTTTCGACCAGCGTGATGCCCTTTGAGAGCGCCCGCCTGTCTCCTCTCCGGATCTCCCTTGCCAACTGAGACGACTGCAAATGCGATGCTGCCAGACCCTTCGTGATGCCGCTTTATCAGTTGGAAGGCATCGTTTATCTCCCACCGTTTGGGGTCATCGCTTGCCTTGCTCAGGAACGGCGGGGAGGCATACTGGAGGAGGAAAGCGAAGGCGGTCGCGGAACGGAGGGCGGAGCCGGGCAGCCTCTACGACGCCGCCGCGCTCGAGGCCGTCAGGAAGGGCGTCAAGCAATGGGAGGAGCGCGTCTTCGGCGGGCAGGCGAAGAAGCTCCCCGAATCGAGGTCAGACTTTCAGACTGCCTCAGGGATCCCTCTGAAGCCGCTCTACACGCCGTCTGACGTGATGGACGCTGACTATTCCGACCAGGGTTACCCCGGGGTCTTTCCGTACCTCAGAGGGGTCCACCCCACGATGTACAGGGGCAGGGCCTGGACGATGAGGATGTTCTCCGGGTTCGGGACACCCGAGGACACCAACAAGAGGTTGAAGCTCCTCCTCGAACACGGGGAGACCGGGCTCAGCATCGCATTCGACATGCCGACGCTCTACGGCTACGACTGCGACCACGAGAGGGCACACGGCGAGGTGGGAAGGTGCGGCGTGAACGTGTCCTCGCTCAAGGACATGGAAGTGATCTTCGGCGGGATCCCTCTTGACAAGGTCAGCACGTCGATGACGATCAACGCCCCAGCGACGGTCCTGACCTGCATGTACGCCGGCGTGGCGAACAGGCAGGGCGTGTCCATGGAGAGGCTGAGGGGGACCGTACAGGCGGACATGCTCAAGGAGTACATAGCGCAGAAGGAGTGGGTGTATCCGCCCGAGGCGCACCTGAGGCTCGTTAGAGACCTGATGGTCTTCTGCACGAAGAAGATGCCTCTCTGGAACTACATCAGCATCAGCGGCTATCACATAAGAGAGGCAGGTTCCAGCGCCGTCCAGGAACTCGCGTTCACGCTGGCCGACGGGTTCGGGTATGTCGAGCTGGGGATGGAGGCGGGCCTGAAGCCGGAGCAGTTCGCGCCCAGGCTCAGCTTCTTCTTCAACTCGACAATGGACTTCTTCGAGGAGATCGCGAAGCTCAGGGCGGCCAGGAAGATCTGGGCCACGGTCCTCAGGGAGAGGTACGGGGTCAAGGACCCGAGGAGCCTGCTGATGAGGTTCCACACGCAGACGTCAGGCGCTTCGTTGGCATGGCAGCAGCCACTCAACAACATCATCAGGACGACGATAGAGGGGCTAGCGGCCGTTCTCGGCGGGACTCAGTCCCTCCACACCAACTCGTTCGACGAGGCCTGGGCCCTCCCAACGGAGAAGGCGGTCCAGGTCGCCCTCAGGACTCAGCAGGTGATCGCAGAGGAGACCGGCGTCCCCAGTGTCATCGACCCTCTGGGGGGGTCCTACTACGTGGAATGGCTGACCGAGCAGATGGAGGAGGAGGCCTACAAGTACTTCGACAGGATTGAATCCGCGGGAGGGCTCCTCAAGGCGATCAAGTCAGGATACATGCAGAGGGAGATCGCGGAGAACTCCTACAGGCTCTCGAGGAGGGTCGAAGAAGGCAAGGACAGCATCGTGGGCGTCAACAAGTACGCGATCGAGGAGAAGAAGCCGATTGACACGCTGAAGATAGACTTCGAGGCGCAGAGGAGCCAGGTCAAGAGGCTCGAGAGGGTGAAGAAGGAGAGGGACGGGGCGAAGGTCCAGGCGGCGCTTGCGAAAATCGGCAGGGCGTTTGAAAACGAGGATGCAAACTCCATCGAGCCGATGCTCAAGGCGGTGCTGGAGTACGCGACGCTGGGAGAGATCGTCCAGGTGGGGCGGGAGATCTTCGGGACCTGGAGAGAGCCCGTGATTCTGTAGTTCCCGGGGCTCTGTCTAATCTCCGTTTGGCTCGGGGTTGTTCTTGCGACTGGCCAAAGTCGTTTGGCGGAAGGACGCCCTCGGAGGTGGCGGGTGTCAAGGTCGAGGGAGGGAATAGGTGGCTCACAATCATTCAGAACGCAAGCCGAGAACTGAAGATTACGGAAGAATGAGCCGAGGGAATTGAGAGAATCCACGAGCGAAGCCATCAGACATATATACAATTTCTAACTTCAACATTACCGTGCGCTCGCCTAAGAAACGTGCATGGCCCCTGCGATGGTTTTCGTTCATCAAGACTTCCATCAGTCAGAGCAGGCGGGCGCACGCCACCTTTAAGATATGGCGCACGAGTCGAGAGTCAACACCGATAAGATCCTGACCCATGCGCCGAAGAGTCAACAGAACCCTGAAGCCAGAGCCAAAGTCTGGATTAGCGCCAAAAAGAGCATATTCCGTCTTCGTCGCGGACGGAGAGTATGTCTTCATCTGAAGGCGACGAGCAGGGGACGAAGTACGAGTTCAAAGGCAAGTTCGGCGCGAACCCGTTGGCTCCACACCCCATCCGGGAGGCGTCTCATGAGGAGATGGACGCTTTCGTCAGGCAAACCCTTGGTCTGACAAAGAGTAGAGAGACGGATTCAACAGCGACGAAATCCTGAGGCGTGGCCCGACGCTTAACAGGGACAGAATCCTGAGGCGTGGCCCATCAACCTAACAGAGCCGTGCCCGCAAAGGTTTTCAAACCCGCCAAGGCCCACGCCGTCAGGTTGAGGAAGAGGACAGTTTCAGCTGAACGCAAGATCAGGGTTCTCGTTGCGAAGCCCGGGCTGGACGGGCACGACAGGGGCGCGTTTGTGCTTGCCAGGGCGCTCAGGGACGCGGGGATGGAGGTGATCTACAGCGGGCTGCTCCCCTCACCGGAGCAGGTCGCTCAGATGGCCCTGGACGAAGACGTGGACGTCGTGGCACTGTCCCTCCTGAACGGCGCCCACATGACAGCATTCCCGCGGGTGAAGAAGCTGCTCGAGAAGATGGGAGGAGGGGACATCGTCGTCGTCGGCGGGGGGATAATCCCGGACTACGACAAGCCCAAGCTGCTGAAGATCGGAATCACCGGGCTCTACGGGCCGGGAAGCTCCCTCGAGGAGATAGTGGGCCACATCAAGGAGAGGGTCAGGAAGGAGCGCTGGGGGGAGTAGCCGCATGTCCGAACAGGACGAATTCATGAATCTCTCAAAGATGGACTTCGACATCTCAGAAGAACAGGGGATGATCCTCGACCAGGTGGACAAGGTCTGCAGGGAGATCCGCCCGATCGAAGACAAGTACTACCTCGAGCGCAGGATCAACGACCAGGCGAGGCCGATCTTCGCGAAGGCGCACCTCCTGGGCCTCCCCATCTCCAGGAAGTACGGGGACGGTCAGGGGGCGGACATGATGACCTACGCGCTGGTGATCGAGAGGATTGGAAGGGAGGGAACGGGGCTCGGGACCTTCTTCTCGGTGCACACCGCGCTGGGGCAGATGACGGTGCAGCAGTGGGGAAGCGAGGAGCAGAAACAGAGGATTCTGACGCCCGCGACGAAGGGCGAGAGCATCCTCGCCTTCGGGCTCACGGAGCCGAACGCAGGGAGCGACCCCGCCGCGCTCACGACGAACTTCGAGGAGAAGGGAGGGAAGTTCTTGCTGACGGGACAGAAGATGTGGATTTCACTCGGGTCGACCGCGAAGTACGTGCTGATATTCGCCTACCCGAAGGGGAAGAGGGAAGGGATGTGCGGGTTCGTAGTCGACACCGGCAGCCCTGGATTCAAGGCAGAGCTCATGCCCCACAAACTGGGGCTCCCCACAGGGGACACCTCGACCCTCTACCTGGACAGAGTGGAGGTGACGAAGGAGGACATGCTCGGACCGCCTGGGAAGGGACTGGCCGTGGCCCTGTCGGGTCTGATGCACGGAAGGCTCGGCCTCGGTGCCAACTGCGTCGGCGTGATTCAGGACTGCCTTGACGAGTCGGTGAGGTACGCGGGGATGAGGTCTCAGCACGGGAAGCTGATCGGAAAGCACCAGCTCATTCAGAGGCACATCGGGCTAATGTCGATGAAGCTGGAGGCGGCCAAGCTCCTCGTCCTGAAGGCAGCCTCCACCAAGCAGAAGTACATGGAGAACCCGACGAACCTGGAGCTCAGAGACGCCGCGGACCTCGCGATAACCAAGGCGAAGTACTTCGCGGCCAACGCAGCCTTCGATGCGGCGAACCGCGCCGTGCAGATCTTCGGTGCCAATGGCTATTCGTTCGAGAGCAGGCCAGCCAGGCACCTCGCGGACGCGAGGGTCACCATGATCTATGAGGGGGCCAACGAGATTCTGGAGCAGAAGATAGCACTGGGATCGCTCGGTCGGAGCTTCGGAGCCTACTCGTAGCGTTCCTGCCATGAATCCGTAGGGACTCTTCTCCGCTCCTCTCCGCCACTCCTCCCCGTCACGAATCCCTGATACGGCCATCCGTGTTGCCCATGGCGACAAGGGGGCCGATCGTGCCCTGCGGAAGAGAGGAACACTTATTCCGCCTTTTTCGTCTGTGCTCCGTATGGAGGCTCAGTTCGAGGCCATCGTCGTGGGCGCCGGCCTCTCCGGCTGCGCGGCCGCGTACAGCCTGGCGAAGCAGGGAACGAGCGTCCTCCTTATCGAGAGGGGCAAGCATCCGGGCTCGAAGAACGTCAGCGGAGGCCTGATGTACTGCCACGCGCTGCACAAGCTGATCCCCGAGTTCTGGAAGGAGGCGCCCGTTGAGCGGCACGTGAGAAGGCACGTGATCTCCTTCCTTTCGAAGGACTCCGCCACGTCGCTGAGCTTCGACGACTCGCGGTTCTCCGTTCCTCCGTACAACAGCTACACCGTTCTCCTCTCCAAGTTCAACGAATGGTTCGCCTCGAAGGTGGAGCAGGCGGGAGGGATAGTGACCAGCGGCATCTACGTGGAGGACCTCCTCTGGGAGAAAGACAGGGTCGTCGGAGTGAGAGCGGGCGGGGAGGAGATCAGGAGCAACCTTGTCATCGCCGCGGACGGTGTGAACTCCCGTCTCGCAGAGAACGCGAAGCTCAGGGGGAGGTTTGACTCCGGCTCCTTGGCCCTGGGCGTGAAGAGCGTGCTGGGTCTGCCAAGGAAGACCATCGAAGAAAGGTTCAACGTTCAGGGCGACGACGGGGCCGCGTACACGTTTCTCGGCTGCACCGGCGGCGTACAGGGCGGAGGTTTCATGTACACGAACAGTGAAAGCCTGTCAGTCGGCGTGGTCGTCACGATCAATTCGCTGGTCGAGGCGGACGCAAAGAGCACCGACCTGCTGGACAAGCTGATCGGCCACCCGACCGTGAAGGGGCTCGTCGAAGGAGCCGAACCGCTCGAGTACTCGGCCCAGCTGATTCCGGAAGGGGGAATCGGCATAAAGCCGCAGCTGTACAAGAACGGCCTCATCGTCGTGGGCGACGCGGCAGGGTTCACACAGAACAACGGTCTGCTCCTGCGAGGGATGGACTTCGCAGTCGCTTCCGGAGCGATGGCCGCCGAGGCCGGGAAGAAGGCCAAGGAGAAGGGAGACTATTCGGCCGCGACGCTCTCGCAGTACGAAAGCCTGCTCCGAGAAACCTTCGTCCTCAAGGACCTGCAGACGTATCGGAATGCACCGCGCTTCCTCGAGAACCCCCGCCTCTACTCGACCTACCCTGACCTTGCCTGCGCCCTCATGGAGAGACTGTTCGCCGTCGACGGAGGCCCAAGGCAGAACCTGCTCGGAGCGGCCAGAAAGGAGATGAAGGGCAGAGTCTCCCTGATCCGCATGGCCAGGGACCTGCTGGGAGCGAGGGCGCTATGAGTCTGGACAAGCTCAGCGTCGAACGGAGGCTGGGGCTGGACAGCTTCGATACGGACGAGGAGAGCCACATCAAGGTCAACCGCGAGCTGTGCAAGGAACGGGACGTCAAGATCCTCCTCAGAGTCTGCCCCGCCAGCTGCTTCACGCTCACCTCGGGCGAGCTCGTCTTTTCCCGACTGGGATGCCTGGAGTGCGGCGCGTGCAGGGCGGCTGCCTCTCCGGGAGCCATCGACTGGAGTTTCCCAAGGGGAGGCACCGGAATCAGATACCGCTACGGGTGAGACTTATGTGCGATGACAATCGGGGCACGCGCTGGCAATGGTGCGCACGATCGTCTGCGCAAAGCAGGTCTACAACGTCGAAGGACTGAAGGTCGACCCGAAGACCCGGTCCCTGATCACCGAGCGCGTCGACCGCAAGATCAGTGACTTCGACAAGAACGCGCTGGAGGAGGCTCTGCTAATCAGAGAGAAGCACGGCGGGAGCGTGACCGTAGTCACCCTGGGCCCTCCGACCGCGAGTGACGCGGCCAAGGACGCCCTGAAGATGGGCGCGGACGATGCGTATGTGATAGGCTCCGCCGACACGGAGCAGCTCGACGCGCGCGCCACGTCCGACATGCTCGCCGCCGCCATCAGGAGGATCGGGGAATTCGACCTCGTCATCTGCGGAGATGCGTCCATCGACATGTACTCCGGCCAGGTGGGGCCACGGCTGGCGGAGAGGCTCGGCATACCGCAGGTTTCTCACGTGAAGAAGGTCACGGTCAGTGGAAGCGTGGTGACGGCGGAACGCGACCTGGAGGAGGCCGACGAAACGGTGGAGGCTCCCATGCCCGTCCTGCTTACGGTGACGAAGGAGATCAACGAGCCGAGGATCCCGACGATATCCATGATCATCAAGGCGTCCAAGAAGACGGTCAAGACGCTGGATGCGGGCGAGCCGGGAGCTCCGTTCGCGACGTCGGTCAAGGTGCTGAAGGCGCTGGCTCCGATGACCGAGCGAAGGAGAGAGGCCGTCGAAGGGAAGCCCGCCGAGATCGCGGAGAGCCTGGCCCGCCAGTTGCTCAGGGAGGGGGCCGTGGAGGGATGAGAGAATGACTGCGAGTGGCTCTAACGTCTGGGTGTTCTCCGAAAGGGCGGACGTCACGCTCGAGCTGCTGGGGAAGGGGAGGGAGCTCGCGGACGGTCTGGGGGCGAGCCTCTGCGCGCTCGTCCTCGGCACGGCGCTCGAACACGAGGCAGACACCCTCGCGTCGTACGGCGCTGACAAGGTGTTCCTCGTCGAGAATCAGGCGCTTCAGAACACCCTGCCGGAACCCTTCGCCGAAGCCATAGGCAAGCTTGCCTCTCAGTACGGTCCTCAAATCCTGCTGATCGGAGGCACCAGGAGGGGGAGAGACATAGCGGCCAGAGTCGCCGCGAAGCTCGAGACCGGAGTCATCACGGACTGCGTGGCACTGGGCCTGGATGAGAAACGAATGCTGGTGGCGGACCGGCCCTCGTACGGCGGAATCCTGGTCTCGACCGAAATCTGCACCACGAGGCCTCAGATCGCCACCGTGCCCCCGAGAGCATTCGAACAGGCCGCGCCTCGGCAGGGCCAGCGCGGGCAGGTCATCAGGGCAGACGTCGACCTGGCGCCACCGAAGACCAGAGTTGTCAAGATCGCGCCCAAGGAGGTCAGAGGCGTCGGACTGGAGGACGCGAGCGTGATCGTATCCGCGGGAAGGGGCGTGGCGAAGAAGGAGGACCTCAGGATACTCCAGGAGCTCGCCAGCGAACTTGGCGGCGAGCTAGGATGCTCATCGCCGCTGGCAGAGGACCTGAAGTGGCTCCCGCTCGAGCGCCTCGTGGGCCTCACGGGCCGGAAGGTCAAACCCAAGCTGTACGTGGCGTGCGGGATTTCTGGTCAGGTCCAGCACATCACCGGCATGAGAGGTTCGCGCACGGTCGTGGCCATAAACACCGACCCCGAGGCACCCATCTTCCAGCAGTCGGACTACTGCGTGAAGGGGGACCTGTACGAGATAGTCCCCCTGCTGACGGAAGCGTTCCGAAGAATCCGTCAGAAGTGATCGGCGGAGGGAGACGTCTCCCTCTCTGAATCCTGATCGCGCCGAGACTGAGCCATGTGATGCGTTTTTATGCTCAGTGGAAGGAGGATGCTCAAGCGAAACGCATTGGACTTCAATCTAACAGCGGAGCAGGAGGGGTTCAGGCAGGCAGTCCGAGAGTTCTGCCAGAAGGAGATTGCGCCGAGGGCGCGGGCGATGGACACGAAGAGGGAGCTCGACGAAGGGCTCATAGACAAGATGGGCGCCCAGGAGCTGCTCGGCATCACGATCCCTCCGGAGTACGGCGGACCCGGGGCCGACTTCGTAAGCGCGGCAATCGGCGCCGAGGAGATCGCGCGCGCGGACGTCAGCTGCGCCACGGCCGTGATGTACCTCCTGACCACGGGCTGGAGTTTCCTCCTTACAAAGCACGCGACGGATCAGCTGAAGGGGGAGCTGCTGCCGAAGGTCGCGAAGGGGAGGTCCCTCGTGGGGATACTGTCCACGGAGCCCCAGGGCGGGTCCGACATCGCGGGCCTGAAGACGAGAGTCACGCGCGAGGGGGGCAAGCTCCAGGTGAACGGCCAGAAGTCGTACATCAGCCTCGTAAGAGAGATTCAGAGAAGGGGAGGGGGCTACTTTACGCTGGGTTCCTCTGAGCCGTCGCTGGGGCACAGGGGCATGACGTCATTCTACATGCCTCTCGACAGGCCGGGGGTGAGCACGAGCCTGGTCGAGGACATGGGCAGGATGGCTCTCTCGACGGGCAACGTCGACATGAAGAAGGTGGAGCTGCCCGAGCACTACGTCGTCGGAGAGTGGAACAAGGGGTTCTACGTCGGCATGGAGGGCTTCCAGGCCGCGAGAGTGCTCGTCTCGGCCGCGTGCATAGGGTGCTGGGAGGGCGTGCTGGACATGGGGATGAGTTACATCAAGGAAAGGGAGACCTTCGGCACTCCCCTGGCAAGGTACGAAGGGATTCAGTTCCCACTCGTGGACAGCTATGCGGCCCTCGAGGCGGACAAGCTTCTGGTCTACAGGGCGGCCTGGGCCGTGGACGAGATGTACCGAAAGGGGGCGACCAAGCAGGAGTCCAGAAGGGTGGCCATGCTGGCGGCGCAGGCGAAGCTCAGAGCCCCGGTCGACGCCTTCCAGGGGTGCAGCACAGTCATGGACATGCTCGGTGCGTACGGCTATACGACCAAGTGCGACGTCGAGATGGCGCTCAGAGGCGTGAAGTCATACTCCGCGGGGGCCGAGGGTGGGCAGAACATCATGCGAATCATCATCGCGAGGGAGATCCTCGGAGACGAATTCGTGCCGCAGCACTGATTGAGCCATCACCGGGATAGCGCTCGCCAGCCAGAACCCTGTCCAAGTACCCAGGCGGCCATCGAGCGCGCGCGCTGAAGCGGAGTATTTCCAAACCTGGGAACCGACCCTCATCTTTAAATCAAATCTGTCGGGGCGCCCGCCATCGACATGTCACAGAATGAAGATCTCGCAGGGCCCGGAATAGGCACGTACGAGGAAGTGGAGAAGGTTCTACCCACGGACTACAAGTCCCTCCTCGACAGGAAGGAGACGCAGCGCGCGGTCTACCTTGCCAAGAGCTACATCGAGCAGCACCTCTGCAAGGAGCTGAACCTGATGATGGTGCAGGTCCCCCTGATCGTCGACGCAGCGAGCGGGATCAACGACATGCTCGACAGGGACGGCTCCCGGACGCCGATTCAGTTTCACATATCGAATGACTACAACAAGCACCCCATCGACGCCCAGGTCGTCCAGGCGGCGACCAAGTGGAAGCGCTTCGCGCTGAAGCAGTTCGGTATGAAGGTCGGAGAGGGCATCTGCACGGACATGCGGGCGGTCAGGAAGGACTACTTCCTCGACCACGACCACAGCGCCTACGTGGACCAGTGGGACTGGGAGAGAGTAGTAAGCGCCGACCAGCGGAACCTCGCCTATCTGACAGATACGGTCACGAAGATCTGGAAGGTCCTGAGGGGAGCCGAGAAGCGGGTGCAGGAGGAGTACCCCAGGCTGAAGGGGAAGTACCCGAGCATGGCCGACAAGATCGAGTTCATGCACGCAGAGGACATCCTGGAGACGTACCCCAACCTGCCGAGGAAGCAGCGTGAGACCGCCATCCTCCAGAAGCATCCGGCCATCTTCATCATAGGCATAGGCTGGGTGCTGAAGAACGGGCACCCCCACGAGATGAGGGCAGCGGACTACGACGACTGGGTCACGGAGACGAAGTCGAAGGACGGGAGGTCCATGCACGGGCTCAACGGCGACATCCTGGTCTGGAACCCGGTCACGAAGCGGAGGCACGAGCTGAGCTCCATGGGAGTGAGGGTCGACGGCGCGACCTTGAAGGAGCAACTCAAGCTGAGTGGGCAGCTCGACTTCCTGAAGTACGACTACCACAAGGGGATCATCAGCGGCGACCTGCCTCTCTCCATCGGAGGGGGCATCGGACAGTCCAGGACCCTGATGCTGCTTCTGAAGAAGGCGCACCTGGGCGAGGTCAGCGTCACCGTCTGGCCCAAGGTCCTCAAGGACATGTGCGCGAAGAAGAACATACACGTCCTCGAGTGAGCAGGCCACCACGGGGTCTGGCAGCACTACCGCGTAGTGGACTCGCTGGACCCGAGAGTCAGGCAAGGCCGACGGCCCTGTCGAAGTCCCATATCTGCCCGGCGCGGTAGGGCTTGCGTCGGAAGCCATCGAGCAGACCCGTCTCGCGAAGCCTCGCGACAAGGCTGGCAGAATACGAGGGGGCTCCCGTGGCCCCCGGCGAGTTGTAGTTGAGTATGTGGACCGACCTCTCCTCCTGGACGAGAACCGCCTCCGGGACGAACCCCTCGCTCCCGACGACGGACGCCCTGACTCCCGAGATGCCCCGTGAATTGAGGGCGCTGCGGTCGAGCCCGGGAATGAACCTCCGGACGCGTTCGCACATCGCCCGCTTTGACAGAGAGGTGCGCCACTCGCCCGCGACCATCGAAAGGAAGTCCGCGTCTCTCAGCAGGTTGAGCTTGGGCCCCCTCGGGGCGGCGAGCAGCCTGGGAATGGAGCGCAGGCCGAGACCCCGGTAGACGTAGGGGTCCGTGACCATCACCGCATTCGGCCCGATCTGCCGCATGCCGTCCGGACGCACGATGAAGTGCGGGTCGAGGAACGGGAACCGGGGATGCCGAGGGAGGCTGTAGACGTTCCTGCCGATCCTCGAAGCGAACGGCTCGTCGACGACCCAGTACTCGCCGCGGAAGTTGAGCGTCGAGTACTCCCTCGCGAGCCCCATCATGTGGGCGATGTCGACCGAGGCGCCACCTGCCGCGTTGATCAGGAGTCTGCATCTGACACCCGCGAGCTGTTCGTTACTCGGGAAGGAGACCTCGAGGCCCGCGCCTCCGGCCTTCAGCGAGGAGACCTGAAGCCCGCCCTGGAAGGAAAGGCCTTGGTCGAGGGCGAGCCGGTGGACGCACGCGGTGAACCTCCCGAAGTCGACGGAAGTGTCGGTCTTCGAGTGGAGAGCGGCGCTGCACCGGACTTCCGGTTCCAGCGACATCACCGTCCTGGCGTCGAGCAGCTCCAGCTCGGTCTGCTCCATCCCGTTGTCCGCCCCCCACCGCAGGTACCTCTCGAGGCGGGGGACATCGTCCTCGCGAAGAGCAACCTCGAGGGTGCCCACCGGCTCCCAGGGAAGGTCGTACGCCCTGGCGAGGTCGCGCCAGAGAGGATAGGAGCGCATCGCGGAAAGGGCGAAGGTCTTCTTGGTCTCCGGATTGAGATAGAAGGGGCGGTGGATCACGCCCGTGTTCCTTGAGCTGGTGTGCCTCGCGACCCCGTGTTCCCTGTCCACCAGCAGGATTCTGCAGTCGTAGAGGCACGAGAGCCAGTACGCCGTGGTGACGCCCAGCACCCCCGCTCCGACGACGAGAATGTCGACGTCCTTGCGGCGGTCGGATGAGGGCGGCATCGGCTTCAGGGCTCCGGGGCGGATTGATTAGTCTGTTCGGTCGGAAGTCATGGCCAATCTCCGGACCAGCGGATGTGTGCGGACGCCCTTCCGGTCAGACCGTCTTCAGGTAGCCGTTCTGCTCCAGCCATTCCGCGTGGGCCTTGATGTAGCGCCACAGTATGTCCGCCTTCCGGTGGTCGAAGTCCCAGGGAGCCACCAGGACGATGTCGCCTTCGCGTATCCACATCCTCCTCTTGAGCTTGCCCCTGATCCTGCAGTTTCGTGTCTCTCCGTCGGCGCACTTCACTATGACCTGGTCTCCGCCGGTCATCTTGATCGCCTTTCCGAGGATCTCTCCCTGGCCGGGCATCACGAGTTCCTTGAGGTTGGACTCGCTGAGCACCTTCCGCTTACCCAATCACTATCACCTGCTGGCCCTCTCCCAACCCGGGACTGCATCCAGATTAAAGCGCTTCACTTGTACCGCCTCCACTTCATTCCGCCGCCTCGCCGACCCTGGTTGTATCTGCGTCCGCCCCTCCGCCTCCTGTCCCGTCCGGAATCCTCGTAGTCGCTGTGCGAGAAGTGTATTTCGTCCTCGGGCCTCAGCGGCTTGATGGGCGCCTTCGCCAGGCCCATTATCCTCGCGAAATCGGGGTGCTCGTCCCGGCTCACGAAGGTGTAGGCCTTGCCCAGGTCCCCCGCCCTCGCGGTCCTGCCCACCCTGTGGAAGTAGACCGTGGAGTCCTCGGGCACGTCGTAGTTTATCACGCACCCGACCTGCCGCACGTCGATGCCTCTGGCGGCCACGTCGGTGGCCACCAGGACGTCGACCCGGCCCGCCCGGAAGAGGTTCATCGAGTGGTCTCGCTGGTTCTGGCTCAGGTCGCCGTGCAGCTGAGCGACGCTCAGGAAGCGCCTCTCGAGCTCCTTTGCCAGCCTGATGGTCCCGTATCGGGTCCTGCAGAAGATCACGGTGCTCCCCCTCTTCTCCCTCTTCAGGACCTGAAGCAGCAGCTCGAACTTCTCGGGCCGTTCGACTTTCGCGTAGAACTGTTCGAGCGTCGCGACCGTGAGCTCGTTCTCGTCAATCAGGATGTGCTCGGGGTCCTTCATGTACCTCTGGGACAGCTCGATAATCTTCCCCGGCATGGTGGCCGAGAAGAGGCTGAGCTGCCGGTCGTCGGGCGTGGAGGCCAGGATGAAATCGACGTCGTCGATGAAGCCCATGTCGAGCATCACGTCGGCCTCGTCTATGACCACGAATCTGACAGAATCCAGGCGGAGCGTCCGGTGCCTGAGATGATCGATCACCCTTCCTGGGGTGCCTACGACGACGTTTACCCCCCGTCTCAGTGCATCGAGCTGGACGTTCATCGACTGCCCGCCGTATATCGTCAGCACGCTGATGCCGGTGAACGCGCCGATCTTCTTGAGCTCCTGCGTGATCTGGACGGCGAGTTCGCGCGTCGGAGCGAGGACGAGCGCCTGCACTCGGTGGTCGCGGGGATTGACCGCGTGAAGCAGAGGGATCCCGAAGGCCGCGGTCTTTCCTGACCCAGCCTTGGCCTGGCCGACGACGCTCTTGCCCGCCATCAGGGGGCCGATTGCCTTCTCCTGAATCGGGAACGGCTTCCGATAGCCGACAGAGTCGACGCCCCTCAGGACCTCGGGGCTCAGTTCTAATTCTCTGAAACTTTCCAAGTTCTCTTGCTCTTGCTACAACGTCGGAGTCACAATATCAGTCAGGTGTTCGCCGCTGAAACATTATGACGCAGAATTGTAATGAATTATTCGAATCGCCCGGTATTTAAGCGTCCTTGACTCGATGAGATTCGATCGCGCGTCGTGCCTGGTCCGCGGTGTTCGAGGCGAATTCATGGACGCGAACGTAGGGGGAAGCGGGCCCGGTGGGATTCGAACCCATGGTCTTCAGCTCCGAAGGCTGACGCCTTAATCCGTGCTAGGCTACGGGCCCGAAAACGCCAAAGACGACCTAGGTAATTAAGACATGACCCGGGCGATGTTCTCCTCGAACGGCCTCTCGATCAATCCCCTGTCCGACACCATCGCAGTGACGAGTTCCGGAGGCGTCATGTCGAAGGCCGGGTTGGCCACGGAGACGCCCTTCGGCGCGATCCTCCTCCCTCTGATGCGGACGACCTCGTCGAAGCTCCGCTCCTCTATGGTCACCTGCCCGTGGGTGCGGGACAGGTCGAAGGTGGACCGTGGCGCAGCAGGGTAGAACGGGACCCCGTGCCTGTTAGCCAAGACCGCCTCCTGATAGGTCCCTATCTTGTTGAACACGTAACCGTCCTTCGTAATCCTGTCGGCCCCCACGATGACCTTGTCGACCCTGCCGAGGCTGAACATGTGTCCAACGGCCGTGTCCGGGATCAGGGTGCAGTCGATGCCGTCAGTCACCAGCTCGAAGGCCGTCAGGCGCGCGCCCTGGAGCAGAGGCCTCGTCTCGGGCACCAGCACCTTCACCAGCTTCCCCTGATCGACGGCCGCTCTCACCACGCCCAGTGCCGTTCCGTACCCCACGGTCGCGAGCGCGCCGGCGTTGCACTGGGTCAGGACCGTATCTCCGTCCTCGATCAGGTCCGCGCCCGCGCGTCCGAGCCTCCTGTTGGCCTCGACGTCCTCCTCCTCCATCGTCTTCACCTCTGCCGAGACCAGCGTCCTGGCCTCGCGGGCCGACTTCGCGGACCGTGCGACCTTCATGACCCGGTCGATCCCCCAGAAGAGGTTGACCGCCGTGGGCCTGGTCGAGCGGAGCAGGTCCGCGCTGTTCTCGAGCTCCTTCATGAGCTCCCCGAGGTCTTTCGTGGTGGAACGCGCGGCGGCCAGAGCAACTCCCATCGCGGCCGCCACCCCTATCGCAGGCGCACCACGGACTACCATCGTCCTGATCGCCTCGGCCACTTCCTCGGGCCGAGTGTAGGTTACGTAGGTCAGCCTTCCTGGAAGGGCCGTCTGGTCGATCATCTTCACCGAGCCGTCGCCCCAGGTTACCGTGCGCATCGTAAAGAAGTCGGCCAAGGAACGCGCACCGCACCTACTCGGTTCTAAAGCGTTTCCGCCATCGATTCTTTTGAACCTTCAAATACGGTCGGACGGCCTTCGCGAACCGAGAGAGTTGGGAGAGGCCGTCGTCGCCGATGAGCAGGTCCAGCCGTTCAACGCTGTCCTCGTGGAAGGCACCGCGGTGGTGGTCGACCGGGAGCGCCTTGGCGAGCTGGAGGCGTCCGGCTACGGGTCGAAGGAAGGCAAGGACTTGGCCCTGCGCGACTACGAGGCGCTCTATCTTCTCTACGCAGGAAAGCTCGACCTGAAGGACGGGTCTGGGAAGGCGGTCACCTTCGAGAGGCTCGCGGAGCTGACCCAGAAGCGGGCCAGAGACGCCTGGACCAAGTTCATGATCTACAGGGACCTGAGGAGCAGGGGCTACGTGGTGCGGGAAGGATTCGGCTTCGGGACCGACCTGAGGGTCTACGAGAGGGGAGACTACCCGAAGAAGCCCGCGAAGTACGTCGTCTTCGCCCTGGACGAGGGGATCGAGAAGGGGATGGGGGAGCTCCAGCAGTCGGTCAAGGAGATGGCCAAGATGGGGAAGGAGGCGATAATCGCGGTAATCGAGCGCAGGGGCGAAGCGATCTACTACAAGGTGAGCAGGGCAAGGTTCTGACCCGATGAGCCTCAGAGCGGGCCTCGAGCTGATGCGGCCGGCCAACTGCACCATGATCGGCTTCGCCGTCATCGTCGGGGTCTTCGTCTCCAAGCCGGCCGACGTGAAGGTCGTCCAGGGGGCCCTGGGGTTCCTGACCGGGTTCTTCCTCTGCGCCTACTCCATGTCTACGAACGACATCTACGACGTCGAGGTGGACAGGGTGAACCAGCCGGAGCGCCCCATCCCGAGCGGCCGCGTCTCGACCCAGGCGGCGGTCAGGCTCTCCGTGCTCGTCCTCGTGGCGGGCGTCGCCTCCTGCGTCCTGACCCTGAACCCCGCGGCCGTCGGCATCGCCCTGCTGTACGCGTTCCTAATGTGGGTCTACAACAGCCGGGCGAAGCTGACGGGCCTCCCCGGGAACCTCCTCGTCGCTTCCTCCCTCGCCGTCCCCTTCATCTACGGCGGCGTCGTCTCCGGCGGAAGCCTGACGAGGTCCCTGCTGCTGATGATGGCGTTCACGTCGTTCTTTTCCGGTGTGGGGAGGGAAGTGGTGAAGGGGATGGCCGACGTCGAGGGAGACGCTAAGCGGGGGGTCAACTCCGTGGCGAGGAGCAGAGGGCTCAGGGCCGCGTCCTCCGTCGGTGCGGCCTTCTTCCTTCTCGCCGTAGTCACCAGCTGGGTGCCCCTCGCGCTTGGGCTGGCGAACGGGTTCTACACCTTCGGGGTCATCGTGCCCGACGCGGTCTTCGCGTACCTGGCCGCATCCATAGTCGCGAGACACGACCCCGCCAACGCGCACGGGGTGAAGCGGATCGCGCTCGCTGGCATGGCCGTGGGGCTAATCGTCTTCGTGGGAGGCGCCTACTGATTGTGGTCTGAGAAGTACAGGCCTGCCAGCCTGGACCACATGGTGGGCAACGAGGAGGCGAGGGACAGGTTCGTGCTGTGGTTGAGGAAGTGGAAGCGAGGGGCCAGGGCCGCCCTCCTTGTGGGCCCTCCCGGAACGGGGAAGACGACCTGCGTCCACCTCGCCGCCAAGAAGCTGGGGCTCCAGCTCGTGGAGCTGAACGCGAGCGACACCCGCACCAAGGACAGACTTTCGAAGCGCATCGGAGAGGTGATCTCGAGCAGGAACCTTTTCGACACCAGGACGCTCGTCTTCCTCGACGAAGTCGACGGGCTGGCCGGGAGAGCCGACTACGGGGCCATCGATTTCATCAGGGACGCGGTCCGGAAGAGCGAGAACCCCGTGGTCATGGCAGCCAACGACCCGGAGTCGGACCAGGTGAAGAAGCTCTCGGGCGTGACGACCCGGATCGAGTTTCAGAAGCCGGCGCCCGAAGTCGTGGAGGCGCACCTCGCCAGAATCGCCGGGAACGAGGGGCTCTCGCTCGAGGAGGGGGAGCTGGCCTCGATCGCGAAGGCGGCCAACGGCGACTGGCGTTCCGCGATCAACTTCCTGCAGTCGGGAGCCCCTTCCGCGAAGGACGAGGAGATGACCACTTCGCAGGCGATCAACGCCTTCTTCGACGCCGTGGACGAGAAGGCAGCCCTCAAGGCGCTGAGGTCATACCCTGGCCAGCCCAGAGACAAGCTCCGCGACCTGTTCACTGGCGTGGTGAAGGCCAGGGTCCACGAGGAAAGGAAGGCGGCCGCGCTCGAAGCGATCTCGAGGGCCGACCTCCTCATGGGGCGGATCATGAGAGGGCAGGACTGGAGGCTGCTGAGGTACCTCGACCCGATGCTGGCGTCAGGGCTCTGGAGGGCGCTGGGCGACGGGGGGGCGTCCTACTCCATGGACGGCGCCCCTTGGCCCCTGCAGGTTAGGATCTGGAACGACTCGAAGAAGCTCAAGGAGATCGGACGCCTGGGAGGCCGGAGGCTCGGGATAAGCCAGAAGGGCTTCCTTGTCGAGGACATGCCGTACGTGCTGCTGCTCTGCAGGGGAGCGGCGTTCAGGGACGAGCTGGTCAGGAGCCTCGGCCTGGAGGAGAGCTACGCCGAGTTCGTCGCCAAGGAGGCGGGCCGGGCTCGTCCGGCTAGTTGAACGGTTTCTGGCAGGACGCTTCCCTGGCCTCCTGCCACTCCGAGAGGAACCTTGCGATCACGCCGACGAAGGGGTTGCTCCTGTCGACGCGGAAGATGCGGATCCTGTTGAAGCGCTTCTCGGCGAGTATCCCCGACTCAGTCAGGAACTCCAAGTGGCGCGCGGCCGACGTGTGCGAGAGCCCGGACCTCCGCGTGATCTCTGAGATGTTCAGCTCTCCGCTCTTGATCATCACAGTGAGCACCTTGGTCCTCCCGTAGGAGGACAGCAGCTCCTCAACCTGTGGACCACCCACGACTGAAGCACGTGGGCTTCTTGCTTCACTGGCCAAACTTGCTTATCCTCTTCCTTCGCTGGACAAGTAGAGGCTCGGCCTCTACGTGGGCCAGTTCCTGGCCCGCCTTCAGGATATTCCTTGCCGCGTTCACATCCCTGTCCACGACAAGCCCGCACCGTGGGCAGTGGTGGACCCTCTCCGACAGCTCCTTCGGAACCACTTCCCCGCATCCAGAGCATTTCTGCGACGTCCCCCTGGGTTCGACGAGGATCACTCGTCCGCCGTGCCTCTCCGCCTTGTAGGCGGTCAACTGACGCAGCTGCCCCCATGAGGCATCCGTTATTGCCGATGCCAGGCTGTGGTTCTTGACCATCGACGGAATGTGAAGGTCCTCAAAGACTATGGTGGAGTAGTGATTGGCGAGATGATGTGAGAGCCTGTGGGCGTAGTCATCCCTCTGCCTCCTCACCTTCCTCCATGCCTTTCCAAGTGCCACCTTCGTCTTCATCCGGTTGTTCGAGCCCCGTTTCTTTCCGGACAGGTTCCTCTGAAGCCGCTTGATCTGCTTGATCGAGCCGGGCAGGTATCTTGGATTCGGGAACTTCGTTCCGTCGCTGAGAGCAACGAGGTTTGTGATTCCAAGGTCAACTCCGATTGGTCTGTCTAAGACCTGGGCTTCTGTGGGTCTGGGGTTGTATTTCTCTGCCTCCACTGAGATGCAGGCGTACCACTGGTCCACATCCCTGACGACCGTGCAGGTCTTTGATGCCTCCTCGATGGACCTGTGCACCTTCATCTTCACAGAGCCTATCTTCGAAAGTCTCAGTCTGTTTCCGATGATCTTGAACCCTCCAAGCTGTGGGTATCTGAACGAGTTGTACCTGTCCTTGCGCCTGAACCTTGGGCGCTTCGCGAGGCCCACGAAGAACGCCTGATATGCCTTGTCGAGTCTCAGCATGACATCCTGCAGGACCTGCGAGTGGATCGCCTCCAAGAATTTGTTGTCTCGCTTCAATTCCACGAGCATCCTCTTCTGCTCGTAGAATCCAGTCCTGTTCTCTATCCTGTCTGCGAGCATCGCGTTGTAGAGCCTCCTGCAGGTCTCGAGCGTCTCCTCCATGACACCGCTCTGGGTCTCGTTTGGGTAGAGCCTGAATCTGTATGTAATCAGCATCTCTGTTCTTCCGCATCCCTGCAGGATAAGAGGGCCACTCCTGGTTGGAGACACAGATTCATCCCACCCGTGAATGGTGTGGGGTTTCTTTGTTTCCCCGAACCCCTTTCGCTATCTAACGTCTGCGACCATCCCCTTCTCGAGCTCCCCCATCAGCTCCTTCGCCGACACGAGCGACAGCCCGATCAGGGTGGTCCTGCCCTTCATGCCCCTGCCCGAGAGCTGGGTCTCTATGATGCCCTTCCTGGACAGCTCGTTGACGTCGTTCCACACCTGTGTGTGGTGGTTCGCCGCCACCCCCATGCTCTCGCAGAGTACGCCGTAGCTTCTCTCGACCTCGCCTATGGTGACGTAGGTCGAGTCCCCCTTCTTGAGGAGGGCAGAGACCGCCATCAGTATCAGCCGCTGGTGCCTCGACAGGTAGCTCAGCTCCTCCTTGCTGAACCCCGGAGGCAGCGAAGCCTTGGCAGACCTGATGTGTTCGGGCAAGATCCGTGGTGACTCGGAGATGTCAGCGAGCTTCCCGGCCCTGTAGACCAGGTCGAGCGCATACCGAGCGTCGCCGTACAGACTCGCTATGTCTGCCGCCAGCTGCATCGAGTTGTCGCCCAGGGCGCCATCGGTGAACGCTTCGCTCCGAGAGACTATGATGTCCAAGAGCTGGGCAGCCGAGTAGGGTTCGAGCGAGACTTCGTTCCACTGCACCGAGCTGAGGGTGCTGAGGTCCACGGCCTTCATGTAATTGAGCGTCTTCGAAATGAGCAGGGAAGAAAAGACCTGGCTCCCCTGAACCGTCTCTCTCAGGCGCGTTATGGTGTAGAGCGCGGAGGGATCTGAGGTTATGAGGGAGTCAACCTCGTCGAACGCTATGACCAGGTGCATGTGGTTGCTCCTCAGTTCTTCGACGAGGACGGAGAGGAGCTCCTCGAAGCCGTATCCCCTCGACGGATAATTCTGACCGAGGGTGCTGAGCGCTCGGACCATTACTGACTGCAGCGTCTTGTCGATCCTGCAGTTGACGTGCAACATCTTCACCAGGTTCCCATACAGCGCCGCCTTCTTCTGCAGCGATTCGCCGAGCTTCTTGGCGAGCATCGTCTTGCCAGAATTGTGTGTTACCGTGAAATCATCTAAGAGGTATCGTTGATCAGAACCGACTCTAAAACCGAAGTACTCTTCTTCCCCCAGAGGTTTTAGCGTGAAGCCCGTCCTTAAAACGCTCTTCTTCTGCCTTCTTGTCGGTGCCTGTTTTCTACTAACCCTAGTAGGAATTTTGGAAATGTCGCCTGAAATTCCAACTCTGTAATACAGTCCCTCATGACCAAATTGGTCGTGGGAAGATTTTTCCCTGACAAAAGCGTAGAATCCAAGACTTCTAGACACAAATGCCACATCTTCAGCGAGCTGTTTCGACTTGGTGATAAAATCAAAGTATCCTGCATCTAGACTACCGTCTGTGTCCAGTAATCCAGCCAGAACTTCTAGACGTGTTCTTCTTGATCCAAACTTATACTGAGATGGGATGAACTTCGACTCAGATGTTTCCTTGTAAAGCCCTAACGCCATTAAATCCTTGGCTAGCCCATTTAGTAATGCTTGTCCACCTGTCCTCCCCGGAGTCAGCATATATTCTTGGGCTTGGCCTGCTGGGTACTGGCGTACTTTTAGCAAGTACTTTCCAGATTGGCTATTTACTATAGTTGATAGTTCTGCGTCCGCCGAAGTGATAGTGATATGGCCATTGGCACTACTTCCGTCCCCTAAATACACACCAAGAAAGTGAGGGTCTATCGACCCAGCTGGCATCTGAGGAAAATCGACGCCAGTTCTCATTAATTTGTAGAGACCCTTGGGACCAACATACCATCTTGGAAGCTTTAACAGCTCGCTTACTCTAATGTCTTTGATTATCCCTTCAGTATCTTCAGACGGCTTTCGTGGGTGTTTCTTCAGTCGAGTTTGTATGACTGTCAGAACATGGTCCTCAGAAACCACAAATGGTTTTCCCTTTATCGGCTGGACTTCAATCATCCGTCCAAAACCATGTGCCGTCTCAAGCACTTTTCTTGGGGTACTGTCTGGACCCATCAACAAGTCTCCTTGAGTCACGTCTTCGACGCGTTTGAGAGATCCGTCAAACATCAAAACGAGTTGTCCTTTCCTATGGCACCCGACAGGCCCGGAGAGCATCACGTTCTGGCTCGCCTTCGAGGCGTTCTGCACGACGCTCTGGAAGTAGAGTTCGAGGGCCCTGAGCTGGTCGTCGCGGTGAGGGATTTGGTGCGGCAGGTATTCCGGGAAGAGGAATGACTCGTCCCTGAAGACGGAGCGCGGGGGCACCAAGGGGAAGTTCCCCTGATTCGTCGCTCTTCACCTTATAACCTTGATTACGATGATGAGAACGTCCACATTAGGGAGGTCACTGAAAGTGTTTCTTCGCCTCTGGCGCCGGGGCCAAAGACTCGAGCTAGGAGGTGGGCATACCGATATTGGTATGGAACCGAGCTGCTGGACGTCTTGGCAGCCCTGCCTGGATTCGAGCACCTGGAACGGGGTTCCCTGCCTGTCGAGTCCCTAAGCGACGACCTCCCGTTACGCGGTCGGCGCAGCAGGACGCCCTCGACCTAAGGAAGCACAGATTAATACCCGCGAGCCGACAAGCGGTCGGCCTCAATGGACAGGGTGGGCGTCCTCGTCGTCTCGAAGTGCCTCAGCGCGGCCGCCATCGTCGACGCCATCTCCAGAAGCGAGAAGTACAGGCCCGAGTTCTTTGTCGTCGAGAAGCAGCGCAACCCCTTCAACGTCAGGAGGGCCAAGGTCCACGTGGTCGTCCCTGACCTCGCTGTCGCGGACGTCGTGAAGGCCGCCGGGAAGTTCAAGGAAAGGATTGCATTCGGGCTGACGGACACCGAGGACTTCGTAGTGGCGGGTGGTCGGGACGTCCTCGAGCGCGAGACGGGGATTCCAATGATCTGCGTCTCGAAGGAGTACGCCCTGGAGGGGTCCAAGGCGGCGCAGCGGCGCCTGTTCGACAAGACATTCAGAGGCGCAAACCCCAGGTACAGGATCTTCGATCAGAAGGATTACCCCGGGACGCAACAGGCAGTGACCGACTTCAGAAAGGCGATCAGCGAGCTCGGTCCGGCTGTGATCAAGCCGGACGCGCCGGCGAGGGGCGCGGGTGTGGGTGTCTGGGGGAGCGATTTCAGCACGGACAGGGAGGCCGCGCAGTTCTTCCTGAACGCCTTCGCGAAGGGGAGCGTCGTCGTGGAGGAGAAGGTCGAGGGCGAGGAGTCCAGCTTCCACGCCTTCAGCGACGGAAGGCACTTCGTCCCCGCCCCCATGAGCAGGGACTACAAGAGGAGCCTCGACGGCAACCGAGGCCCTCTGACCGGCGGGATGGGAAGCTACAGAGGACCTCGTGCGCACCTCCCCTTCGTCAGAGAATCGGACTGGAGCGGGCTCGTGCAGGCCGAGGAGAGGGCTTTCAGGCTGTGGAAAGGAAGAGGCTCGAACCCGGGCCTGCGCGGCATAGTCCTCTACGACGCGATCATGCACACCGGCGGGGGCTTCAAGGTCCTGGAGAGAAACAGCAGGGGAGGGAACACGGAGCTCATCAACCTGCTGACAACGATCACGGACGACTTCGTCGACGTGTGCTACCGCATGCTGGACGGCGCGCTCAAGGGCATCAAGTTCGGGCGCACGGCTTCGGTGGTGACCTGCGCCGTCCCCGCCTCTTACGGGACCGGCACCCCAGCGCCTGGCATGGACGAGGCGATAGACCTGTCCGGGGCCTACGGCCTGAGCGAGAGGAGCGGGGGGAGTATCAGAATCCTTCCCATGGACGTGCGAATCGAGAGGGGCCGGTGCCTGATGGGTCGCTCGCGCTCAGTGGCAGTCGTCGGGCTCGGCTCGACCCTGGAAGAAGCCCGTCGAGCCTCTCTGCGCGGGGCAGGGTCTCTTGTCGGGCCGGTCAGGTGGAGAAAGGACATCGCGAGTTCCTCGGACCTACGGAGCAGCCGAGACCATCTCAGGAGCCTCCGTCGCGTCGCGCACACTGTCGCTAGTGCTTGAAGGCCCTCGTGTGGGTCAAGACCATAGCCATGCCGTGCTGGTCGGCAGCTTCGATCGACGCCTCGTCGTTCGTAGAGCCTCCGGGCTGAATCACGGCGGAGACCCCGGCCTGACCGAGGAGGTCGATACTGTCGCGGAAGGGGAAGAAGCCGTCTGAGGCGCAGACCGCCCCCTTCGACCTCCCCGCCGCGTTGTCCAGCGCTATCTTCACGGCGCCATTCCTCTTCCTGAAGCTCGCCACCCCCAGGGTCCAGAACCGGGTCAGCCTCTCGCCCTCGAAGCTTCCTTCGACTATCACTATGCCATTCGACTGCACCTTCCTGACGACCTCCCACGCCTCGAGCAGCTTCCTCAGCTGGCGCGCGTCCGGCTTCACCTTCGTCGGGACGGTGGCCTTGGCGGCGTCCAGCTTGGCGCGGTAGTCGGGCGCCTCCTGCAGGAGGATCGCCCCTTCGATCACCTTCAGGTCGTAGGGGTAGTCCGGCCTCTGCGCGGTCTGAATGATCCTGACCTTCTTCTTCTGTTTCTTCTCTAAGGTGGCGAGAGCGTCCGGGGCGAATCCCGGGGCTATCACAATCTCTGTGTACACGGAGCCGTCCTTCGTGCCTTCGTTCCTGCCTATCAGTCTCGCGGCCTGCAGGTCAACCTCCCTGTTCGTCACGACGGTTCCCCCGAAGTCAGCCTCCGGGTCGCAGGAGTGTGCGAGCGAATACGCTTCAGCGACGGTCGGGGCGAAGGCGAAGCCGCTGATCTGGCCGTGCTTGACCGTCGCCACAGCCGCTGTGTCATCGTAGCCCTCGACTATGTCGTAGGCGCTGCCCACGTCGAGGAAGTTGTTGAAGGACAGAACGTCTCCGGCGAGCTGCTTCCAGCCCGACATGGTCCTCCACCCGTCGATGGAGTAGATCACGGCCCTTCGATCGGGATTCTCCCCGTACTTCGCGTCCTGAATCTTCGAGGCGGAAATCAGGAGCTTCCGGGGGAACTCCCCGGCCGCGTCGTGTCTGAGCCCGTTGAAGATGGCGGCGTCGTAGGAGGAGGTCTGGGAGAACGCCTCCACCGCGAGGCGCCTCCTGAAGTCTCTCGTGGTCCCTCCGCCGTGCTTCTTCATCTCCTCTATGACCGGATCGTACAGCAGTGGCGACGGCACGACGGCCACGCTCTCGAAGTTCTTGGAAGCGGCCCTGACCATCGTCGGGCCGCCGATGTCGATGCTCTCGACAAGCGCCTCGTCCGCCGCACCCCGTCGCAGGGCCTCCTGGAAGGGATAGAAGTTGCAGACCACCATGTCCACGGGCTTGACCCCCATGGCGCTCAGTTCCGCCAGGTGCTCGCTCGTCCGCCTCGCCAGGATCGCCGCCTGGAGGGGCGCGTGCAGAGTCTTCACTCTGCCGGAGAGCGCGGTGGGGAGCTTCATGTCGTCCTGCAGGCTCTTGACGGAAAGGCCGGCCTCCTTGAGGGCCGCATAGGTCCCGCCTGTGGCCAGGATCTCGACGCCGAAGCCTGAGAGCGCGCCCGCGAAGCCGACCAGGCCCGCCTTGTCCGAAACACTGAGCACCGCGGTCCCGACCTTCACAACTCCTTCTGACATCGGAACGGGTGCCCCCGAGCCGGTAGATAACGAGGCTTCTCATATCCGCCCGTTCTTTGCACCAACCTGACAATTCCATCTTATATATCATACAGAATTGTCGCCTTCGTGCAACGATCCAAGGTCTTCACTGTGAAGGTCGTCATCTCCAACAGGGACGGTGCGGGCGACCCCGAAGGCGAAACCATCTACAGGGACCTCGTGTCGAAGTCAGTGTTCAAGCAGGTCAAGGGGATACGCAGCGGGAAGTTCCTGAAGGTCTCCGTGGAGGCCGCTGACGCGGCATCCGCGAAGGCGCTCGTCTCCAAGATGTGCGACGAGCTGAGAATCTACAACCCGGCCGCCCATTCCATCACCGTGGAGGTGTGACTGAGATTCAAGCGAAGGTCGCCGTGGTGAGGTTCCCGGGCAGCAACTGCGACCTGGACGCCGTCAGCGCACTGAGGACGTTCCACAACGTGGAAGCCGACCTCGTCTGGCACGAGGAACCTTCGATAGGAGAGTACGACGCGATCGTCCTCCCTGGAGGCTTCTCGTTCGGGGACTACCTCAGGGCGGGCGCCATAGCAGCGAGGAGCCCGGCCCTCAAGCGAGTCACGGAGGCCGCGGAGCGCGGAACGCCGATACTCGGAATCTGCAACGGCTTTCAGATACTCATAGAGGCGGGCCTCCTGCCCGGCTCGCTCCTTAGGAACAATTCTCTGAGGTTCGTGTGCAAGTGGGTCGCGATCAGAGTCGAGAACGACTCCACGAGCTTCACGCGTGGGATGAAGAAGGGGCAGGTCCTCCGGATCCCGATAGCGCACAACGAGGGGAGGTTCTACACCTCAAAGAGAGAGCAGCGGGAATTGGCCGACGGAGGACAAGTGGTCTTCCGGTACTGCGACGAGAGAGGAAGGCCGACGCCGTCCGCGAACCCCACGGGGACCCTGGACGGCATCGCCGGGGTGTGCAACAGAGCAGGCAACGTCGTAGGCCTGATGCCTCATCCCGAAAGGGCGACCGAACCCATCCTGAGTCCCTTCGGGTCCGCCGACGGTTCGCTCATCTTCAAATCGATGCTGGAGAGCATCTGAGTTGCTGGCAATCGGGCCGCGGCTGGGCCTGAGCAGCGACGAGGTCGAGGCCGTCCGCGAGCTCCTCGGCCGGGAGCCGAACGAGACAGAGTGGGCGATCATCGACGCCGAGTGGGCCGAGCACAGTTCCTACAAGTCGTCGAGAGCTCTCCTGAAGCAGTTCCCTACGAGCGGAGAGCGGGTGGTCCTCGGTCCCGGATTCGACGCCGGGGTCGTGGACGTGGGGAAGGGGTACGTCGCGACCCTCCACATCGAGAGCCACAACCACCCCTCGGCCATCGACCCGTACGGGGGGGCCTCCACGGGCATCGGGGGGGTTCTCAGGGACATAATCTCAGTCGGCTCCAGGCCGATAGCGCTGCTGGACGTGCTGAGGTTCGGCGACCCCGAAGAGAGCGGGCACTCGAGGTGGCTTCTCAGGAACGTCGTCAGGGGAATCGCCGACTACGGCAACTGCGTGGGCGTTCCCACGGTGGCCGGGGACGTCGAGTTCGACGACAGCTTCGAGAAGAACTGTCTCGTGGACGTCGCCTGCGTGGGGGTGGCGAAGAAGGGGTCCATCATCCTGGGGGAGGCCAAGCACCCGGGGGACGTGCTGCTGCTGATCGGCGGGAGCACTGGCAGGGACGGCATGGGCGGGGCCGCCTTCGCCTCGAAGAAGCTGGCGAAGGGCCCAGAGACGAGCAGGAGGTCTGTGCAGGTCCCGGATCCCTTCATGAAGAAGCTCCTGCTCGACGCTCTGCTCGAAGCGTCCCAGACCGGATTGATTCACGGGATGAAGGACCTCGGAGGAGGAGGCCTTTCCACCGCACTCTCGGAGGTCGCCTCCAAGGGGGGCACTGGCGTTGACGTCGAGCTCACCAGGGTCGCGGCACGGGAGCAGGGGATGACCCCCGCTGAAATCATGACGTCTGAATCGCAGGAGCGGATGCTTCTGGTGCTCGGTCCAGACGACGCGACCCCCGTTCTGGAGATCCTTGACAGGTACGAAGTCCCCCACGCGGCGATAGGGAAGGTGACCTCGGACGGCGCGATGAAGCTCAGGTGGAACGGGCGCGTCGTGGCGGACCTGCCCGCGAAGGCCGTGGCTGAGGCCCCCGTGATCAAGTGGCCCACCAAGAGGCCGTCAAGGCGCGCCCAGCCGGTGACCCGTCGCCAGAGAGAGCCTCCGGTGGCCAGCGCCATAGCCGCCCTGCTCTCGTCGCCGAACATCGCCAGCAGGAGGTGGATCTACGAGCAGTACGACCACGAGGTGGGCATTCGAACGGTGCTGAAGCCGGGGAACGCCGACGCCTCTCTTCTGAGGCTGCCGAACGGGTCGATGCTCGCCGTGAAGGCCGACGGCAACAGCAAGCACAGCTTCCTGGACCCCCGCCGCGGAGCAGCGGGATGCGTCGCCGAGGCGTGCAGGAACGTCGTCTCCGTAGGCGCCGAGCCGATCGCGATGGTCGACCACCTTCAGTTCGGCGACCCCTCGGACCCGGAAGTGTACTGGGCGTTCACCGAGGCGCTCGAAGGCATGGCGCAGTACTGCAAGGACCTCCCCTTGCCCGTTGTGGGAGGAAAGGTCAGCTTCTACAACGAGGACGCGTCGACGAAGCGCGCGATCAAGCCCTCGCCCATCGCGATGGTGGTAGGCCTCCTGCAGGAAGCAGGCAGGCTTCCGTCTTCGGCGTTCCACCGGGCTGCCGAGCCGGTCTTCGTCGTGGGGACCACAAAGGCTGAGCTGGGGGGCTCCGAGTACTGCGAAACCGTCCTGAAGGCGCAGGGAGGCAGAGTCCCCGCCCCCGATGCCCGCGAGGACTCCCGGACCTACAGGGCGATTCTGTCGCTGATCCGGTCGGGCGCGGCGGGCGCGGTCCACGACTGCTCGAAGGGCGGCCTCGCCATCGCGGTGGCCGAGATGTGCATCCAAGGCGGCGTCGGGGCGGCGGTGGACGCAGGGAGAATCCCCGGCTGGCCCCTTTCGCCTACCGAGGCGCTCTTCTCGGAATCGCACGGACGATTCGTCGTCTCGGCAAGAGAAGGAGCGAAGGCAGAGGCCCTCCTGAGGAGAGAGGGGATACCCTACTCGCTGGTCGGTGAGACTGGAGGGGACGCACTCAGGATCTCAGTCGGAGGGAAGACCGTAGCCAGTCTTGAGATCGACGCGATCAGGGACATCTGGGAGAGACCGCTCGCGAGGCTGATGGGATGAGAGGCGTGAAGGAGAAGTGCGGGATTGTCGGGGCGTACTCCGCGAAGGGTTCGGACGTGGTGCCCAAGATCCTGCGCGGGCTGGAGGCCCTCCAGCACAGAGGCCAGGAGTCGTGGGGGATCGCCGTCGAGCGGAAGCCCATCTTCCAGAGGATGGGGCTCGTCACCAATTGGTACCTGGATGCAAAGGAGCTCCTCAGGTGCCGCGGTCCGTCGGGCATAGGCCACGTCAGGTACTCGACCAAAGGCAGGTCCGTCCTCGGCAACGCTCAACCTATCCAGATAGGAGAGGAGTTCTCGATTGCCCACAATGGCACGATCGTGAACGCGGAGCAGCTCGCCGCGCCCGTGAACGAGGAGTTCGGCATCTCGTGCGAGGCAGACACCCGCGCCGCAGGGTACAGGCTGCTCCACCACCTGAAGGAGACGGGAAGCATGTTCGAGGCATTCGAGCGCTTTTCTCCCGAGGCCTTCGGTTCCTACTGCTTCGTCATCCTGGGGAAGGAGGGAGAGGTCTTCGCCGCGCGGGACCCCAGAGGCTACAGGCCCCTGTCCCTCGGATGGCATGAAGCCTCCAAGACGTTCGTAGCCGCGTCCGAGTCCTGCGCCCTCGAGGCCGTCGAAGCCGACTTCGTGAGGGACATCGAACCAGGCGAGGTCGTCAGGTTCGGCCCGCCCGACGGGACGCTCGAGTCCCACAGGTTCTCTCCCAAGGTGCCGACCGCGTACTGCTCGTTCGAGTACACCTACTTCGCCCATCCGTCCTCGCGCCTCAACGGGATCAGCGTCTACGAGTCGAGGAAGAGGGTCGGCCGGATCCTCGCGAAGCGCTTCCGAATGGAGGCAGACGTTGTCATCCCGGTCCCCGATTCGGCGAGGCCAGCCGCGCTGGGCTTCGCGCTGGAGAGCGGCCTCCCGATGGACGAAGGCCTGATGAAGGACAGGTACAGAAGGAAGGGGAGCATCCGCAGCTTCATCGAGCCGGGGCAGGGAGAGAGGGAGGATGTGGTGAAGCGGATAGTCCCGATACGCGACGCGATACACGGAAAGGACATAGTTCTGGTCGATGACAGTCTGGTCAGAGGCACGAGCTCCAAGATAATCGCGAAGTCCCTGAGGAAGGCGGGGGCCAAGAGCGTGAAGATGGTCGTGACATTCCCCGCGATCAGGCACCCCTGCTTCATGGGCATGGACTTCCCGAGCAGGGACGAGCTGCTGGCCCACCGGGTCGCGCAGGGCGAGGAGGTCCCCGAAAGAACTGACGAAAGGGTCGCCAGAGCGATAGGGGTGGACGAGTTCCACTACAACGACATCGAGGGCCTGAGCGAGGCGATAGGCCTCCCCGCCGACAGCCTCTGCTTCTCGTGCATCACGGGCGACTACTCCAAGATCGGGGTCAGCCCGCCGCTGCTGTCGCAGGAGGAGGTGAAGGTCTGAGCTTGCTCCAGATCGGGGTCCTCGTCTCAGGCAGGGGTTCGAACCTCGATGCAATCCTTGGGGCGATTGAGCACGGTGCCATCAAGCGCGCCCGGGTAACAGTCGTGATCAGCAACGACCCTACCGCCAAGGCCCTGAGCGTGGCCAGGCGGCACGGGGTCAAGGCGTTGGCCCTGGAGAGCAAGGGAACCCCAAGAGAGGAGTACGACGCGAAGCTGGCCGAGGCCCTCAGGAGCCACGGAGTCGGGCCCGAGAGCGGGCTCGTCCTGTTGGCAGGATTCATGAGGATACTCTCGAAGCAGTTCGTCGAGGCCTACCAGGGTAGAATGATGAACATACATCCCTCGCTCCTTCCTGCCTTTCCCGGCCTGAGAGCTCAGCAGCAGGCAATCTCGCACGGCGTCAAGGTCGCCGGGTGCACGGTCCATTTCGTGGTTCCAGAAGTCGATGCTGGGCCGATAATCGTCCAGAAATCGGTGCCGGTCAAGGAGGACGACGACGAGGAGTCGCTGTCGGCCAGAATCCTGAGGCAGGAGCACAGGATTTACCCCCTCGCAGTGAAGCTGTTCGCCGAGGGACGCCTGCGTGTAGAGGGAAGCAAGGTGAAGATCGCCAGATGACCGCGATACCCATGGATGGCAGGGCGCTCTCAGCGAGCCTCGAGGAGCGCCTGAAAGCCGCCGCCGAGAAGATGAAAGCCTCAGGCGCAGAGCCGATGCTCGCGACCATCCTGGTGGGGGACGACCAGGCTTCGAGAGTCTACGTCGCGAGCAAGCACAAGGCCGCCGGACGGGTCGGGATCGGGTCGCGAAGCTGCGTCCTCCCCGAGCAGGCCACGGAGAATGAGCTCGCGTCTCTGATCGCAGGGCTCAACGCCGACAAGTCCGTGAACGGAATCCTCCTTCAGCTCCCCCTTCCTCCTCAGTTCGACGAGCTGAAAATGCTCGAGAGAATTGACCCCGAGAAGGACGTGGATGGCCTGACTGCCACGAACGCCGGGAGGCTTGTCTATGGAAGGGCCGACCTGATACCATGCACGCCCAGGGGCATCATGGAACTGCTGCACCACTACCGCATACCCATAAGATCCTCGAGGGCCGTCATCATAAACCGCAGCACGCTCGTTGGGAAGCCCCTGCACCACCTTCTCCTCGCCGAGGACGCCACAGTGACCGTCTGCCACTCGAAGTCCACCGAACTCCCCTCCCTTACGCAGCAAGCGGACATACTGGTGACGGCCGTTGGCCGGCGGCCCCACTTCGTGGTGACCGCGGACATGGTCAAAGAAGGTGCCGTGGTGGTGGACGTGGCGATGAACCGCGTGGACGGGAAGCTCGTCGGGGACGTGGACTACCAAGGCGTGTCGGAGAAGGCTTCGTACATAACCCCCGTGCCCGGAGGAGTGGGGCCGATGACGGTCGTCATGCTCATGCAGAACACGCTGATCGCTACTGAGCGGCAGAACCACCTCGTGGTCTCGCAGATGGAATCGTCATGAGCAAGGCGGACGTCAGGCGTGACGCCCTGAAGGCGAGGCGCTCCCTCTCGGCGGAGCAGGTAGAAACGCTGAGCGCGCGGATACAGGACGCCCTCATGGCGCTCCCTGAGTTCCTGGAGGCCGTAGTCGTCGCAAGCTACGCGGCGAAGATCGACGAGGCCCAGACGGGGAAGATAATGCTGTCCGCGCTGTCGTCAGGGAAGAGGCTCCTCGTGCCGAGGACCGACCCTCACACCCTGAGCCTCCGCTTCTGCGAGATTTCGTCTCTTGACCAGCTGGCTCCCGGGTACCTAGGCATCCTCGAGCCGCCTCTCGCGTCGAAGGCTGTCCCGCTGAGCGAGTCTCAGCTAGTCGTCGTTCCGGTGGTAGCGTGGGACGACACGGGCCAACGCCTGGGCTACGGGAAGGGGTACTTCGACAGGGAGCTCAGGTCCATTGGGAGGGCAGCGTCCGCCGGTCTGGCGTTCGAATCCCAGCGCCGCGACCGGCTCCCAGCGACGCCCTCTGACGTCCCCCTGGACATCATCGTGACCGAGAGGAGGGTCCTACGCTTCGGAGGGGCGTCCATTGGCTGAACCCCCCAGGGTCGCCATCGTGGCCGGGAGCAAGAGTGACCAGGCGGTCGCCGACGAGGCGGCAAAGGTCCTGCAGGAGCTTGGCGTCTCCTTCGATGTCAGGTTCATCTCCGCCCACAGGAACCCGGACGGATTGAGGCAATACCTGGCCGCGTCCCAGGCCAAGGTCTTCATAGCGATCGCGGGCCTGTCGGCCCACCTCCCCGGGGTCGTGGCGTCGATGACCCTGAGACCCGTGATCGGCGTCCCGGTCAGCGCCAAGCTGGGTGGTCTAGATTCCCTTCTCTCGATTGTCCAGATGCCGTCGGGAGTGCCGGTCGGTTGCGTCGGAATCGACAGTGCCCGGAACGCGGGCATCCTGGCAGCAGAGATCCTCGCGCTCGACGACACGGCCTTAGCCGCCAACCTGGCGAAGATGAGGGAAGCATGGAGATGAACAGGCCCGGCAGGTTCGTCCGCTCTGGCAAGGTGAAGGACATCTACGAGCTCGACGACGGACACCTGCTCTTCCGCTTCACGGACAGGGTCTCGGCCTACGACGTCGTGCTTCCGACGGTCATTCCCCGCAAGGGAGAAGTCCTCTGCAAGCTGGGCGCACACCTCTTCGAGACCCTCGGCGTGCCCAACCACATGATCAGGCTAGAGGGTGAAGACTCGATGGTAGTGAAGAAGATGGACATGATAATGGTGGAATGCGTGGTCAGAGGCTACCTCTACGGGAGCCTGATGGACAGGGCGAGAACGGGGGAGGTGTCGCTGCCCGTCGAGACGGTCCTGGCGGCGAAGCTCCCAGAGCCGTACTTCGACCCGACGACGAAGTCCGACCTGAAGGACGAGCCCATGACCGAGGAAGAGATAGTCAGTCAGGGGCGGGCCACCCCCGCAGAACTCGCCCGCATCAGGAGGTCCTCGATTCAGATCTACGAGCTCATCAGGTCGAGGGCGGCAAACGCCGGGTTCATCCTCGCCGACATCAAGCTGGAGTTCGGCAGGCACGGAAGCGACATCCTCCTGGGCGACTCCATAGGTCCGGACGAGTTCAGGATGTGGCCTGCGTCCAAGTACGAGCCCGGGAAGGCTCAGGAGAGCTACGACAAGCAGCCAATCAGGGATTGGCTCTCCGCCGAAGGCTACAAGGCGAAGCTCGACCAGGCGAGGAAGGCCGGCGCCCCGACGCCGCCCCCGCCCAAGCTCCCCGAATGGCTCGTGGAAGAAATGAGCAGGAGGTACGTGGCGGTGTTCGAAAGCCTGTCGGGGAAGAAGCTCTAGGGGCGAGGGTCCTGCCCCAAGAATCGTACGCGAAGGCAGGGGTCAACCTGCGAAAGGTCGGCCGAATCCAGCGCTCAATGGGGGCGCTGCTCGAAGCCACGTTCCCCTTCAGGGCGGGGAAGATCGGCGCCCCGCTGATGCCCATAGGGCACTACGCCGGTCTCATCGACATCGGACACGGCAACGCCCTGACGATGCATACCGACGGCGTTGGCACGAAGGTCCTTGTGGCTCAGGAGATGGGGAGGTTCAACACTGTCGGCATCGACTGCATCGCCATGACGGTCAACGACCTGATCTGTCTGGGGTCCGAGCCTGTGGCACTGCTCGACTACATCGCGTTGGAAAGGGAGAACAAGGAGCTCGTCGCGGAGCTAGGGAAGGGCCTCGTCGAAGGGGCCAGGCGCGCATCAGTCGCCATCGTGGGAGGCGAGACGGCCATCCTTGGGGGCGTGATCAAGGGGAAGGCAGGGCGGGGTTTCGACCTTGCCTCGATGGGAGTGGGAACCGTCAAGCAGGACGAGGTGATCGACGGCTCTGCAGTCGAGAAAGGGGACGCGGTGATCGGCGTGGCGAGCTCGGGGCTTCATTCCAACGGCTACACCCTGGCCAGAAAGGCGCTGCGCCGCCGCTCCCTGGGGGAGCGCGTGGACGAGCTCGGCTCGACGCTCGGAGAGGCCCTGCTGACGCCAACCTCCATCTATGTCAAGCCCTCGCTCGAGGCCATCAGGCGGTGCGAGATTCACGGCCTCGCGCACATCACCGGCGGCTCGTTCTCGAAGCTAGCCAGGCTCGTCGGAGGAAGGAGGCTCGGGTTCGACGTCACGCTGCCTCCGCCGCCGGAGATCTTCAACCTGCTAGGGCGTGAAGGAGGCATCTCCGAACGAGAGATGTACAGGACTTTCAACATGGGTGTGGGCCTCTGCGTCTGCCTCCCCGAGTCAGAGGCGGGCACGTGTGCCCGGGTCTTCAAGTCCCACGGCTTCCCCGCCTACCACCTGGGCTCCGTAAGAAGGGGTACGGGCGTCAGGGTCAACGGGCTCGGGGTTTCCTGAGCGGCCCACCATTGCCTCACTTCCTTGACTATGCATTGCGGAGAACGACCGACATATGCTTCGGCGAAACTGCTCCTCAGAAGGGTAAAAAGAACGCTGAACACGCCGACAGCCGATGAAGGCTGTAAGATTCCACAGGCATGGAGGCCCGGAGGTCCTCCAGTACGAGGACGCGCCCGAACCGCTGCCGAGCAGCGACGAGGCGTTGGTGAGGGTCAGGGCCTGCGCCCTGAACCACCTGGACCTCTGGGCGAGAAACGGTCTTCCCAACGTCGAGATACCGCTCCCGCACATTTCTGGGAGCGACATAGCTGGTGTCGTGGAGTGGGTCCCGCCGGAGGAGAGGGAGTTCAAGAAAGGCGACGAGGTGATTGTAAACCCCGGAATCGGGTGCGGAAGATGCGACAGGTGCCTGACAGGGAAGGACAATCAGTGTAGGCGCTACACCATAATCGGGTACGGCGTCGACGGCGGCTACGCAGAGCTGGCCAAGGTTCCCAGAGCGAACCTGATCCCGAAGCCAGAAGGGATGAGCTTCGAGGAAGCGGCCTCCTTCCCGCTCGTCTTCCTAACGGCGTATCACATGCTGGTGACCAAGGCGGGCGTCGGGGCAGGGGACACTGTCCTCGTTCTCGCATCGAGCTCCGGTGTCGGCTCCGCTGCGATTCAGCTGGCGAAGCTGTACGGCGCAGGAGTGATAGCGACGGGCGGAGATGCGGAGAAGCTGGAGCGAGCGAAGGAACTCGGAGCCGACTACGTGATCGACCACTACAGACAGGACGTCCTTGGCGAGGTCAGAAGAATCACCGGGAAGAGAGGCGTCGACATCGTCGTCGAGCACGTGGGCAAGGCCACCTGGGAGTCCAGCGTGAAGGCCCTTGCGAAGGGGGGCAGACTGGTCCTGTGCGGGGCAACGACCGGGGCCGAAGTGGCCACAGACCTCAGGTACGTCTACAACAGGGAGCTGACCATCTATGGAAGCTTCATGTCGAGCAAGGGTGAGCTGCTCAAGGTCGTGGACCTCTTCAGGACGAGAAGGCTGAAGACCGTCGTCGACTCCGTCTTCCTCTTGGAAAGGGCAGGCGAGGCGCAGCGAAGGATGGAAGAAAGCCGGCACTTCGGCAAGATAGTTCTGAAGGTCTAGGGCACGATCTCGTAGGAGTATATCGGCTCAAGATAGATAACAAAGGAGCGAAAAAACCTATTCACGCATAGACGTCCGGGATCTTCTTCTCGATCACGCGCCAGAGCCCGGCGTCCCCTTTGTGGCAGTACCTTCGCGCCCAGTTCCGGTCCTTGACCTTGAACCATTCCAGGAGGTCGTTCTCCGTCAGCTCATAGTCTGCTCCCATCTGTGAAGCCCTCTGCGACCTGAACCAGTGAGCCCAGAGCTCCACGCCCGCCCTCTTCCCCTGCTCGACGACGATATTGTATGCCTGCTTCCTGGTGAAAGGAAAGAGCATAGAGTCGGGGCGCTTGAGTCCGGCCAGGTACTGCTCGACATAGGGCCAGACGGGCTCTCCCCGCGGGAAGCTGAAGGTCCTCGAGCGCTTCCCTAGCTTCTGCTTGACTATGGGGACGTCGACGCAGCGGACCCGCTTCGGGTCTGCCAGGTCGAAGGTCGACCGCCTGAGCTGGATTCCTTCGCTGACCCGGCAGCCCGTGAGGAAGAGCGCAGCCGGCAGAGCCTTGTTCCTGGGAGAACCGCCCGCCTCGCATATCTCCCGGAGCTTGGGCCAGCCTACGAACTCCTCAATCTCCTGGACGCTGTGTCTGTGGTATTCGTGGCCGCTGGACCTAGCCCAATAGCCCAAAATCCTTGTCTCAGACATTGGAAAGCTCCCCATCACCCCGCCATTCTGGACCTTTCATACTGAGAGGAGTAATCCACGGTCAAATCGAAACGCCCAAGTCCCTGGAAGGGGCGAAAAACGGCATAACCTATCTGCCTAACAATGAGGAAACCCACGACACCCTCAGGAAGCGACGTCCGACTCACCCGAGGTTTTTTGGTCGAGTTTGGCCCTTATGCCTCGCGCACGGTCCCGGCCTATGTCGAAAGAGCCCATGAGGGCACTAATGGAATAGACCCCACGCTGCTGGTACTTCTCAGGAGTCTTCAGGACTTCATCCATGATGTCACTGTTGCTTTTCATGGGCCTCTCGCCGGCCTTCAGGCGCTTCGAGTATGAGAGGTAAAGCTGGTCCTGGACCCGTTGCTTCTTCGCTTCGTAGGCTTTCAGAAGGGCCTCGCCGGGGAGCGTGAAGTGCTGGACGTCGACGATGGTCTTGAACCAGGGCGTCGAGCCGAACTTGTCCGGGATCTGCTTGAAGACCTCGCCCTTGCCGTGGGCCGTGATGTTGATCAGGAAACTGACCAAGGTCTTCGCGTCCTTATCGAGAAGGCCCAAGCTCGGGATGCAAAGGAACGTCACGAACCGTTTGAACCGATATCCGATCATCGTCTTTGAGAGGATGATATTCGCCTCAGACATGAACTGCCTGTGATGCCAGCTTTGGCCGGGTTCATCGTAGATCAGACATGAGAACTTTGGAAGGCTCGTCACGGCGTCCATGTATTCAGACGCCGCAAAGACGACCTGGTGCTCGACGGCCTTCTCGGGATCGTCGATGAACGTGGAATCGATAAGCTCCGCGAGCCGGAGGGCCGCGTAGCTCTTCCCAAGTCCGGCCTCACCCTCAATGATGATCCTCGAGTCCATGTTGAGCTTGTTCCGGCGCTCGATTTCTCTGAGAAGAATCCCCTTGTAGCCTTGGGAGTGTTCTCGCAGCTGCCTTTCAAGGACTCTGGTGTGCTCTTCGCGGAATGTATCGATTATGAAGTCGCTCATATCTGGTCTGCCTCCGAGCTGCTTCCGCTAGTGCTAAAGTGGGAAACACCCTGGACACCGTGGACAGGGCGGACACGGAAGGTGGTATAGTCCAGCGTGTCCAGTGTGTCCACGGTTCCCCCCACTTTAGGCCCAGAGAACGTCAACCTTCAGCCTCCTTCAAGCCCTCTTCCTCTTCCTCCTCCGGTAAGGCCTTCCCCCACTCTTCGCTAGGCCGGAGCCCCAGGCCCAGGAAGTACCTCACGCGCTTCCCCTTCGGCCCTTCCCTCGACTCCTCGAGATGGCGTCCCGGAAAGTAGAGAGGCAGATTCTTGAAGAACGTGTCCGAAGTCACGACTGGCAGCTTCCGGAGCTTGCAGTAGTGGACAAACGCCTCGAAGAGAGCCTGCTTCGCAACCGAGGCGCTTGACTCCTGCTTTGTGCAATCGAGAAGGAATGCCTTCATGGGCGAGCTGCGGCGGATATAGTCGAGCCTCACGTCCTCGGTCGACTTCGAATTAGAGAAGGTCCAGCCGTTGTCTCTGAGTCTCTTCAGGCCCTCCAGAGCCCAATTCAGCACGCCCGAGAGCTCGTCCGGCGTGGTGAGCTTCTTCAGGAGGCCTTTGTCTGCGAGAGCTCCTTCGAAGGCGTGTGGGAATTGGATGATGATCCAGCGCCGAAAGAAGGCGGTGGTATCCTCATGGACCTCAGGAACCACGTTGCACGAGAAGGTGAGCTTCGCGAAGTTAACAAAGGGAAAAGAATTGTGGAATTTCTTTTCCCCCCTGATCGGGTCGCCCCCGGTGAGCATCTTGAAAGTCCCGACGCTCTGCAAAGCGGAGTCCGGCAAGTCGGCGTAGATATTCGCGAGTTTGCCGAAGAGGTCGACCTTCGCGAACCTGTTTGTTTCGAGCTCCTGAAGCGAGACGGCGCTGATGTTGTCGACGCCCAGGAACGACTTCAGGACGGAAAGAAGGGTACTCTTTCCGTTGTTTCCGTCGCCGACGAAGAGGATCGCGACCTGGGCGGGATATCCTCGGTGTAGGCAGTACCCGAACCACTCTTGAAGGACCGCGATATCCTCTGAGTACAGAACTTGAGACAGGAACGCCTTGAAGAGCTGACAGTCCTTAGAAGGGTCGAAAATGACCGGCAGCTTGCTCATGCTGTAAAAATCGGCCCTATGGGGTGCGGTTTGGTTTGTCTCCGTGTCTAGAAGGCCGTTCTCCACGACGAGGACCGGCCCCTCTGTGTTGAACTCTCCCCTGCTAATGAAAGTCGACCTTTGGACATGGCCCTCCACCTCGTTAACCAGATGGGCGGTGACGTCTCGCGTATTCGAGACGAATTTCTGGACCCGGCGCTTGATCAGGGCCTCGCCCCCCTCGACGTAGACGCCTTCCTTGTAGACGTAGACCTCTTCGGAACCGTTGAGGGTCGCGAAGTGGTCAGCTTCCATCAGCTTTTTTGCGATCCGCCAGGCATCAGTCCCGATCTCCCTTGCCTCTAAGTCCTCGAGCGTCGTGCCTTTCGAAGCGAGCTCCTTGACCGCCTCCGCGTGGAGTTTGTTCTCGGGGATTGTCCCTTCGGCAAGATATCTACGGTAGTCAGCCATCAGGTCGGCGGACCTCATGGGGTCAGCCCCGCCTTGAAAGCCAAGACCGCGTTAGTTTGTGTGGGCCTGGCAGAGCCCGAAGGCGTCAGCTCGAAGGGGACTAGCAGGAAACAAAAGTAAGCGTAGTCAAACCGCCCCTTCGCGCCCTCATGATCGGAGGGCTTGATTCCGGTCGTGACCTTTACGCCGGGGAGGGACTCGCTGAAGAATCGAATCAGCGCCGCTATCTCCTCCGGCGTGTTGCCCTGAATCTTGACGGAGCAGGTCCGATTATTTCTCTCTGGGCTCATGGTTTTGATTCAGCTTACCCGGTTCCCGAAGGTCAGCTAGAATAGAATCAACGATTGTATGCGCCCGTTCCAAGCGTGAGAGAATCGGGTCCTTGGAAGGTGCTTCGCTCATACCCTGGAGCTCCCTTTCTGCTCGACAGCCTTCTCTAGAGCTCGCGCAACGAATTTGCTCCGTGGAACGTCCCCCCGAAGCTGCTCGACCTTCTTGAGCAGGTCCTTATTGAGGGAAATCGCCACCGTCACGCTAGACATTGGGTCTAATGGAATTATCAACCTTAATAAGTGGTCAGTCGCGACTGACCAGTCAGATGTCACTGGACAACATCCAAGAAGGAATTGTGTCTTTGCTCGAAAAGAATCCCCAAGGGCTAGGACAAAATCAAATGTGGAGGGAACTTTCCTGTGCTAAGGGGACATTCCTCGACCGATTAAACAAACTGGAGAAAGCGGGAATGGTGACATATACCGAAGGTTCCAGGAAGTCAAAGATCTATCAGCTCAACGATGAAATCCTGAAAGGGAATCGCGCAACGTGGGCCTTCAACATTCTGATGCTGCATGACGCGATAAATCTGCTGAGCGAAGAGGCCGCTTCAAGACATTCAAACCGCCTCAAATTGGCTCGCGCAACGTTCCTCGTTCAGAACGAGGTTTCGAAGTACATCTTTCGGCTCATGTACTTGAAGAATATCGAGGGATTGCTCATGAACTGGGACCGCGAACAGATGCTTTCAGGCGTGGTGGTGGACAGCCTGTTCGACGCCTATGCAGCGTTCCAAAGGAAGATCGGGGCAACTCATGGGGAGGTCGATTCTGCGATCATCGAGGTGGACCTGAGCAGATCGGCCGCAGCAATCCTTTGGACTAAGCTAAGAATGGACCGGTCACGGAAAGACGTAGACGAGTGGTTGAAAGAGCTTCCCAGACAGCTTCCAAGGCTTTGGAAGCGCACAGAGACAACAGTGAATTTGGCAGCTCGTTCTACGGCGTCCTTGTGGGAGAAGGCACGAAAGAGAAGTGACGAGTATCAAGAGCTCCTCCAAAAACCAGAGGCAGAGCTCCGGGACACCTTCAAGCGAGAAATCGAAGTGTCTTTCAAGTAGCCCGTGGATTTCGACTTCTACCCCATGGATATCATGGGGTCACGCTGACTTTCTTCCCCTTCAGCTCCTTCCGCCTCTCCTCCATGCTCTCCTCGATCATTTGCTGAAGCTCGTTGAACCTTGCTTCCCAGTTCGCCTTCTCGGAGTCAAACCGTTTCTGGGCCTCCTTCAGTTCGGCTGATGGCTTGTAGAGCCTTAGAGAGTCGTATGCGTTTCGGTAGGCATCCCTTAGCTGCGCGTCCGAAGGCTTGGAGTACGCTGACGCGGACGCTCCCCTGGGGATATGCCCGAGAAGCATATCGACCCAATTCAGGGGGACGCCGGACCCCTCGAGAATCGTCTGCGCCCTCTGCCTCAGAACGTGGGGATGGAACGTCTTAAGACCCGTCCGCGTGGTGATGAGCCCGGCGTCGTATGCCACGTTCCCAATCCGTCCGATTATAGTCGTGTGAGAGAGCGCCCTTCCGGTGCGGCTCTCGAAGAGATAGGAGTCGTCGTTCAACGGCCTGCCCTCAATCGTCCGGACCTTCCCGTGAATATCCTTCCCTTGCCTGTCCGTCGAGCGCCATGTCAGATAGTCCTTGAGCGCAGCCGCCGCGTCCGCCCCGATGAAACCCACGTATGCCCTCCCTCCCTTCGTTATCGAGGCGGGGAAGCTCACCCGGCAGGGAAGGACCCCGGCCTCAAAGTCCGGCTTGATGTGCTTGTATCTGAGCTTCAGGACGGAGCCGATCCGCGCCCCCGAGTCTGTCAGGAATAGGACCAGGGCCTTTAGCTGCCGGGTCCCCGCAGCCTCCGCCAAGTCCCTTAGCTTTGCGTCGCTCGGCAGGCCGACCGGCTCCCTTTGAGGCGGAGGCCGGACTAGCTTCAGGTCTAAGTGGAGGTGGTTCGCAGCAAAGAAGGACTTGACGTATGCCCCGTAAGTGTGCGCCCCCTTCACGTTCTTGACGAAACCCCTTACCGTGTCCTCCGTCTTGAAACGGGCCTTCGCGCTCTTCTCTGTGAGCTCTGCCTCCTTAGCCGCGATCAATTCCTCCGGGTCCTTCCCCGTGTACTTCGAATATCTCAGGATCGAATAGAGGGCTGCCCCCCTAGTCCGTTCGGAAGCGCTCAGGCTGTTAAGCCAATTCTCGACTGATGGAAGGACCTCGAGCCGCGCGTATTCCGCCTTCAGATAACACTCAGGCATGGGTCCTGAGCATGGGGGCGGGGCGTCTTAAGGGTTGTGAGTTATCTATTTGCAATAATCTCGTAGGAGTGGGTTATCTTAGCGGTGGGAGACAGGGACGCGCCCACGCTGCAAAACTTCTCCGTGCTTTCCTTGATTGCTTCCTCGACGAAGCGCTTGTCGAGCTTCTTCCCCGACAGCACGTACTTGACGTGAATCGAAACCCATGGCCTTGGGAGGCCGTACTCCGGGCGTTCGCCTGACAACAGAATCCTAAGAGACGTCAGCGCCTGTTTTCTCTTCTTCAGGATTGCGACGATGTCCATCCCCGTACACGCCCCGAGAGCCGTCAGGACAGCCCTCATCGGCCCTATTCCCTTCATCACCCCGTCGTTGGAGTCATAGACGACCGTGTGGCCTGAGGTGTCGGAACCGAGGAAAACGTTCTCCCCCGACCAGGAGACCTCGGCCAGCCAGTTCTCCTTACTCAACCTCGACCACCAATGGCCTCGACTTTGAGGACACCGAGCCCTTCTCTATGAAGCTCCTGCGACCCCAGCTCGCATCGGCGCTCCCGACCAACCTGTGCTTGCCCCTGCCAAGCGCCGAGGCTGAGAATCTAAGCGTCTTCTCCACATCGAACATCTCTGACTTCGCGTCCTCCACGCTTCGGGGTATCTTTGGGGGCCCGCCGTCTTCTGGGACGACCATGGCCCAGATTCTGTAGGGGAGGTCCGGGTCCCTGCTCCAGAAGAGGCTGGCCTTCCTCACCTCTCTCCTGATCACGACGAGCTTCCGTGTGAGCAGGCCTCGCTGGACCCCCAGCGACATCCTCAACGTCAGCCTCACCGATTTGTCGAAATCCTCCCAGGCCATCGTCCAGACCTCCGGCTGGAAAGCCTCTCTGAGTCCGCCCACGACCCGGAACTCAAGATTGGCAGTCACAGTGTCATTAGGAGAATACGATTTCTTGTCTGTGATCAGTTTGACCCCGTTAAGCTTGGTCTGCCTCCAGGAGTATTCGCCCCTCCTGTTCTTTAGCGGCAACGCGGTTCGGTCGCGGTCTGCTCTGGTTAAAAGCTTGATAGTTCCGTGTCTCGAACAGCTGTTCTGCCTGCGATGGCGTTCTCCATTCGTTTCTCTTCCAGGGGCATGCGCGATGCTGTCATTCTTTGGACATTGCATGGTCAATAAGCCAGAAGTTCGAGGCAAATTCCCTTTGGAAAGGCCAAAATCCCTTGTAAGGCCTGTCCCGCCTGTGCAACGAGTGGAAAGGAGCGATCATGGTCGTCGACTTCAATTCGGAATTGTGGATTGGGAATCGGCACAGCTTAAATCAGAACTCTACGTGCGACGTCGCGGGGACTGTAGGGGGACCTAGATGACGATAGTCAAGTCGGAGCCTGCCAACGTGAATGCCAGGACGGCCCAGCTTGTGAAGCTCCTTACGGAGGTCGGACCCGATGTCCCGGAGATTTCTCGGAGGCTGGGGCAGTTCAAGGAATCGGTGAGATACCGTTACAAGGAGAAGATTCTGAACAAGGGTTTCGCGGTCCAGGGTAAGGCGGACCATGAGAAACTCGGCCTTCGCAGGGTCATAGTGGTGCTCGATTTCGCCGATGCCTACAGGAAGTTCGCCCAGTCGATCCTGGCGTCGATGAACGAGCTCTGCTACCTCGTCAGCTTCGCTAAGACAATGCCAAGGGGATACTACATCGCTAGCTTCAGCGCACCACGCGAGTTCGTCAACCAACTGAAGTTCTTCCTCGGCGTAATGAAGGAGAAGGGAATGTTCTCCCGTCTTGACGTTGTAGACTTCGACTGGATGAGAGTCGTGCCTATGAAGTCGGAGTTCTACGACTTCGACACAGGGAGGTGGGACTTCGACTGGACGGCCAAGGAAACCAGTGACTTCGGGTCGGCCCACTACATGCCTTCTGGCCCGGCAAAGTTCGACTACGTGGACCTGCTGATCATCAAGGAGCTTCAGATGGACGCGAACAAGTCGCTAAAGGAGATTTCAGACAAGCTGAAGGTGAACTACAAAAAGCTCGCGTGGCACTACACCACGCACGTGGTGGCCAGGCGCCTTCTCAGCGGTTACTCGGTCAACTGGATGGGCACGAGGTACGACTATGGAATCGAGAAGGCCCTTCACCGGCAGCATCAGTACTTTGCGGTCACTCTCATGGTCCGCGGAGTCACGGAATACGAGACGATGTCTTTGAGACAGGCCGTCGACAGGCTTCCGTTCCTCTGGTCCGAGGCGGTCGGGACCAACTACTTCTGCGAGTTCGCCTTTCCAGTCGATTTCGTCGTCGAAGGGCTCCAGTACCTGACCGAGATGATATCGGCGGTCAAGGAGAGGGCAGAGATCTACGCCGTTGACCAGTCAGACGCGGCATCCTTCACAATCTCCTACAGCCGGTTTGACCAAGATCTGAAGAAATGGGAATTCGACCTGAATGACCTGATCGGTAGGTTCGAAACGCTGATTGTGGAAATAAAGAAAGAGACACACTAGGCGAGCCTAGTGTGTTCCGTAACCGCCGATTATCTCGAGCGGGCCGAGTTTCAGGCCCAGGGACGCAAAAACAAGGCTTGCGCCAGCCAGAGCCAGCATCCCGAAGCGGATCTTCTCGTCTGTGGTCATGTCTGAGGGGTCTCCCGGACTCCCTTTTAAAAATGAGCCTACGCATGAGCGTCGCCCATCAACCCTAAGCGTATTCCAATAGAACCGTTCAGGCGGCGCTGGCGCGACCCCGAGATACAGATCACGCTGGAAGGTGGAGCTCCTTTCCTCACGGTTCAGAACTACCCTTTCCGGCCTATGCTTGCCTACCGTTGTCCTTCCTGCCGGACAAGGAACCCGCACAGCCAAGAAGTAATCGAATGGGGTGTCTTCGAGTGGATGAGGCAGAACCCCCGCGCATCCTGAACAGGTCTTCGAGAACCTTCACATCAGCGATGAAGCCTATGACAAGACCCTTAGTCGGCAACATGAACTGGAATCGGAACTCGTTCTTGGTAGTCAGCATCTTCCGGTTCAAGCGAGAGTCATAGAACCAACGGGGCCGTTTAACAGTTCGGGCCTCTCCACGATGTCCCGAACCAAGTGTCTGTGGCATGGGTTCCCGTCCTTCTCAAAACACAGAAGAGTGATGTCTTCCTTCTCGCTTAGTTCGTTCAGGGCATGAATCGCTTCCAGACTCGCAACATCGCCCTTGATTTGACCGATGAACTCCCGCTTGAACTCGTCCCAGTCTATCTTCCCTTCCTTGAAGGCAAACAGCAGGTCTGGATTCGGAGAAAGAACCGACGCCCAATCATAGAAGGTCTCTCTCGCCACGCCTCTTGGGTAGAACCGCGTGATTAGGATTCGACAGCCGTCTTCCCTCTCGGCAGGCTGGAAGATGCTTTTCGTCCTAACTGCCATTGGCTTGCGCTCCTCTCGATTTCCTGATAAGCGTTCTTCCCAATACGGTCTATGGAACGGGGGGTCTAAGACGAAACAGCTAGGGGTGAACGGCCATCAACCGACTTTTGACAGTCCGAAGGATTACCACTTTCAACCGTCAACTTGACAGAGCCGACGCGGACCCTGCAAGCCCTAAATACAAAAACGACGGCTCCCAGGCTGAAGACCACTGCCTGAGAGCTCGCAGGAGAAGCACCCGCACATCCCCGCCCGTCGGGTCCTAGACAGGATCGTTCTCGGAGGCAGCGACGGAGCGATTGAGGCTATGGCGATGACGGCCGCCCTCAACGGCGCCGGCGTAGCCTTCCACACCATACTGATTGCCGGGTTCGCCTTCGCCGTGGCGGGAGGTCTGTCGATGTTCTTCAGCAGCTATCTGTCCAGCCGGTCCGAGATGGATCTGCTGCGAATCGACGTTCAGCGGGAGCGGATGGAGATTGAGACTGAGCCCGAGGAGGAGAAGGCCGAGCTCGAGGAGCTCCTGAAGAAGGAAGGGTACGACCAGAGGGAGGTCGAGGTGATAATGGGAAGGCTGGTCAAGGACAAGGAACTGTGGCTCAGGACCCAGCTGAATCACGAGTTGCGGGTGCACATGGAGGACCTCGCGACCAACCAGTTGGTCAGACCGGGCTCCTCCGGAATCGCCTTCTTCATCCTGGCGCTGGTCGCACTTTCCCCATACGAATTCGCCTCGGGCTACCTTCCCGCCCTGCTCATCTCAGTCGTCCTCTCCCTCATCGCGCTCTTCACGCTCGCGTCGAGGCTATTCAACCCAAGCCACTTCAACCTGAGAGCGGGTCTGGAGTCTGTCGCAGTGGGCGGAGTCGCCGCCGGGTTCCTCTACGCCCTGGGTCTAGTCATCTCGTCGGCGTAAAGAGACTTACATTCAATAACGAGCTTCGTCCTGTCAGCTTTAGGAATGTCAGAAGAGGAGACCCATCAGGAACCGATCTTCTCGCTAGGACCGAGCGCGGTGAAGGAACTGCTCGGGAGGGAGAGGCTTGCGCTCATGTTGACGGTGCTCCTCGTCGAGCTGATGATATTCTTCGTCGCGACATCGGTGCCCATGGGCACGGCCACCCAGCAGGCACTGCAGCAGGAGGCGAACAGTGTCAAAGAAGTTTCGAACGGCTTGACCCCAACAGGCGAATTGGTCTACATCTTCACCCACAACGCGGCGATTGCGTTTGGTGAGATGGTTCCGGTAATCGGAGGCCTCCTCTGGGTCTTCTCCATTTACGTGACAGGACAGATATTCCAGGTGGTGGCTCTCTCCTATGGTGTTCCTGGAGCGCTGTACGGCCTCCTCCTCCTCGTGTTCTACCCATTCGCAATCGTAGAGCTGTCCGCATACGCGGTTGCGGTCAACTCCGGAGTGATGCTGATTGTCGCCTGGAGGCGGCGCCGACTCAGGAGCGAAACGAGGGTTTTCGCGCTGGAAGTCGGAATCGTCGCCGCTTTGCTCCTAGTGGCGGCCTCAATGGAGACCATCACCCTCCTGAATCAGGACGTGGGCATCGCCCTCTGGATTCCGACCGGCCTCACAATCGCGGCTCTGGCTCTAGTCTCCCACAGGGTCCAGTCCAAGCCTTACTTGGGACCGACCCGGGAGACAGCAAGCTAACTCCTTTGGATCTTTCCGGCCATCTTGAGGAGATCTGAACCTCTTCTTGTTAGCTCATAGAAGACTCGCTCCCTACCCCTCGCTGTCACGACTCCTGACCTCCTCACCAGGGCGAGTCCCTCAAGCTCGCCAAGGTGCTGGTAGACGCTTGCAGTGGTGATCGTCCTTCCCGCTGAAAGCTCCTTCCAGAGCTCGTATCCGAAACGTGGCCTGCTTGTCAACGAGCGGAGCAGTTTCAGCTTGGTCTCCCCGATTTGCACCCGCGCGACGGGGTAGTCTTCCTTCACGACCACCTGTTTAGTCGCCTTGGCAATCCTGGAAATCGCTTTCGTATCCTTAAGCCCCGCACCAGTAATCACGCAGACTATCACCTCGTCGGCGTCGATCAGCCCTTGCGACTTTGCCGTCTGCAGTGCCGCCACGACCGAAGCGGCTGCAGGCTCTGCAAAGATGCCCTCGGTCCCAGCAAGAAGACCCGTTGCGTCGATTGTCCCCTTCGCGGTTGTCTCGACCCATTGCCCCCCAGACTCCTGCATCGCCCTCATCGCCTCGCTTCTGAGAATGGGCTCGGATTCCTCCAGCTCGGTGAAAAGCCCTTCGGCTTGCTCTGTGTAGTTCGTCCGACGCGGACCCCCAGAGGTAGGCGCAACCCCCGAGAACTGCACCCCTACGAGCCTGCAACTCGATCTGTCTATCAGCCCAGAATCCTTCAGCTGCCGGACAGCCCTCCAGAACATGCTGAGATGCCCTCCTGTGCCGACGGGGACGAGTATCACATCTGGCGTCTTCCATCCCAGGTCCTGAACGATCTCGAAGCACGTCGTCTTCTCTCCTTCCAAGACGTACGGGTTCCCTGCGGTCACGGAGATAGAGCGGTCGTTGGACCCGCCTTTCCTCGCGGGCGTTGAGGATGTTTCGATGCGCGCACCGTAGGCGATCATCTGGTATAGCTTGCCCCGGTCAGTGTTTGGGCGTATCCTGATCTCGGCACCGATGCCCGCCTTCGCGCAGTAGGCTGCGAGCGAAGCGCCCAAGTTACCCGTGGTCACACAGGAACAGGTCTTGACGCCCCTCTCCTTTGCCAGGCTCACCAAGACCGTCGAGCCGCGGTCCATGAAGGACCCCGTAGGGTTCCTACTTTCGTCCTTGACCAGAAGATGGCCGAACCCCAGCTCCGACCCGAGCCTCGTCGCCCGCATCAGAGGAGTGCCGCCTTCGCCTAGGCTGACGACATCCTCAGTTGCTGTCTTCGGCAGGAGGGCCCGGTACCTCCAGACCCCAGGAGGGAGCCTCTCTAGGTCCTCCCTGTCGACAGAAGGCTTCTCTCTCCCGGTGAAGATGACCGCCGAACCACAAGCATCACAAGCCGCATCGAGCGAATTGGTCTCGAAGGTTTGAGAACAACTCACACATTCAAAGAGTGCCATCAGCTGGGATGACGGCGGCTGAGACCAATATATAGGTTGGAGCTTATATATCCAAGGCAGTTGCCGCGGCCTCGAACCACATCATGATGCGGAACGCCCCTGAGCGGAAGTCCGCATGACCGCAAGAACAGCAATCCTGGAGCTGAAGAGAACAGACAACTGGGCTGTCGCCAACGCAGCCGCCTTCGATGCGTTGCTAAGGGGACGATCCTGTCGAAGAGTGAACAAATGAGCTCAGAGAAGAAAAGAATCAATAATGGGACGATAGCCGCGACGGCTGTCTTTACTGCTTTCGTAGCCGCAGCAACCTCGGTTTTCTCAGTCTACATTCCTGCTACGACCGGATACTTCAACGTCGGCGAAATCATGGTGTACACATCAGCCCTGCTCATGGGCCCTTATGTCGGAGCCTTCGCCGGAGGAGTCGGATCAATGCTCTCTGACCTTTCGCTCGGCTACCCCTACTATGCTCCTGGAACGCTTCTGGTAAAGGGCCTTGAAGGATTCATAGTCGGCTATCTGGCAACCAAGACCTTCGCAAAGGTCACGAAGGCGGTCTGGAGAGGCGTTGCTCTGACTTCAGGGCTGCTCTTCGCTTTTGCCCTTTCCTATGTGGGAACCACTTTTCTTTCGGGTAACTTCCCACTTACACTCGGCGGGGTGTGGGACTTACCGGCATACACTGTCAACTTCCAAGTGCCCGCTCTCTGGTGGATTGCGCTAGCGGCTCTCTCATTCGTCGTCATACTTTTCGTTGGGCTGAAGATCGAAACAAGGTCGGGTCTAATCGTCCTGTCCGTTCTTGCCGGTGGGACAGAGATGGTCGCTGGGTACTACCTTTACGAATCCTTCGTCATGCACCTCATCGCACCTGCTTCGGTGGTCGCCACTCTAGCCCCGGCAGCCGAAGTTCCAGTCAACGTAGCACAGATGCTGATTGGATTGCTCGTTTCAGTTCCCCTAACTAGGAGCATCAAGAAGATGATTGCGAGGTCGTTTACGACTGCGGGAGCTGGCGCGAAATCGCTGGGAGCTCAGGTAACTCCTTGAAGCGACTTCCCACGGGCAAGATCCCGATTGGGCTGCTGAAGTCGACGGTCCTCAGGATGACGGGGGCCCGGTCGGATGCCATCGTCACGCCGCCCGAGGCAGGGCTGGACTTCGCCGCCATCAAGCTGGACAGCGGGTACATGGTCGTGTCTGCAGACCCAATCACCGGGGTTTCGGAGGACATCGGGCACTACGCCATCGACGTCAGCGCCAATGACGTGGCCACCAGTGGGAACAGGCCTCAGTTCGCGGAGTCGGTCGTGCTGCTGCCTGAAGGATCATCTGCGAAGGACGTCGGAGAAGTGGCCAGACAGATGCACAGGGAGGCAAGGAATCTAGGGATAGCGATAGTGGGAGGTCACACCGAGGTCACCCCAGGCTTAGGGTTTCCCATAGTTGCTGCGACTGTGTTCAGCTTCGTCGAGAGCTACGTCTCCTCTCGAGACGCGCGAGTCGGAGACGTCATCATGATGACGAAGTCTGCTGGCATAGAAGGAACCGCGGCCCTAGCCCAGCATGGCAGCCTGAGCGGAAGGGTCCCGGCGGGTGCCACTCTGAGAGCGCGCGGCTTCCGCGCGAGGCTGAGCGTCGTCGAAGACTCGGTCGCCGCATTCCAGACCGGATTCGTCCGTGCGATGCACGACTGCACGGAGGGCGGGGTCCTCGGCGCGGTCTTCGAGATGTCTCTGGCATCGGATCTGGGGTTCATTCTGAGAGAAGGTGCTGTTCCTGTGGCCAAAGAGACGCGCCTAATCTGCGAGGCGCTCTCCCTCGATCCCCTGAAATTGATCGGGTCGGGCTCAGTCCTCCTTTCTGTGAAGAAGGGAAGGGAGGGTCGCGTGGTGAAGGCTCTAGAACCGGTCTGCAAAGTGACGACCATAGGGGAGTTCACCGAGAAGAGCAGAGTCCTGGTCAAGAAAGATGGCGGAGAGGAAACTGTGCGCACGGCTCCCGAAGACGAACTGTGGCGCGCTTGGCCAGCGCATCTGAGGACGTCGCCTCGACCGGGACTCCGCGACTCGAGGAATTGGTAGCCTACTCGACCCAAGAGAACTTCTTCTGCATCGACTTGCTGTAGATCCTGGCCCAGTCGAGTCCGACCTCGTCGCACCACGACTTGTAGACCCTGGGGTCTATGTAGTTCTTCAGCGATGTGTTGAGATTGTAGTTCTTCGTCCTCTTGAAGAAGTCCAGCTCCATCTCGAGCTTCCTCACCTTCTTGTCGCTTGACCCAGCGGTCTTCGCCTCATGGAGCCTCTGTTCCTTCTTCTCCAAGGACTGTTCCCAAGTCTTCGGAGGGGTCCTCTGATGGTTGCAGAATTCCGCCGCCTTAAGGTTGGCTTCCTTTGCGTGGTACAGCTTGTCAAGGTCTTCGGCGTCTCTGAGGTCACTCGAACGGAGCGCCTCTTCTGCCTTCGCAGTGGCGTGGTACGTCCTGAAGACCTTTGCAGATAGGCTTGGGACAATCGACGAGAGAAACTCATTCACCATTCTGGAGCTGACATCGTGAAAGACTTCGGCCTCGGGCTCTTTGCCCGCGGTGAATTCGCGGAGGTTCCTGACGACTGCGGGTGGAGGGCTGTCCTTCTTGTTCCAAGGAACGCTGTCCTTGCCGAGAAAGTTGAACTCAACGTCGTTTCCCTTCACTGTCACGTGTTCGACCCTGAGGGTGCTTGCGCCTACGGTGTCCGCCTCGTCCTCGTCTTTCTCGTCTCCGACCCTCATCCCCAGGGTGTCTATGAGGTAGCAGACGGTCGCCACCTGACGAGCCCGCTCGTCCTTGGAATCGAGACCCTTGAGAATCCTAGCCCTTATTCGCTGGAGGTTCTTCCCGACTTTGAGCGCTTTGTCATACTTCGCCTTGTTTCGGGACTGCTGCAGAGGAGAACTTTCGTGCAGCCAGACGTACTTCTCCCTGTCTGTCAGCTTGTCGATCCACTTGGCCATCCACATCGAGCCATGGTCGTGTACCACTGCCCCCCACTCGCCAGGCGGAATCTGAGCTGACTCCCCGAGGTTCAGCGTCACATCCTTCTGTTGGACCCTCGGCTTCCACCTCCCTCTTAGCGGGTGCTGCCCCCTTCCCATGAAGAGCCCAGGGGGTTCAACCATCCAGTTGGCGAAGTCCACCTCCTTTCCGTCGAGGAGCGCTCGTCCATATCGAACCTTCAGGGCCTCCTTCCGTTCCTTGCGAGAGGCGGCCAGCGTCTTCTTTTCATCCTTGCCCATCGCCTCCTTCTGGGCCCTCTCTTCGTCCACGACACGGAAAAGCTCGGAGAAGTCGACGTCGGAAAACTTGGCGCCTCTGGACCAGTCCGGAAGCTGCCCAGCGAAGTCGAGCATGAAGTTGGCCGTGAAGACCGGGTCCTTGATGTAGGGAGTGTCCTTCTTCTTGGCGAGGTTGTACGCCATCTCCTCGGCCAGCGGCGACAGGGAGGCGAGCCTCCCCTTGACCTTCACGGACAGGCCTCGCGGGGAATAGACATCAGGAAAGTTGACCCCGTTGTGCGAAAGGGTGGTCCAGTAAGCAGTCATGAATCGGCTGGGCCTAGCCCCCCTCGCACGTATATAAGAAAAATGGCTGTCGCCCCATGCGACTCCCTGCATCCCGACAACGGATTAATACGCTAGGGAGCCGGCGCTGCGATGCATCTCCCATGTGGCTTGACTTCGAAAGAATGAAGACCCCTACCCTAAGGAACCCGGCGATGGTAGTCGCCGTCTCCACCTCGCTTCAGCAGTACAGGGCAATGTACTCCCAGGCGCGAGAGTTGGGCGACTACTTGCTCAGGAGGATGAAGTTCGAGCGCATCGCGACAATCCGCGCGTCCGCATTCCCGCCCGAAGTCATTGTCAGGGACGGGGGCATCTCTTCCCTGCCCGAATGCCATTTCCATCTGAACAGAGAGAAAAGAGACTTGGTCCTCTTCACAGGCGACACAAGCCCCGTGGACGGGCAATACGAATTTGCAATGACCTTCCTCGACTACGCCGAGGAGCTCGGCGTGAAGGAACTGTACTCCGTGGGGACAAGGTGGACGGAGAACCCCCTCCCTCCAGGCACTGAGCCCGAGCCCAATGGGTTCTCCACTGACCGCGTCGGAGTCGTGAAGCTGAAGAAGAACGGAGTCAAGATCATAACAGAAGAACCGGCTCCCTTCTTCGCGTCGATGGTCGTCGGCATGGCCAAGGAGCGCGGGATTAGGGGATACAAACTGTCCGTCGACCACGGAGAGCCGAGTCCGCACTCCCGGTCGGTGGCCAGGCTGCTCGGTGTGCTTTCGACCATGGCAGGCTTTCAGGTCCAGCTCGAGGAACAGAAAGCGAGTTCAGAGCCTTCTTCGCCGCCAAAACAGGCCAGGGACAGCGCAATCTATCGGTGACGGAATCCATTGGATGTGTAGGCGATGGTGTCCGCCTCTCTGTCGCAGCAATCAAGCGCTGGTGTTATCGTTGCAATGACAGGTCAAACAGCAGCGGCCGCCGTACTCGAGTGGCCTGCCGAAGCGCCTGGGAGTCCTAGGTTCCCGTGATAGGCTGCATCAGGAGAGGTTCCCCAAGCTCGCCTGCAACGCATCCGCAACCGGCAGCGTGATTTCCCCGTCTTAGAGTTCCCCTGTAGAGGTCGTCTTCCAGCTTCTTGCCGGTCTTGGCTTCCCATGCCTCGACGGGCATGCCGTATTTCTGTTGAATCCTGTCACGGTACCATTCTGGGAGGACATTGAAGCTGCAGAATGGAATTATCCTCAAGTCAGGTGTAAGGTAGTGGATGTCGCATCTCTGCACCCTCTCCTCATCCTGATTGTACTTGTCCTGGAAGTGCATCATTCCAAGGAACATGCTCTTCAAGTGGAACTGGCCCACTGACGAGTAGTCGTGCTTGACCAGCGCGTCCGTCAACAGCTTCGCAAAACTCAGGCCCTTGGGCTGTTTTTCTTTGTTGACGAAGGACGATATCCTGGTCAGGATCTTGGCGGCAACCAGATAGCGGTTGGTTCCAGAGTTGATCTCTTCGGCCTTCTCGTCGAGGTATTCTATCATCCCAGGGATGTCAACGAACTCAGGCAATGGGACGAGCCTCTTCCTGTCGGGGTCGTTGAAGACATAGGTTCCTGCGCCGCACGCAAAGTGTATCGAAAGCTCGTACTGGTCCTTCTTGGTGAATGCTTCGATGAACCCAGTCACGGGTGAGCAGGACGGCACGGGGAACCAGCTTTCCTTCGGGATTTCTCCATTGGTCTGTTCCTCGACCCTCTCGATGCAGTCAGGGATCGTAATCCTGTACTTCGCCCGCTCGCCCTTCGTGAGTCTTCCCGTCAGCGAGACAGGCTGGAAGTTCACCGCGTGGACTGTGTCGATGTTCCTGTGACCGAAGCGTATTATGTCGCCCAGCTCATGGTCATTAATCGACTTGATGATGGTCGGTACGAGGACGACGCCGAGCCCCTGTCTCCGGCAGGCGTCTATAGCGTATGGGGCCTCCCAGTGGTTCTTCGGGTTGGTCTTCGGGGTCGTCCCGTCGAAGCTCATGTAGAGGTTTGAGACCCCGGCTTCCCTCAGTCTCTTGGCGAGGCCCTGGTCCAGAGCCAGGTTGATGCCATTGGTGTTCAGCTGGATGTGGTCTACTCCCTCCTCCTTCAGAATCCTAACGATGGCCGGCAGGTCCTCCCTCAGCGTTGGTTCGCCGCCTGTGATCTGGACGGAGTTCCCGGGGACCGGTCTTTCTGCTTTCAACGAGCGGCCCATCTCCCTGATCTGGTCCAGCGTCGGCTCGTAGACGTAGGCTCCTTCGAGCCCCTTCTTGACATAGAAGAAGCAGTACCAGCAGGTCAGGTCGCATCTGTTGGTGACTGTGACGTTGGAGAGCCCGGTATGAGACAGGTGACTGGAACAGAGGCCGCAGTTCGCAGGGCATGAGCAGACGTCCAGAGGCACGTTGGCCGCGTGGGCGCTCCTCCCATCCTTCCAATAGCGCGAGAACCTGCTGTACATTTCGTATGACCCGAAGTAGAGCTCCTCAGTCTCGCCGTGCTCGGGGCAGGTCTTCGTCATCCAGACCTTGTCGTCTCGCTCGAAGACGATCGCGGGAAGGATGCGGTTACAGTCAGGACAGATCGACTGAGTCTGTCGGATGAGATTCCCTTTCGAAATCTCTTTCTTGAGTTCTAGACTAACGTCTGCGATTTGAGTCATTGGAAAGCGCTCGTCAATGTCCTTGCCGCGGTAACCATATAAGCATTTTAACTTTACAGAGGGTGAAAGGTTAAGACGTGGGTTAGCTCTTCATCGGCCCTGAGAGACCCCGTTGAATCCCTTCTGCCGCGATGGCAGGCCGGCCGGGCCTGAGGACGAGATGGTTGTTGCTTGCCTTTCATCTGAAGCGCGCCTGACGCCATCGTCAGCTTGTCATTGGTACAGGCAATTGACTCCCGTGCCGAAGGATAGTCCTCTGTCTGGCTTCAAGGGAGGGCGGCGGTGCAACCTCGAAGCACTGCCCACAGAAGAGGGTCGAATGGGGGGACCGTCCAGCAATTGAGCCTGAGTGACGCTGCGGGAGCGGCTCTCGTAGCCCTTGGTCTTACTGGCAGCGAGGTCAAGGCATACGTCGCGCTTCTGAAGGGCGGAACGATGACAGCGAGTGAGGTAAGCAGGGAGGCGAGGATACCCTACTCGAAGGTGTACGTAGCGCTCGAGTCGCTGCACGAAAAGGGGTGGGTCGAGGAACAGAAGAGTAGGCCAATCGTCTATACCGCCAAGCCTCCCGACACCGCACTCGATGGACTGAGGTCGAGGCAGGAGACGGCTAGAAGGGAAAAGGAACAGATGGCGCTAGAGGAGCTGATGGGAATCTATGTCAGTCGGGGTGAGCAAGAGAAGCCGGACATCTGGATAATGAGGGGCACGAATGAGATTCTGTCGAGGGTGAAGAACCTCCTCCTGAACTGCAGGACAGAACTCCTGATCGCGCTCCCGCCCCAGTTGCTGCCTTTTATCGAGAGAATCGAGCCCTTGCTGGCCGCCCTGAAGGAGAAGGGGGTCAAGAGCCTGATACTCACCTCGCCTGAAATCGCGGGAGAAGTGGCTGAAAAGCTGTCAAGGTCCGCCGAAATCAGGACAAGAAAGACGATGTACGGAGGAGGCCTCGTCTCTGACTCCAGAGAGGTTGTCCTCCTGTTGGGTGGAGGGGAGCAGGGAACCCTGCCGCTCGCAATCTGGGCCTCACATCACGGATTGGCGAGTTACGCCAAGGATTACTTCGAGTTCCTCTGGAATTCGCAAGGGACTTCCAAGGTCTGAAGACGGCATTGGGCCCAGGTCTCACCGTCTCCTGAGGGACGAGGGGGGAATCGTCAGACTCTCGGGACCCAAGTACGCCTGTCGAAGAACGAGCTGACACTTGAGCTGATTCCCGTCGACAAAGCCGCAACGGAGAAAAGGGCGGACGAGAGGGGCACGTAGGAAAGCTTGAGCGATTGCCCCCACGAAATCGTGTTCATAGGAATGGTGAACGTCAACAGGGACAACTACCTCCAGGGGGTCGTCGACGTCTGGAGGTGCAGGAAGTGCAAGACGCTCTATTGCGACGACAGGCGGTACGGAGAGAACCTGAAGGCGAGCGTAGGCTTCGAGTCGATTCCTGACGACGAAAAGTGGGGCATCTTGACTTGCACGACGGTCAAAGAAGTCGCGATGAACAGTCTGGGAGTAAAACCAGGGAAGAAGGTTACCCATTCCTGTAGGAACGGAGAGACGCACGAGTTCATAGTTGGTGAGGACTACTCCCTCACTCCAGAGGTCGCCAATCCGATCCACAGGCTCTACCTCGTTGAGGAGCACGTCAACAAGAACATTGAAGCAGGATACTACAGGCTGACGCTGCGATAGACTTGGTCGGGATCGCTACCTTTGCTGCCGGCGCTGGGATACTGGCAGGTCTGTTGACAGCCGGAGCATGGTTCTCCGGACTCGCCCCCCTTCGTCCTGTCTGGGCGACGCTAACGCTGGCGGTGGCGATTGCTCTGGTCTTCGATTCATTGGTAGCCCTCATTGGACCGAAGAGGATCTTCTACGTCTCAGCCCTGCTTTCGGCTCTGCTGGCTGGGTCGGAATGGCTCGGCTCGGGCTCTGACGCGACAGCCGCCAACCCTCTGGTCATAGCGATAGCAGGCGTCACGCTGGTTCTGAGCATCGTTGCGGCAAGATACGAGCCCGAGATCTCTGAGCAGTCCCACCCCCTGAACCTCCCGATCTTCGGCTAGATCCTGAAGACTTCGAACCGAGGTAGGAGGGTCAGATTCAGTCGCGCGAGCGGAGCGGAAGGCAAAGAAAAGGGGAGAAGCCAGTTTGTGGTTGGGCTTTGTTTGGTGGGTTCCCGACTCAAGATCTTTCTCATTGTGTTCAATCGGGCTAATCCGGTCATCACCCACCATGGCGGGCTGTTGGTGGCTTTCGTTAAAGTCTTGAGTTGAGAGAAAGGGCTCTCGCGCTGGCGGGAGATCTCATGCTGTTGTGCTGTCCATCTTGAGCAGGAGAACCACCATCTGCCCAGAAATCGAATGGGAATAGGACAGGAATCAGTTTATAACCACTAAGCCGTTCGAGGGGCTTCGGCGTGGGGATTTGGTAGAGCTCGACCTGACCTGCAACCTCGAAGGTTTCCGCAGGTTCCTGATCAACAGCACATGCAGGAGCTACATCCCCGAATCCTATTTTCGCGACCCGGAAGTCTTCCCCGAAAAGGAGGGAGATCAGGGATCGATCTATGTCGAGGCCGTCGACAAGGTGGACCTGAAGAAGATCAGAGACGTGAAGTTCATCAACGCCCGCGACGTTCTGGGGATAATCTATACGTCAAAGAGCGGGAACACGAAGTTGAAGTGGAGGCAGTTGAGAGGAAGAATCGGCAGGATGTCAGGGGAGGCTTCCGGAAACTCGCTAGGGAACTTGGTGATGGCGCGCGTACTCTCGCCGGACGATGTAGAGGAGATAGTCGCAAGCCAGCGGACCGAGGGCGGAACCCAACAACAGGAGGAGCTCACCCCCGAGGAAGGGAACCAGCCTCAGCCAGACCTCACTTCAGAGTAGATCAGATTCTAGCAAGAAGGCAGTCCGCAGACGCATCATCCGCTTAGTTTATAGTGGGCAGGCCTCTGGTTCGGACTGATGGGCAAGGTAAAGGTCAACAGGATAAGCAGTGTGACCGACCCCCTGACCGGGCTTCCGGCAAAGCAAATCGAATTGATTGAGGTTCGTGATTCGCGCAGGCCAGAGATGTTTCCTGCCAGCGACGAGGGAAGGGCGATCCAGGGGATGGTGTCCCAATTGCAGTCGATGGGCCTGATGCCCCAAATGAGAGAGTTCGGGTTCTCCAAGGTGATAATGACCCTCACGGAATCCGAGTACGACATGCTCGGCATCCGCCTTGATGTCAATGAGTTCTACGAACTCGAAATCAAGAATGGGTCGCTTTCGCTAAAGAAGATGACGGAAGGCACCTGAAGGACGTACTTACCGAGAGCTCGCGTGAAGCCAATGAGCGGGAAGATCAAGGAAGAGGATACGGCGTCCAACTTCGATGGGCTACACCACACACACGCGCGCGCGCGCGCGCTCCAGCCCAGCATCTTGGGCGGGTTGATTCTGTACCAGTCCATCCTTATTTATTGGCATAGCCGCGCGTCCTGAGAACTCGATTCCCTGCCCATGACTCATCCTGCACCGGCTATTGAGGCCGAGGGACTGACCAAGAAGTTCGGTGACCTCACCGCGGTCGATGGCGTGACCTTCCGAGTCGAGGAGGGAGAGGTGTTCGGATTCCTGGGGCCCAACGGGGCAGGAAAGACCACCACGGTGAGGATGCTGTGCTGCCTGATATCGAAGACAAGCGGCGAGGCAAGGATAGGGGGCTACCAAGTAGGTAACGAGGAGGACTCTCTGAAGATAAGGAAACTCATCGGATTTGTTCCTGACAATGTGGGCCTCTACGATGGTCTCAGCGCCTACGACAACCTGGACTTCTACGGGAAGCTCTATGACTGCACAGAACAGCAGCGGAAGGAGAACATCCAACGCTTCCTCACGATGCTTGGACTCTGGGAGAAGAAAGATGTAGCAGCAGGGACCTTCTCAAAAGGGATGAAGCAGAAGCTTGCGATTGCACGGTCCCTCATCCATGACCCTCAGATACTCTTCATGGACGAGCCCACAGTGAACCTGGACCCCGAATCGTCGAAGACGGTCAGGGATTTCATCCTCGAGCTCAAGAAGGAGAAGAGGACGATCTTCCTGAACACGCACAACCTCGACGAGGCTCAGAGGATCTGCGACAGGATTGCGATACTGAACACCAAACTGATGGCGATTGGCACCCCGGCTGAGCTCGAGCGGTCGGTGAGCGGCAGAAAGACCGTGATTCAGCTGGAGCAGGTGAACGATGCGGTTCTTGTTGCTCTCAGGAAGCTACCAATCGGGAACCTGGTCGTCGACGGCAGCAAACTGACAATCGACGTGAAGGACCCCGAGAAAGAGAATGCCGCCATAGTAGACGCGGTAGTTCGAGCGGGCGGCCACCTTCAGTCCGTCACCATTGTCGGCTCGACACTGGAGGACGCCTATCTGAAACTCGTGAGGGAAGCCAAATGAGGCTCTCCAAATCGTGGATCATCGCGTCCAAGGACTTCAAGACGTTCAGGAAAAAGAGGACCATAATCTACTCGTTGGTGGTCGTCCCTCTGATCATCGCCGTCCTCATCCCGGCCGTTATAGAATACGCGGGCCACAAGAGTGGCGGGACCGGCATCCCTGCGGCATCCCTGCTGATACTTCTTCCCGCCTTCGCCTTCTTCTACGTCATCCTCGCGGCGTATCTCCCAACTCCCATCGCCTCCTACACCATAGTGGGCGAGAAGGTGGAGAAGAGCCTGGAGCCGCTGCTGGCGACGCCCACGACGGACAGCGAAATCCTGCTTGGAAAGGGGATCGCGGCCTTCCTCCCACCCATTGGAGCAGTCCTGGGAGGGTCGGCGGTCTTCATGACTCTCATGGACCTTGCGACCCGGAGTACGTTGCGTGGTTACTACTTTCCCAACTGGGGCACTGGTATCGAGCTCTTCCTTTTGGCCCCGCTCGCGGCCCTACTGAGCGTCCAGGTGAACGTCATCGTTTCGTCGAGAATGAGCGACGTCAGGACCAGCCAACAACTCGGGGCCCTTACGATTCTGCCCTTCGCCGGGCTTTATGTGGCGGGCGAGCTCAAAATAGTTGACCTCGGCTCGACGTCAAACCTCCTCATCATCGCAGCCGCCCTTCTCGTGGTGGACGTGCTCCTCTTCTTTGTCTCGAGAGCCACCTTCCGCAGGGAGGAGATCTTGACAAAATGGAAGTAGCATGAATAGCCCGAATCAGGCTTATTCTCACCGACAGAGTCCATTCTGAGCTTATTTCTGGTGCGGCCTCCGGGATGCGCAGCGATAATGTTGCTGGAGTGGGATTCAGATGAGGGATTATGCCTCTGATGACTCGGACTCGCGTCAGACTCGGTCCAAAATGTGATGATTCGGAAGGCCAAGGGTTTGGGCCGGAAGGTACCCATCCGGATATCCGTATGGAACCTGTTTTTCTCGTGGACATGCTTGATCAATTCAGTTCTAACATTGGCTTCATTATTTATGCCCCCACCCGATTGTGACAAGGCTATGCGATTGTGCGTTTGAATCTCACTGGCCCCATCCTATTTACCGTTCATGATGGTGTTACTGCTGCAGAGCGCTATATCCTCGGTTTCAGGTGCTCGAACTCCGCGCTGGCTTCCCGTCCACGAGCACCTTCAATTCCCTCCCCTTTACAAATGCGACCAGGGGCAAAGTCATTCCTAGGCTGACTTCGACCTTGTGTACCTCAGAGCTTCCTACGTCGAAAGAGAATTTCTTCGCACCGAGCGAGTAGTAGTATTCATCGGCCAGCTTCTCTCCGTCCAGCTCGATGCGGATATGCTTCATTACCCTGTCCCTATCTACTGTGAGTATATGCTTCTCCTTCTCTCCAACTTCGAAACTGGATTTGGCCACGCGTCTTGCGAAGGGTGAAGGAACATAAAAGAGATTCGCGCCGTCCAAATTTTGGACCGGCTTCGAAGCTGAGGCGCCTACTTCCATTTTGTCAGTATCTCCTCTCTGCGGAAGGTGGCTCTCGAGACAAAGAAGAGGAGCACGTCCACCACGAGAAGGGCGGCTGCGATTATCAGCAGGTTGCCGGCGTCTCCGAGGTTGATTAGGCCCAGTTCTCCGGAGGCGTACAGCCCAACGAATGGAACGATGGCCAGGCCACCCAGTTGCTGTCCAGCCCTGACGTCGGTCACCCTCGAGGAGATGATTACGTTCACCTGCACGCTCATCAACAACGCGAGCGGAACGAGCAGGAGCAGGACCAGGGCCGAATTCGGGTCTGGGAAGTAGTAGTAACCGAGCTTGCCCTTGGTGGTCAGGTCCATGAGAATCATGAAGAGCGCGGATCCTCCCCAAAGCGGTGCCAGCGGCGGAAGGAAGGCAGCTATCCCCTTCCCGAGGAGGATCTCGCTGTCCGTCGTGGGTGTCGCAAGGAGCGGCTCGAGGCTCTTTTCGACCTTTTCTCCGACGATGGTGTAGGAGGCGATGGGGGTCGCGAGGTACGCAGCCAGGATTACGTAGTAGAAGAGGAACGCAGGCAGAAACACAACCAGCTCGGCAGGGGACTTGTGGGCGACGTAGCCTATCACCGCTGGAATGAGGACGGCGATGAGAAAGGGAATGACGAACAACGTATAGATGATGTTCTTCTTCTTGCGGAGGGTCTTGAAATCCTTCGCCGCTATGATCCACGACCTGGCGAGCCGCACGTTCCTAACTCCCTCCTTCCTTCACCAGCTTCAGGTATACGTCTTCTAGCGAGGCGCCGACTATCGTCGCGGACTGGATGTGTCCTCCGGCCTTGGATATCGCCTCGATGACATCGGCGTTCTCCTTCTCAGGGTCCTTCAGCTCGATTGTCAGTTGGTTCCCTTCCGCCGTGACGTTCCCTGATAGCCGTCTCACTCCCGCCAGTATCGCGTCAGTCGCTTGCTCCTGGAGCAGCACGACCGTCCTTCTGGTCCCTCCGCTGCTCAGCGATCTCTCGAGCTCCTGCGGGGTACCCGTCGCGATGAGCTTGGTGCTCAGGATTCCGATCCTGTCGCATATCCTCTGGGCCTCGTCAAGGTTGTGCGTGTTGAGGAAGATGGTCTTCTTCTCCTTCTTCAGCTCGAGGATGAAGTCCCTGACCGTCTTGGCGGACTCCGGGTCCAGGTTGGCCGTGGGTTCGTCCATGAAGAGGAGCTTTGGCTCGTGTATGAGGGCGCGCGCGATGGCGAGCTTCTGCTTCATCCCCTTGGAGAAGGTTCCGGCCACGGCGTCCCTCTTCTCCCACAGACCCAGCATCGTCAGGAATCGCTGGATGTTCTCTTTCCGCTGGGCATCCGGGCAGTCGTACAGCTTGCCGTAAAAGTCCAAGTTGTCGTAGGCGCTCAGGTCCTCGTAGAGGCCCACGTTGTCCGGTACAAGGCCGATGAGCTTCCTGATCTTGAGCGCGTCGGCTTCCTTGCCGACGTCATAGTCTGCTATCCTCGCTTCGCCGCTCGTCTTCGAGATGAGGCAGCAGAGCATCCTCACAGTTGTCGTCTTGCCTGCGCCGTTGGGACCGAGAAAACCGAAGACCTCGCCATCGTTGACGTTGATCGTAACTGAGTCGACGGCCGTGAGGTCGCCAAACTTCTTGGTGAGATTCTGGGTCTGGATCATAGCGCACCATGACTCAGGCCCGATAAGCGGAACATGCCCAGAGAACGGGAGCAGAGAATCAAGAAGAACCTCGAGTCCTAGTCCATTTCCATTTCAATACACTACCCACAACTATTACAATTACAGTAAGGACGACAACTAAGACGATTTGGTGAGTACTAATCAATTCATACGACCCAGTTTTAGAACCTTCCATCCCCAGATAAATGCAATTCGGCTGGTACAAGATTTGTACCAAGCAGATCGGCCGATAATGCAATCCCCTCCGCGCTCATCGCCAGCACTATCCATTCCTAATGAATAATTCAAATCCAAAGAACGAAAGTATACTGGTCGAAGCTCACCGGTCCTACCAATTAACTCGGTCTCGTCCTCCCGAGTTCAATGATCGACCCGGCAGGGATCGCCAGCCAGGTCAAGGGTTCGAATCCTTGGCTTCTACAAGGGGTTCCGAACGAGCTCGAACATCGCTTAACTTGACAAACGGAACTCATTCTAAGCTATTTTTGAACAGTGGGCCGGAAGGGATTCGAACCCAGTGACAGAATGTTGTTTAGAATGGCTCAGATTGGGCTATTACAACGAATTGGAGTTCATTTCGAGCTTATTCTTGGTGCGGCCTCCGGGATTCGGACCCGGGCGAACGGCTGTCTCCTCTCCGCGATTGGGAAGCCGCTATCCTAACCAGGCTGGATCAAGGCCGCGCCACCATGCCCTAGAATGGAAATACTATAAACGAAGCCATCCTGGACAGGTCCCGAATGAATCGGGACTTGATGGCCGAGGTTGTACCCCGGCTGAAGGGACTGACCCAGGGTGGGTATGAGAGGGAGTACCGGCATCGTGGGAGGCTTTTCAAGACAAGCACACACCAGCTCATCGCGGACCTTCTCGATTCCCTAAGAATCCCATTCAAGGAGAACGTCCAGATCCCCGGCGCTGGTTCAATGGCCGCCGATTTCCTGGTCAATGAGATCTGGGTCTTCGTGGAAAGATCCCTCAGCAGGACGGAGATGCGGAGGCTGAGGAGAGTCGGCAGGAACTGCGTCTTCATCAGCAGGGATGCCTTCAGAAGTGATGGCTCAGACCACGGGATACGGGTCCTGGGCCTCGAAGAATCGGGCGGCCTCCAGACCATCTTCCTGGACGACCCTTCATTCAACTTCGACTATGCGCACATCCTACCCAGGACCAAGAAGTGTTCCGTGATGCACGGGCACACGTCGTCAGCCTTGGTCGAAGTGGTCGGACGGCCAATCGACGGCATGGTCGTCGACTTCGGGGTCGCGAAGGAGATCATTCGGGACGCAATCAGGAGCCTCGACCATAAGCTGTTCATCAATGAGAGATATGTCACGAGGATGGACGCGAAGAGCATCACCCTCAGGTTCAAGACTATCCACGGAGATTTTGCGATTCAGGCCCCCAAGCCCACGACCGTCCTGCTGTCAGGCGAGGCCACCGTCGAGAACCTCGCAAGGGAAGTTGTATCTAGGATAGCGCCCCGGATGCCAGGGAATGTGACGGCGGTGGGGGTCTACGTGTACGAGGGACTAAACAAGGGGAGCCACCTGCTGGCACAGATCCACCAAGACAGTGAGAGGCCACGAAAGAAGCCATAGTGCTTCTCTCGGGTGGCATAGACTCTGCGACCTGCGTCCGGCTGATGAAAGAGAGATACAACGTTCGGACCTTGACTTTCGGGTACCACGGCATGGCAAGAAGGGAGCTGGAGGCGGCCCGGGCAATCGTTCGAGCGGCGGGCATCAGCGAGCACCGCTTCGTCAGGCTTCCCGACCTCTTGGAGGCGGGCGACATCAGGAGAGTGACCTTCGTAGGCGTGCCGTCCACCTACATTCCGATGAGGAACAGTATCTTCTACTCCCTAGCCGCATCTTACGCCGAAGAGGTAGGCGCGGACTTCATAGTTGGAGGACACAACAAAGAGGACGTCAGGACCTTCGCAGACGCGGCACCGGCCTTCTTCGACGCGCTTCAGAGGGCATTCCGAGTGGGTTCGCCCATTCTCAAGAAGAGGCGGACGAGGATCTTACTACCCTTGTCAGAGAAGACGAAGGCTCAGGTGGTCAGGCTCGCCTCTTCCTTGGAGGTACCTCTGGGACTGACCTGGAGCTGCCATGGAGAAAGCGGGAACCACTGCTGGGAGTGCGATGGGTGCCGTGCAAGGATGGCAGCATTCGAGAAGGCGGGCGTCGTCGACCCCTTGAGAGAACCAGGTGAAGCGGGGAAAATTTCATAAGCAATCGGGAATCCGTGATGATACCTTTGGTGTCCAAAGACCACCGCTCACCAGGCGCTCTCGAGTTCATCGATACCACAGCGGACGTCCAGTCCGAGTCATCCCACCTGCCGGTGGTCGCGGGAGTCGCAAACCTGAGGGTCATGTTCAGCGCTGGTCGCCTGAACATGCCGGTTGACCTTTCCATCCAGACCTCGACGGGACTCCACAGGGGCGTCCACATGAGCAGGCTCGTCAGGGCCGCGAACAACCGGAACGCGACGGGCATGGAGGAGTGGCTGAGGTGGATCTGCAGGGAGGTGAACAAGACGCAGCCGGGCACCTCGGTGACCTCTACGTTTGAGCTTCCGTACGACGACCAGTTCGCCCGCATGAGGATAAGGACGACGGAGAGGGGTGCGCTCACGTACATGTTCAAGGTGAGTGGGATGACTGCGTGTCCTTGCAGCAAGAAGATGGTAGGCGTGGGGCATATGCAGAGGGCAGAGATTTCGGTGGTCCTGAGGAGTAGGAAGACCCTCGACTCGCTGAGGGTGATTGGCCGCATCAACGAGTGCTTCTCCGCTGTCCCCAAGGAAGAGATGAAGAGAGTCGAGGAGGCGAAGAAGATCATGGAAGCACAGGCGAATCCTAAGTTCGCCGAGGATCTCGTGAGGGAGTGTGTCGCCAGGTTCCCCGACGCCGAGTACGTGAATGCGAGGACCTTCGAATCTATCCACCTTCACGACGCGGTGGCGACCTGGTCGGCGCGGCCGGGTTGGATGCCCGCGATGTAGCTACGGGGAAACCATCAGCTTAAATCGACAAGAGTCAGCCAAACCCAGACGGATGTCCGAGCTTCTCGTCGGTACGTCAGGCTGGTCGTACAGTGAATGGACAGGCGTCTTCTACCCGAGTTCCAGCACCAACAAGCTATCCTTCTATTCGAAGGTCTTTGGGACCGCGGAGATCGACTCCACGTTCTATGCATACCCGTCGAAGGGCCTCGTCCTTGGATGGTCCAGGTACTCTCCGGAAGAATTCATCTTCTCAGCGAAGCTGCCGAGGGCGATAACCCACGAGAAGAGGCTGGACCTGAGCAGGGGAGCCGAATCCGATCTGCTCAGGTTCCTTAGCCTGATGAAGCCACTCATCGCGACAGGGAAGCTGGGGCCCGTCCTGATCCAGCTCCCTCCCAGCTACTCCTACGAGGAGGACTTCGGGAAACTGAAGTCGTTCCTGGAGGTAGTACCTGACGACGTCAGGTTCGCCGTTGAATTCCGCCATCCTTCATGGCTGAGAGATGAAGTCTGGTCGCTCCTGAAGTCGAGGAACGTGGCCAACGTGATAGTCGACGAACCCCTGCTGCCCCCGGAAACCGTGGTGACCGCCGACTTCGCCTTCATCAGATGGCACGGGAGAGGCACGCGCCCCTGGTACAACTACAGGTACACGGAGGCAGAGCTCAGAAAGTGGGTCCCGAAGGTGAAGGAGGTATCGTCGAGGGTGAACAGAACCTTCGGATACTTCAATAACCACTTCAGGGGCTTTGCGGTGGAGAACTCCCTAAAGATGATGGGGATGCTCGGAGTCTCGACGCCGGAGCAGGACGAGGCGGGAGCCAAGGCCTCAAGGTTCCTTGAGGGCGGAGGCAGGAGGGAAGGAGAGGGGAGCATGCTCGAGTACGTAGGCGGGAAGGGAGTGTGAGTCCGTGAAGGTAAAGATGCTCCTCGATGACGGGAGGCCGAAGATTGAACCTGAAGAGCTGAAGGAGGTGATCGAGAAGGCGGGTATGACGGTGGGAGACAGGAAGGCCGACATCGGCGTGGTCGTTGGCGGCGACGGGATCTTCAGCATGTTCGGCAGGAGCGAAGAGATGCCTCTGCTGTTCGTCGGCGTCAGGTCGAGAGGCGCGACGGGTTCGAAGGCTTACATGGCCGCAGCCTACTTCGACGAACTGCCGTCTGCCCTGGAGGAGATTGCCGCAGGCCGCTTCACTGTAGAAGAACACGGACGCCTTGAGGTTCTGAAGAACGAGAAGCGTCTGGGGGAGGTCTTCACGGACGTCTACCTGCAGAGGGGAGCAGAAAGCAACTGCATCAGGTACAGGCTCAAGATCACTTCGACGGACATGGCCATCGAAGAGGCGGCAATCGGGGACGGCGTCGTGGTCACGACATCGGCAGGATCCACGGGTTACTATTCGTATCCAGACAAGGTGGACGGAAAAGAGATGCGGGTCGACGCCCATTCGACCGTCAGGAGAGACGAGATAGGAATCTGCCACATAACACCCACCTACACTGAACGCTCCGGGACCGGTGAGCATCCGTTCAGGTACACGGTTCCGTGGGGCAGCAGAGTCGAGCTTTGGATTTCGAGGCCTGCCGATGCAAGGCTCTATGGAGCCACAGCCAGCCGGAAGGGAGTCGAGATCGGAATGCGTGATCGGATAACAGTAATCCCCAGCAGGAACACCACGAAGGTCATAGTTCTGAAGCCTTCGTAGTCAGTCGTTGGGCTCTACGCCGGTCACGATGTAGTCAACCATCTCACCGATGTATGTGGCATGGTCTGAGATGCGCTCCAAGTACCTCAGAATCAGGTTAGCGGACACCGCACATCTGATGTCCTTCTTCTGGTCGAGGACGGCCCGGAGGTTCTGCCTGTAGCTGTCGTCCACTGCGTCGTCAAGCTTGGGGATTTGTCTCGCAAGGGCGACGTCCCTCCTCGCGAAGGCGTCCACGCTCATCCTGATCATCTCCTGGGTGTCGCGAGCGGTCTCGACGACTGCCCCGTGGTCGCACTTGCTGAGGTCGCCGAAAATCTCCAGCACCTCAACGATGTCAAGCGCGTACCTTCCGAAGCGGAAGAATCCATAGGATATCTCGAAACAGGCTTTGATGAACCTGAGGTCTGATGCTACGGGCTGGAACCGGGCGATCAGCTCCATCGAGAGATCACTCACCTGGCGATGCAGGGTCTGGAGACGCCTCGACCGCTCTCTGACCTCCGCGCCCTTGCCGCCCTTGCTGTAGGCTTCGATTGAAGCAGCGACTGCGTTCTCCGAGAGGGTGGCCATCTCGAGCAGCATGTCGTTGAGCTTGTCGAGGCCCATGTCCATGAGTCTAGGCAATTCTCTTCACCTACCCGAATTTCCCTGTGATGTACCTCTCAGTCAGTTCTTGTTGGGGGTTTTCGAAGATCCTCGCTGTCTCGTCATATTCAATCAGCTTCCCCAGATACATGAAGGCAGTGTAGTCTGCGACCCTTGAGGCCTGCTGCATGTTGTGTGTTACAACCACAACTGTATACTGCGTCTTGAGACTAATCATCAGCCCCTCGATTTTTGCAGTGGCAGCCGGGTCCAGGGCCGAACAGGGCTCGTCCATCAGGATGACCTCGGGCTCAAGTGCAATGGCCCGAGCTATGCAAAGCCTCTGTTGCTGTCCTCCTGAGATGCTGGTCCCAGGCTTGTTTAGGTCGTCCCTCACTTCCTCCCAAAGCCCAGCCTGTTCCAGACTCCGCCTGACAATCTCATCAAGGTTCCTCCCTCTCTTCATGCCCGTCAGTTTCAGGCCTGCCGCTACGTTATCGTAGATCGACATCGTCGGGAACGGATTTGGCTTCTGAAAGACCATGCCTACTCTCCTCCGGATCAGCACAGGGTCTACCCTCTTGGCATAGATGTCCTCATCATCAAGGAAGACCTGGCCTGAAGTGGTTGCTCCAGGAACGAGTTCGTGCATCCTGTTCAAGCAGCGCACGTAGGTCGATTTCCCACAACCTGACGGCCCTATGATTGCAGTCACTGCGTTGCTGGTTATCTTCAGGGAGACCTCGCTCAGCGCCTGTTTTCCGTGGTACCAGGCACTCAGATCAACGGTCCTTATCTTCTCCGAGCCCTGCCCCTGCATCGGCATGTGGTAACCATTGTCGACTTCTAATGTCTTCATCGCGCTCAAATCCAAGATTGGAGTTGTCATCTGCGTCCCATCCGTCTTTCCCGGCTTGCAAGCCGCACTGCTACGTTGATGGCTAGAACAATGAGAATCAAGACGAGCGCTGCGCCCCAGGCCGCCTGTTGGTATCCGCTGTACGGCTGCTTCCAGTCTGTGAAGATGTACATCGTAAGCGATCCCGTTGGCCCGTTCAAGCCATGTAGGTAGTAGGTGTTGCCGAATGCGGTGAACAATAGTGGTGCCGTCTCACCGGCTACTCTTGCAACCGCGAGCAGAGAACCCGTTATCAGGCCAGAACGTGCGGCCCTGAGGACGATGCTGACCGTCGCTCTCCATTTCCTGATGCCGAGAGCTGAAGAGCCTTCCCTTATGGAGTTCGGCACCAGCTTGATTGACTCCTCGGTCGTCCTGGAAACGATTGGAATCAGGATGAAAGAGAGAGCAAGCGCGCCCGCCAGCGGGGAGTAGCCGAAAACAAGGACGAAAATGAGGTAGACTGTGATGCCAGCTATAATGGTTGGAAACTCAGTCAGCACGTCGCTGAAGAATCTCATAGCAGATGCGTACCTGTTGTCGCCGTACTCGGCAAGGTAAATGCCAGACATGACTCCAATGGGTATTCCGATAAGACTCGTCAGGCCGACCATGATCAGGGTCCCCTGAATTGCCGGACCTATGCCACCTGGGCTCGTCGGGGACGGGAGCGAACTCGAGGTAAGGAATTTCCAACTCAGGGCCGGCGCGCCTTTGACTACGACGTCAAGGAGTATGCTTCCCAGGGGAATTACCGCGATTATGACACATGCGGCTCCGAGAAAGGTGAAGAGCCTGTTCTTGAACCGTCGGACTGCGTATCTGTCCAATCTACTCGATCGCTCCTCCCTTGACCTTCAGGACTCTGGTGACCATTAGCCGCGCTATGATGTTGATGGAAAAGGCGAGAACCATGAGGAAAAGCCCAACCCCGAGGATGGCCGAAAATTCTTGGGTTCCCGGCGTGGCTTCGAAGAAGAGATTGAGGATCAAAGACGACATGGTCTGGCCGGGCTTTAGCAGTGAAGTCGGGAGAGCTGAGGGGCCGATCGTGTTGCCAATCACCATGCTGACCGCGATGGTCTCGCCTACGGCCCGGCCGAGGCCCAAAATGACAGCCCCGAAGAGGCCAGAACGGGCATAGCCAAGAACCCAATTTCTGGTTACCTCCCACCTAGTGGCGCCGATGCTGTAAGCGCCTTCCCTGACGGAATTCGGGACTGCGGAGATGACCTCCCTGCTCACAGAGGAGACCGTTGGGATTATCATGATTGCGAGTATGCAGCCCGCGGTAAGCACGTCGACGCCAATGGGTGGTCCGCTGAAGATGGGTATCCATCCAAAATAGGTTGACAGAGGAGTCTCTATGTAATCGGCTATGAAGAACCGGAATACGAAGAAACCCCACAAGCCGTAGATCACGCTCGGGACGGCCGCAAGCAGCTCGACGAGGTTCGAGACAGGAATTCGAATTCCTCTTGGCGACATCTCCGAAAGGAAGATTGCGATGCCGAGGCTTATCGGGACGCCGATTATCAATGCAATGGCTGAAGTAACTAACGTGCCGAGCATGTAGGGCAGGGCTCCGTAGATCTCCTTTCCAGCCGCAGAGTTCCACTTCGTACCAGTGAAGAAGTATAGCCCGAACCTTTTCAGCACTGGAATCGAGCTGCTCAGTAGCGTGTAACCCATTAGCAAGAGGATTACTAGAGCAGAAGCCGCCAGCGCTGCGGCGACCAGCTTGAATGCGTAGTCGCTAGTTGGGAATCTACTCAAGCGCATCGACAACCCGGAGTATTCTAAAAAAGATGAGGGGCAGGTGTCGGTTATCCGACACCATGCCTAGGTCGTTAGTAGGGATTGCCCGTTGTATGTTATGGATTGGATGGTCTGTTCGTCCAATGTGACCACGTTCTGTGGGAGTGGGACGTACCCAAGTGCCATATTTTGTTGCTGCCCGGTGGTGACTACCCACCATAGGAATTGGACCAAGGCCGTAGCGCCCGCCGCAGACTTGCCGGAGGTCTGCGCCGTGTTCACGCTCAAATCCTGGTAGACGAATATGTAGGTGAATGTCACGATTGGGTAGGTGCCTGCACCTGCCTGATTGAGGAGGTTGACGCTAGCCCAGCTTGCATTTCCAGCCGGAAGGGAGGGAAGGGCGGTTGCGGCAGCCGCGGAAGTAGCCTGCGTCGGCAGGACGTAATCTCCCGCCGGGTTCTGGACAGCAGCGACTGTAATCTTGGGTGTAGAGGTCAGTGCGTAGGCCAGTTCGACGTAGCCCATGGTGTAGTGGGTGCCTTGGACGAATCCCGCCACGCCTGCATTACCGTTTGCGCCGTATCCTGTTGGCCAGGTGGGGGCCTTAGCCTGTCCTACCTCTTTCGCCCACGCAGCGCTGTCTTCAGTGAGGAATCCTGTGAATGTGAATGATGTCCCTGAACTGTCAGACCTGTGCACGACGATGATTTGCTGGTTCGGAAGGGCAGCCTTCAGCGTCGCGTTGGTTTGCAGGCTCAGAATTGCCGGGTCGTTCCACTTTGTGATGTTCCCGGCGAATATCTGCGCCATGACGGCTCCGGTGAGGTTGAGCCCTGACGCGATGTGGGGAAGGTTGTAGGCCACTGTGACCGATCCTATGGCGTCTGGGATCGTAAGGGCCTTCGGCGCCTTCGCCTGGTCAGCTGCCTGCAGCGGGGCGTCCGACGCGGCGTAGTCAACCGTATGCCCTTCAAGGTCCGTGATTCCGGCTCCACTTCCTATTGACTGGTAGTTGATTTGGATGTTCGGGTAGAGGGACGTGTATTGGGTGATCCACGCGGACATGAGGGGGTAGACGAATGTCGAACCAGCGCCGTCCAGCGAGAACGATTGAGATTTTGTGGAAGACGTCGTGGTGACGGAGGTGCTGATACTGGTGGTGACACTGGTACTTATACTGGTGCTGATTTTAGTAGTCGTTGCAGTCACAGTTGTGGACTTTCCCGTGTCGACCGCGATGTATGCGGCCGCGGCTATGACCACGATGATGAGCACGACTGTCAGAGCGACTGTAATTGTGCTGATACCTTTCTTGCTGATCTTCATCTTCAGAGACGGGCAGTGAACGACTGAATATATTGCTCCCCGAATTACTTCCAATTCTGGTATTGTACTCACAGCGAAGTATATGGAGTTCTTGCAGAACTGATGGTTTATATATTGACATATAGGTTCAACGACACATATGGACTTCCGAAAGGTCCAGGTCACAGGTGGGAACAGCTTCGTCGTCTCGCTTCCCAAGACATGGGTGAAGGACGTGGGCCTTAAGCCCAAAGATGCCGTCGCGATAATCGTGCAGCCAGACTCATCGCTCCTGATAATTCCAAGGAAAGAGCTCCGAGAGGCAGCCAAGTCTGAGGCCGTGATTGAAGCCTCACCGGGACTCGACAAGGACGCATTGCTGAGACACTTCATCTCATTCTACCTAGCAGGCTACGACATCATCAGAATCAACCTCGGAAGATCGGATGGATCGCTTAGAAGGTCAATCAAGGAAGGAATACGGCGGAAGCTGGTTGGCGTCGAGATCATAGAGGAATCTCAGACCGGAATCCTTACCCAGTGCCTCTCTGGATATATCGATCTCCCGCTGAAGAAGGCCCTCGAGAGGATGGCGATAATAGCGGCAGGAATGATCACAGATGCGGCCGCAGCACTTCATGACGACACTACGGGGATGGCCGAGGAAGTAATCCAACGCGACGACGAGGTGGACAGGTTCTATCACTTCATCCTTAGGCAGCTAAACATCGCGGTCAGGGATCGCTCGGTGATTCAGGAGATTGGTCTTAGTTCTGCCAGAGACTGTCTTGGCTATAGACTGGTGGCTAAGAGCACGGAAAGAGTGGCGGATCACGCCGTGTTGATAGCGACCCAGGCTGAGACACTGAAGTCGGTTCCTGAAGGGTCCGTGAGGAAGGTCCAGGAGATGACCGCGCTTTCACGGAAGATCTTTGAGAGTTCTATAACCGCCCTGCTGAGGTTGGATGCAAAGATGGCGGAAGAGGCGATATCGAAGACAAAGGAAGTAGCAAGACTTGAGGAGAAGCTGAGCTCAGAGATCCTGGTGCCCAGGATGAGCGGAACGCAGGTCGCCTCGGTCAAGCTGATGCTCGAAAGCATCCGGAGGGTGGCTGAATACGGCGCAGACATATCTGAAGCGGCCTTGGACCTCGCTGTCAGCGAGCCTTAGAATCAATGACAACGAAAGTGAAGGGTCGAGATCCTCTATCTCTCGGGGAGCTCGCACATCTGCTCCATTTCACGGAGAAGAACTCTCTCGCCCTCGTCGGTGAGGCACAGGGTTTGCTTGACACCGCTTCCATCAAGCTCAGAGACCACGCCCACTAAGCGGTTCCTGCGGAGTCGGTCGAGCAGCTGCCCGAACTCGGAAGGCTTCATTCCGAAGGAGGCATGCAGCTCTCCGTTCGTGAGGGGCTTCCGCGCCAGGGCAAGCAAAACAACGAAGCCTTGGCCCGAAACCCTGCTGCCGTGGCCAAAGCTCTTGGCCCCGATTTCTTGGATTTCTTGCATCATCGGAGTGAAGATGATGATGTGCGGCTAAATGGGTTGTCGAATTGAACTATAGTCGCGACGAGAAGTATAGAGATTCGCCAAGCTGTACCTACGCTCATGTGCAGCCAGCGCCAGGCTCTGTCACACTCAGGTCGCGGTATCCTGCTCGGCGTCAACATCCTGAGAGGATGCAGGCACATCGGCAGTTCTCAAGTTTGGGAATCATCCCCACGAGTTAAATCCGTTGCCACGAGCGAAATGATTAGTGGAACGATGCCGGAACAAAGCGTGCAGAAGGCGGAACACAAGTTGGGGATCGTAGTCTTCGACACAAAGTTCGGGAACACCGAGAAGATAGCGAAGTCTATCGCGGCCGGGCTAGAACGAGCAGGGGTCGCGGTGAAGTGCACCAGCGTGAGCGAGGCGCACCCCGGGTCTCTAAAAGACTACGATCTCATAGCTGTCGGAGCGCCAACCCAGACCTTCACCGCATCGAAACCCATGAAGGAGTTCATCTGCCTCGTAGAGAACGCTGGTGGGCTGGCAGGGAAAAGCTTCTACGCGTTCGACACCAGGCTTCCGAGCAAGTTCTCAGGGAGTGCCGCGAAGTACATCGAGTCCAAGCTGGAGAAGCTGGGACTCCGACCTGCAGCACCTAGGTCATCTGCGATAGGGCGGGGAAGCGTCTTCAGGCTGGATGACGGGGAAGAGATGAGGTTCGAGCGAATCGGGTTCGAGGTAGGCACGAACCTGTCGAAATCAAGCTAGGCGTGCCCCTAACCCGGGTCAGAATGCAGACTCCCCAAGCTTGTGATCCGAGTATTCCTATTCGATCAATCTCTTCAGGACGACAGACGCGCACCCAATGAAGAAGAGCGTGGAGAGCAGTAGGGCTAGGATGTCGACTGGCAACGCTGAGTAATCCCCCGTCAGGAGCATGCACCTTATTGCATCTACACCGTAGCTAAGCGGGTTGAACTTCGAGATGTACTGTAGCCAGACTGGCATCAAAGAAACAGGGTAGATTGCGTTGCTCGCGAAAAAGAGAGGCATTGTTATCGCTTGTCCGATGCCCATCATCCTGTCACGCGTCTTGAGGAATGAAGCGAGCGTCATTGACAAGCAAGCGAAACACATGGCCAAGAGGACAGCCGCTATGAAGACTCCAGTCACGTCAAGCGGGTCGAAACGGAGATTGATTCCAATGATGAGTGCCAGAGCGAATACCATCACTCCTTGGAAAATCCCTCTGACCCCCGCCGCCAGCGACTTGCCAACTACGATAGAAAGCCTCGGCGAGGGGGTAGAGAGCAACTTGGTAAGCAAACCGACGTCCCTTTCCCAGACTATTGTTATCCCGTAGAAGATTGCGACGAAGAGAACCGACTGTGCTAGAACACCGGGTGCGATGTATTGGATATAGCTGTACCCAGGTATCGAAAGACTTCGAACGGCATTGAAGACCTCACCGAAGACCAACAACCAGAGCGCGGGCTGGACTGTCCTCATCCACAGTTCTGTCGAATCGTGCCGAATCTTCCTTGCTTCAATTTCGGCGATTGTCAGCGCACTTGATACGGACCGCTGTAGATTGATCATCTTCCATGCCTCGCGATGCTGCGCCTGGCCGAACGTGCTTCTCTGAATGTCCCGTCCTGCTGCAGACTTGTCTTCGCGTACTTCATGAAGACATCGTCGAGGGTCGGCCTGCTCAAGGATACAGACTCCACCACGGCACCGTTCCGTTCGAAGTATTCCATAAGTCGGGGGATTGCTGCCTCGCCATCCTCCGTGAGAATCTTTACTGTCCCCTGTTCCGAACTGATGACCGAACCCAGGCCTGTCGGTAGAGTAGCAGCTGCCTGACCAGTCACCTTGACCGTCAATACATCTCCACCCACAGAATGCTTAAGGTCAGCCGGCGCGCCAGAGATAGCTATCTTTCCCATATTCATTATCGCCAACCTATTGCACAGGACGTCAGCCTCAGCCATATCATGAGTCGTAATGAGGATAGTCGTTCCGAACTCCCGGTTCAACTCCCGTATCTGTTCGATGACCTGCTTCTTCGAATACGGGTCCAGTCCAATGCTCGGCTCATCCAGGAACATTATCTTGGGACGGTTCACCAAGGCCTGGGCGATTTCCAGACGCCTCATCATGCCTCCCGAATAGTTCTTCACAAGTTCGTTCGCACGGTCGGCAAGTCCGAAGTACTCCAAGGCATCAAGTATCCTCTGCTTCCTATCCTCGCGACTCACGAAGAAGAGCTTTGCAAAGACGAGCAAGTTCTCGTATCCCGTCAGGTCGCCGTCCACTGAGATTGCCTGGGGAACGAAGCCAAGCATCTGTCTTACCTCCTGGGGAGCGCGCTGCACATCAATACCGAAGACCCTTATCGAACCCGCGGTCGGCCGAGCGAGGGTTGTTATGGTCTTGATGGCAGTAGTCTTGCCCGCGCCGTTGGGACCAAGTAGTCCGAAGATTTCACCCTCCTCCACCGAGAAACTCACGCCGTCGACAGCTCTCGTTCCGTTGGGGTAGACCTTTGTCAGGGAATCGACCTCAATCGCTTTCGTGGTTCGTTCGCCAGCGGGAGGTCATAATGCAGCCATTATAAGGTGGAAAACAGTCTCCTGTCCTTCATCGTCGCCCACGGCTCAAATCCATGTTCGTGGAGGAATCAAGAACCATTCGATTGAATGGGCAGGAAGGAGTCTGTCCTAAACTAACGGCCGAGAATGCGACACGTACACATGTCTGGAACAACTCGCAGAAGAGTTCTTTCGAGTTCAGGGGATTTACTTCTCTTGCAGTTTCTGTTAAAGTGATGGATAATTGTTGCAATAATACCCGTTCAAACCACCTGAACGGCCGTTCCATTCCGCTCGTTCATATCGACTCCATTCCTATGCTCAAGGTATGAGCAGTGGAAAACAAGTCGTCTCGGCAGGAATGGTCGGCCTCATATTGGCCGTTGCCCTGATCGCTGGGGCGGCGTTATTCCTAGCAAGTCCAACGACAATTGGAACCCCAAGTCAAACGAGCTCTTCGACACAAGTCAACTCCTCCACCCAATCCGTAGGAGGTCAGGGTACCCTCGACGTCCTACTCACAGACCCGCCAAACGTCCCGGCTGGGGTCACCGCCGTCTACGTGACTTACAGCAATGTGGCCGTACACGTTAGAGATGCGGGTAACCAAAGCGGATGGACGAACTCCAACACAGCGGGGACCATCGATCTAATGAAATTGGTCAACTATAGTACAACCATAGCCAGCATCAAGGTGACGGCCGGAGTCTACAACGCCCTGCGCTTCAACATCTCCTCAGCGGCGGTAACCTTCAATGGCAAGAACTACACCGCCTTCGTCCCACGGGCCATGCTGACCGTCCTTATTCCGGGCGGGATCAGCGTGAACGCAAAAAACAGCAGCGCAGAGATCATCGATGTGTCGCCCACAGTCTTGAACATCGGCAGCGAGTCGACGCCCGAGTTCATCATTAGCACGGCTGCATCCTGCTTTCGCGTCCCGTCCAGCATTCTCCTAGTGACGAAGAACATAGACCATCGTGGGTTCATCCTAGGACTCGCTGGCGCAACCTGGTGGCACCAGATACGGGAAGGCTACACGGCGAACGTGACCATAAGCGAGGCGTCGCTGTCGGCCAGTTCGCTCTCCGTGACCGTGGAGAATACAGGCTCGACACCGCTGAACCTCAGCGCTGTCATCGTCACCTCACTTGGATACGAGTGTGCAATGCAAACCTCGACCAGCAGCATCACCACCTCTACAGCCCACCCTGGAAATCACGTCCGGATCCCAGATTGCCTCACCAGATCAGCTACGTTCCTCATTGACAACGGAACCCTACTCTCCTTGAAAGATAGACCAGTCTGTCTCGCGCAAGTCTTGTCCTCACCATGGTCGCTGTTCGGCAAGATGGGACTCACCGTTGCGCCGGGAGGCTCGGCTACGCTGACCTATAGCGGGCCAATCAACTTCGTGATCTCGGGAGACAAGTACAGCACAACCGTCGTCGGATCGCAGGCTCTCGCACAGACAGACGTGGCGGCTTCCTAGAGCCTCCACTCTCCACTTTTTCACTGGAAGTTGCTCTTTTTCCAACCTGCAAGTGCACTAGTCCTGGCCGGTTCTTGAGTGGAGGGAAATTGACCGTATGATGTTGCCATCCACCCCGGGGATTCCACCGTCTGACCAACTAACCCATCTCTGGTCGGAAGGTTTGCGAATTCTAGAACAATGCGTCCATGACGAACCTGCTGCCGTCGAGGATCCTGCCGTCCTCCCCTATCCGTGACTCTCGCGTGATCCTGCCGTCGCGGACCGCGCACACGCGGTTGCACTCCGCCACCACAATAGGATCGTGAGTTACCAAGACGAAGGTTGCGTGCTCCTCCTTTCGCAGCGACTTCATCACCTCCATCAGCTTCTTCGCCGATTTCGAATCCAGGTCCCCCGTCGGCTCATCGGCGAGCACAACGGACGGATGATTGGCCAGGGCGCGTGCGACGGCGACTCGCTGCTGCTCGCCTCCGCTCAGTTCGTCGGGCATGTGATCTGCTCTCGCTTCCAGCCCCACGGCCTCCAGGAGGTTCAGCGCACGCTCCCTTTGCTCTGCAGCAGGCAGTTTCGCCAGGGCCATCGGGAGTTCGACGTTTTCAACAGAACTCAGTGTCGGGATCAAGTTGTAGAACTGGAAGACAAACCCGACCTTGCGCAGTCTGTAGGCCGTAAGTTCCGCGTCGCTCAGCTTGTCCAGTTCCACTCCGTCCACCTGGACGGTCCCCTTGGTGGGCCTGTCCAACCCGCCTATCAGATTGAGCAGGGTCGTCTTCCCCGATCCTGAGGGCCCTATTATGCCCAAGATTTCGCCCTTTCCGACCGTCAGGTTCACTCCGTTTAGGGCAGGCACAGGGAACTTACCGCGCTTGTACCGTCTCTGCAGATCGACGGTCCTCACCATGGCTTCAGACATGCCGCAAGGCCTCCACCGGGTCCATCCTGGACGCACGGAGCGCGGGGTAGACCCCCGCGGCGATTCCGACGAGGCTCCCCAGAGCAAAACTCAACACGAGGTTGAAGGATGTCAGCGTCGGTAGAAGTTTGCCCGGGATGAAACCCCCAAGGCCTCTAGCTCCGCTCGAGGCGGCCGCGCCGGTGAGGGATGGGAGTGCGAACGACACGACGACCCCGATGAAGACCCCGACAGTCGCTCCGATCAGTCCGATCAGGAATGCCTCGCTCAGAAACATCTTCAAGACCTGTCTCTTCGTCGCACCGATCGCACGGAGGGTCCCGATCTCACGGGTTCTTTCGCCGATTGACATCATCATGGTGTTGATCACCCCGAATGCCCCCGCCAGGAGGGCGACCAGGCCGATCACGATGAAGAATGTGGTCATGGTGTTCGTCAGTGTTGTTGCGGAGCCCGCAATTCCGCTGGCAACGTTGGCTGTGACGCCTGAAATCGTGTCTATGTCTGACGCAATCTGATTGACGAGCGTCGAGTCCGTCGCCTTGACGTAGATTTCGGTGACCAACCCCTCCCGGCCGCTGATGTTCTGAGCGTCCGAGAGCTCCATGTACCCCGATCTGTCCAGTGGTCCAAACGTGCTTCCACTCGAATAGATGCCGACGACCGTGTACTTTGCACCTCCCGTGGAGTTGGCTCCGACGGTGACCTGCGAGCCGACCTTCACGCCCAGATTCGCCGCGGTCACGCTGTTCAACATGATCTGGCCCGTCGAGGAGAGGTCCGAGCCGCTTGTGAGAGTCAGATTGCTTGCGGCCTGCGAGTAGGTGCCCGGGTCTATGCCGTAGAGAAACACACTGTCCCCGTCCACGTAGCCCGAAGTTGTGAGCGCAGGCGAAGCCACGAAGACCCCACTCATGTTCTCAATCGAGTCGACGAGACTCTCGTTTATCGTGTTCCCCGCGCCGAAGAAACCCCCGAAGCCTCCGCCGCCAAATCCCCCGCCACCGCCGCCGGTCCTGGTGAAATTGAACCCACCTCCCGGAAAGGTCGGAGTGGTTGAGTTCACAACCGTGATCTCCGAGCCGATTACGTTCCTCAGGAGGCCGCCAGTCTGAGCTGAGGTTCCGGCCGCAAGCGAGAGCAGCACGAGAATCATGGCCACACCGACAACAATGCCTGACACTGTCAGGACGGTTCTCATTCTCCGATGCCTGAGGTTTCTGATCGCCATGCTCATGGACGACGTGTCGAATCAGCTCCAGACGCTAGGACGCACCCATAGCTTGGCAGCTAGGAATGAATCACCTAGACTCAGTGAACAATTCCTCAAGGAGGACCTGGCAGGCTGTAGTGGTTTCAGGAACGGGTTGCCTACTACGAACAGGACAAGCCCGGCTATGTTCAAGTAGGCGCCAAGCGTCCAGGCCATACACCTGTCCGCGGCCTCGAGCATCAACGCACCCAGTGCGACCGATGCTGCCCCAAGCGCACGGGTCTTGTTTCCCAAAGATGTCAGCTCGCCAGAGCCGAGCGGAGTCAGAGTAATATCCCTGTTCCAAGAACGTTCCCAAATCGCTCCAAGATCGTAGCAAGAATGAGAAGCCCGACACTCAGTCGGTAATGGGCCCGGTGGGGCGTTCTGTCAGGTCAATGAGCCACTCGGGCTGCGCGCCTCGCCCCACTGTCCGCGTCGGGTTGGCCCTGTGTCCTTCCTCCCTTTCCCGAAATCAAGCCAAGGCTGTACGAGCATCACTGCCTGCCTTGGCCATGGATCCACCGGGACTCAGACGGCCCGACTTCCAGGGTTTCATTACCAGATCCCAACGAGAAATGACTAGCCCACCTTCCGAGACAAGGCAATCGTCTGGCTCGTCGCCGATCATCCTCGCTGCCTCGTTCAACGACGCTCCAGGAGCCACCACGCGGGCGCTTCGTGTGCCCAGCACAGAGACCGTCTCGTCGCACCACTCCTCCGGGCTCCTCCTAGCCACTTGAAGCCGTTCAGGGGTGAGCATGAACTCGATCACCGACCGACTCGAGATGAACTCGCCAGGGCGGTCCTGCGGGAAGAGTCTCCTCACCCGGAACTTGAGCATCATCTTGACGGCTTCCCCGATTTCAGCGTCGGATGAAATCGACAGTGGCTTGGAGCCTACCTGTTCAACCCGCATGTCAGAGACGAGCGAGTGGTTTCTCATGGCCCCGACCAAGTCGGCCAGTGTGACCACAGTGTATATGTCATGATTGCTCACCCGCGCAGCGCCGAACTTCGTAACCTCGAACACGTGAAGCAGGTCGCTTACTGGATTGCCAAAATCAACGGACCCTATCCAGACTGCGATCTCTTTGCTTGGAGTCTGGAGGAGATCATAGTAGTCCTTCGGCTTCGTCTTCACGAACTTCTCGAGAAACGAGTATCCGCTGAGCGCCCCGTAAAGGACCAGCCCTGTCCGCCTGTCCCTTCGTGGCCTCAGCCCCTTCATGACGGGCAGGATGTGGAGATCTGAGGTGTTGAGGATGAAACCGGCGTGGATGAGCGGACTGTTTCCGTCGGCAATCGGGCGGTTGAGCTTGAACAGACCGGGTATGAGGGACGAGATACTCGGGCCGTCGCCACGGACACCCAATGGCTTGCCCATTGCCTGCCATGAGGGCACCACCCTGTACACTTCTGTCGGGACCTTGACATTCTTCAGTTCGACGGGGCCTACCTTGACGATCTGGACGTCCACTTCGTTCCAAATGAAGTCGTAGACTTGCTGGCTGATGCAGATGCCACCCGGCTCTGCAAGGGACACGATCCGCGAAGCCAAATTCACGGCATGACCGTACACATCATTCTCGCTGTGGATGACTTCGCCGACATTGATGCCAATTCGCAATTGAATTCTCTCCGTCGTCCCACCCGCACCCTGCTCCGACATCAGACGCTGTATCTCAATGGCACAACGGACGGCACTGACCGCGCTTGCGAACTCCACGAGGAAGGCGTCCCCGATAGTCTTTACTTCGCGTCCCCCGTGTCTAGCGAATGTCGGTCGTAGAAGCCCTCGGTGCTCCTCGAGAAGCACAATTGCCTTTGTCTGGTCAAGCAAGGTGTAACCGACAATGTCAGTGAACATTATCACCCCGATTCTTCGCTCGCCGACGGACCGTTCCATTCTCGACCCTCCTCTCAGATTTGCTGGGATTTGAACTGTCATGACCTTAGACCGCTCTGGCTCTTTCGCCCTTCGCTACTGGACTTCAGCGTCTAATCGCTCCTCGAATCCAGGACTAAGCGGGGGTGGTACGATGCACCTGATTCTCTGGGCGAATCTCCAAGTGAGCGCGGCCATCAGCTCCGAAGGTGGTGTTCAAGCCCCGCAGCCCAACCCTTTTCCTAGGGTGCCCCAGGTTGGTCTGACTAGCTGCAACCTTCCTTTGTCAGACTTTCTAACTTCGTCAGGCTTTAGCTGCATTACATTGGTTTCCGTTGAGTTATTCCCTAACGTATTAGGCATGTCCTAAATTGCGATATTTAACCCTGACGTACATCGCCTCAGAGCGTCCTGAGACTCCGCCCACTGCACCGAAACTGGTGAGTGTCAGGAGACGGGTTGATGGTGTCTAAGGGATTCACAGTACCATCTAACGAGCATTGAGGCGTTCTAGAACGGAGTCATTCCCCCAAGGCCGAGATTCGTCGTTTGATTCAGTGTGTTGACAAACGCAGAGTCGTGACATCCTCCCACGACTAAAGCCGTGGGCTTCCCGCTTCACTGCTCGAGCTTACCCATTCCCTGAGGGAGGGCAGAGGCCCTTGTTCTGCGGGTGACGAACCCCTGTCCGGGGCCGGGCTT
>Ga0116111_1000046_pt1 | contig 114056 bp, 106 predicted proteins | sample June2015DPH_8_10_FD_89720 | JGI IMG/M metagenome (GOLD analysis project Ga0116111, IMG submission 89720) | Peatland microbial communities from SPRUCE experiment site at the Marcell Experimental Forest, Minnesota, USA - June2015DPH_8_100 | ecosystem: Environmental > Terrestrial > Soil >... | reverse complement strand
AGCTCTCCCTCTCGTTTCCGGGATGCTCATAGCGGTTCGAAGACCACGCCATACAAAGCGCTGCTGTCCAAGAAAAGGCCTCCAGCATCGAAACTCGGCGGCGTTTAGTTTTGATGAACCACAGGGTATTACTTTGCACCGCAAGTCACGGCATCCAGAGCGAGTGCAGTAGTGGCCATTTAGGTTCAGAGCCTGGAGTTAAGGAGAGATGCCAAGCTGATCCAGCGCATCCGAAAGCTGCCGATAAACTGGAGCAGGATTACAGGCTTCGGGAGGCATGTGTCCGGCCTGTCGAGCGGCACGCGCTAATCGTGCAAGAACGGCAGGAATCGCCTCCTCCGGAATACTGGAAACCTTTGCACCCCGATAATTACTCAGAATTGCCTGTATGGCTTTGGGAAGCCTCTTGGGATCCACAAGACCATCAGCCAGCAAATACGGCAGCTTCCACGTATGGGATTGTGAATAGTCGCCGACATAAGCAAAACACTCCGCCGGCAGTTCATACTTTGGGTGAAGCAACCGTTCCGAGTCGGCTTGATTGCAAGTAGGGACTGGCGTCGCCAATGGTTCGTCCGGCAGGAGCCGAAGCTGGGCTCCCTCATTTGCTTGGCGCTCTCTCCAGATTCCCTGCACGCTCAACCACCAAAGATCGAGGCATGGCTCGCGCTCCGACAAAGCGGCAAAGACCCGGTCCCGCAGACCGCCATCGGCGATATTCGCGGCGTACAACATTAGGCCATCGCTGATCGCCACGGCTTTAACCCTCTGCTCGTCGGCATAGCGCATCGCCTGCGACAATGCGCTTTCGACGGCGCGACGGCTCCAAGCCAATGAGCCGGGACGCTTCACCTCTATGACGAGCCGCTTAATGCCATGGTCGGTCAGTACGATATCGGCGTGCTCGACCTGATTATTGAAGTCGCTGAGTGGCCAATCCAGTACCGCCGTAAAGAGGTCTTCGAGGATGTTCTCGGCCACCTTTTCAGAAGCCTCGCCTAACCTCCGCTGCTGTTCCAGTCGTTGTTCGCGTTTGTTCAAGAACTGAGGCCAAGCACCCTGCATGCGTTCCGTGCAGCGGCGGTGGGATGCGAGATGCTCCGATTGGTGAGATTCGAGCGCGGCAGTCTCAACCATTGCCGTTCCTCAGGCCTCTCGTCCGTACCATACTCCAGAACACAGCAAATTTGCTACAAGGTCTCACATCGATGCCGACCTGACAGTGTTTAAGTGGGTTGTAGATCTGCACTCGCTAATATTTTTGCTCCGGTGCAGAGTCAGGCGACCAAGTCAGGCACAAACACACAGGTTGCTATGACCTACGTCTTGGCCTTCCGCTCCGCCCACCGCGCCTTCATCATTGCCGACAATTTCTTCCGCATGGCAGCACTCATCGGCTTGCGACCAGTGGTTTTCTTGGAAACGGCCGTACCCTTTTTAGGCCCAGGTTTGCCTTTCTGCTTTGCCCATCGTTGCTTCATAGCCTCGGAGATGCGCTTGCGTGCTGCCGGGCTCATGCGACGACGTTTCTTGCCACTCGCTGGCTTAGCCTGGCTCTTCTTGGGTGGACGACCACGGCGTGCGGGCTGGGAACCGAGTCCCGTAAGAGCTGCAATTGCGTGCTCGATACGGCTAGCTTCGTGTCTAAGTTGTGCCACTATGCTTTGAATGTCCATGTGGTTCCTTTCTTGATTGCGATAACGGCGCTAGAGGAAGCAGAAACCCATGCTTCCGGGCTGGTCTGGTTGCATTCCGAAGATTACCCGGATTGACGCCACTGGTTCTACTGCCCGAGCGTCCCCTTTTAAGATTGGTGCGACCGAGATGGTAGCACAACTCCTGGTTGGGTGGAGTTGAGGATGCTGGTTTACAATGTCCCACTCTTCTCAAACCTCGTACTGTCAAATCTTCGGACGTTGTATTTCGCGAGATTCTGAAAAACGGCTAGCAGATCACTCTCCGGTGAGTACAAACGGGGCCCAGAAAAATGGATTGTCGTAGGGAGGGCTCTGAGTGAACAGGGTTGCTCTCGCTGCCGCCAAAGCCGCAGCTTTGGGCATCCCCTTGAGAACGTTACGATAAAACTCCTGCATCAACACCGCCGTTGAGTTGTCGGAAACATGCCACAGGCTCACGACGGCGCTCGACGCACCTGCTGCTAGAATTTCGGCGTCAGGCGCCAGAATTTCTTCCTCTTGGTCCCCTCGCTGAATCGTCCAGCGTTCGTCGCCCACCTCCAGTAGGCTGTCGATCTCAGTCGACACTATCTTCACGACGATCGGGTGATTGAGCCGGGTGAGAATCGTGAGGTCCGGCTGGGCAGCACCAGATGTGCCAACAATCGGATGCTTGTAGTAGGCTGTTCCCTCCTGTTCGCGCAGCAGCTCCTCATACCAACTCCAAACTGTTTGCGCACAGAGGTCAGAACCGTACGATGGAAGAGTCGGCAGAAAATCCATTTGGCTTCACCAGCACGCTTGAATGGATGGATTGTTACACAGAGGCGCGTGGATTTGAATCCAATTCTCCTGGCACGCTGCGGCAGCAGTACGCTGTTGCGGAGGAATACGGAGCCAGGACTGGCCAAGGCTCGCGTAGCAGCTTTGTAAGTGAGCGGCCAAAGGAATTCAGTACCTGTAGCTGATTCTCGACTCACCGTCTGAGCCCCATGCAACAATTTAGGCAACTCAATGTTACGACCTCCCGCCCCTAGACCCGTGGGTGACCTGCCGATTCACTGCAAAGTAATTCGAACTTGCTGCAACGCAATTCAAACATTCCTGCAATTGAATTCCAACAATTCCATTCATAAGAGCCGATCCAGGCTCCTGTCGCCGTTTAGAATCGACTGCCATTCGAGGCCTAAGGAGTTTTTCGCGACTGTGAGATCGACAGGTTTGCAGTGCACCTGGAGACCGCCCGTGTGATCTTTCGCTGTCATCCCGAACTGGTGCAGCACGATGCGTTCGCCGAGCTCGGTTTCCTGCGGCCGATTGGCAATCCACCCTTGCCCCAAAAAGCTATCCTATGAGGAACGGAGGAAACACCACCATGCAAATTCAGATCTGGTTCACGCCCGCCGTGCCTCGCTCAACCATCTTTATCCACGCCTGGGACCAGAACGGCGGGGTCTGGGACCTCGCCGGAACCCTCGCAGCCAACGGCATCACCTGGGGCTTCGCTCTCTCGGGCACCACCCAGGACCAGCGCGACGTCTCATTCAAATACCGCTTTGCCAACAACGTCTGGGAACCCGACACCTTTACCCGAACCGTCCCGTCTCTGGACGCCACCGAACTCTGGACCGAGGACTACTCCGCGCGCTGCGCCAGCCAAGCCCCTGGCCCTCCCGCCACCTTTCCCACCGTCACGATTAACGCCATCACCGAGCACCGCTTCAACGGAGGCGCGGCGTTTATCTGGGTTCCCCCGAACGCCGGAACCGCAACCAACGAGTCCGCCCGGAACAACGCCGCCGAAACCTCGACCTTCGTTATCCAGTTGACCCCCGCGCTCCAGTCCGGCTTCCATTTCAAACTGGTAAGCGCTGCCGGCGTTTACGAACCCGACAACGCCATCCGCTTCTGGACCCCCAGCGACGGCCCGAATATCTGGGTCAAGAGCGGCGAAGTGAACGTGCAGTCCACGCCCATGACGCCAGTACAGATTGGCGTTGATTTTTTCTCCCCACTCGCCCTCGGGACCCCGAACCTCCGCCTCCAGGACCTGGTCGGCGATTTCGATGACACCATCATTCCGGACACCACCACGACGCTCGACGCCGTCTTCGCCACTTCGCATTACACCATCACCGTCTACACCGGCATCCTCTACAACATCTGGTGGACCACCGAACCGCAATCTCTCATGCGCCGCTTCCGCATCCCGCCCGCCGTCGCCGTAGGGCCCTCTATCGCCGTCAACGGCTACGACCACTGGCTCACCACCCCTCCCACCCCAAATGGAGCCGTGAAACTCATCATCCACCAAAATCCCAATAGTGCCTTCGGCGCAACCGTCAGCGTGCAGGTCGGAATCGGCGATGCGCCCGCGCACCAGATCCTGTCCGCGCCCCGTGCCGCCGACGGAACCTGGCTCGCCCAACTCGACACCTTCCCCGGCGTCCCCTTCTGGGCCACGCTGGTCGGGGAATCGCGACCCGACGGGCCGCTCGATTTTCGTCGCGGCATCATGTCCACGCCCGGCACAACCACGCTCCACACTATCGACGGTGTCGGCGGTGTCAGCGCCTCGCAGCCCGGCAGTTTCGTCGACGCCAACTCCAATCTTCGGCAGTCCCTCATGACCGCCGTCTACGGGCAGAACATCGTGAACGCCGGCGTCTTCGACCCCTGGGAAATGCCCCACGGCTCGAACAAATTCCAGGGACAGGCGTACTTCGTCGTCCGCGCACCCCACGCCGTGAACTGCTCCGTGCTGCTCATGAGTTCACCCAACGCACCGGGAACACCGCGCGACGTAACCACGGTCCCCATGAATCTGACAAACGACCTGCGTTATTGGTGGGCAGCCGCTCTCGAAGACGCCACGCCCCACGGCGCGCTCTATCGCTTCGCCTACTCCGACGGCCGGGAACTGCTCGATCCCACGGGCCTTTACGGAGAAGCGCTCGATCCCGCCTCCCGCTGGGCGCTCGACCAGGGCAGTCTAACCGTACACGCCGGCACAGGCGCGGAAGAATCCTGGTCATACATCGCCGATCTCGCGGTCATCCTTGCGCCCTTCACCAACCGAGCCTGGCAGACGGCCACCTGGGACTGGCTGCTCATTTACGAGATGCACGTCCAGCGCTTCACCCAGCGCAACACGACCGCCACGACCGACTTCGATCAAGTCATACTGGAGTTGCAAAACGGCTATCTCACTCGTCTCCCCGTCAGCGCCCTCGAGTTTCTTCCGTTGCACGAATTCCCAGCCAGCCAGGCGGGTTGGGGCTACAATCCCAGCCTCTTCTTCGCCATCGACTCCTCCTATGGGACACCGCTAGATTTCGCGCGACTGGTCCGTGCGGCTCATGATGCCTCTCGAGCCGTCGTCCTCGACCTCGTCTACAATCACCTGGTCGACTCGCCCTTGCAGGCGCTGGCCCGCGACGTCTATGTCAATGGAGCCACGCAGTGGGGCGACATGGTCTACTTCGCGCATCCCGCGGCCTGTGAGTTCTTCCGCCAAGCCACTGTCTATCTGTTCAGCCTGTTCCAACTCGACGGCTTCCGCTTCGACTCCACCGAGACCATCGTCAACGGCGGACACTACACTGACAGCACTCCCTATGTAATCGCGAAGGGACCAGATGGCAACTACGAATTCGGCGCCGGCAAAGGTTGGGAGTTCCTCGGTATGCTCCGCACCGCCCTGCGCCGCGCCGCGGACGCCGCCGGAAAAGGTTGGCCCTACCTCGTCGGCGAGAACTCCCCCGAAAATCCGCCCATGACCGACCCCGCTACCGGCGTCCTCGACGGCCAATGGCACTTTGACGAAATGTACGCGCTGAACAACGCTGCCATAAACACAGACGATCACGCCTCGGACGTGAACGGCGCCCTCGATGGCTCGGGACGCCCGTTTCAGCGCTCCGTCATCTACGCGGAGAGCCACGACACCGTTAGCGGTCAGGGCTCGACCAAACGCATCGCGGCAACCGAAGCGTGGGGCAACGGAAGGCAGATGGCCAAGGCGATTGGAACAGTGGCCCTGATCGCCGAGAGCATTCCCATGATCTTCATGGGAGAAGAAGCCGGAGAGGACCAGCCTTTTACGTTCGGCAATTCGCCCACCATCCCCGGCTTCACCTTGCGCCTCGATAGCTACGAACAAGCCGGAAGCGAGTTCCTGCAAGTGCTCACCTGGTTTCGCGACCTGATGGGCCTGCGCAACAACGCGTCGAACGGTATCCGTGGCAATGACAATCAGTGGACCGGCCGCGGCGACAAGACCGTCGCTTTTGCGCGGGCCTACGGCGAGTTCTTTGTCATCGTGACCTGTGGCACCAACACCCAGCAGCAGAATCTTGGCTGGTTGAACCTGCCCGCCGGATCTGCCTACAAGGAAATATTCAACTCCTCCTGGCCGCAATATCAGGTCCACGCGGAACCATTGATCTCCAACGGAGGCTATGACGCCCAGCTCTATTCCGGCGACATCATCAACCTCCCGTCCATCGGAGCCGTGATCCTGCAGCGGCGTTGAGGCTTCCTGAGCCGCAGTACACCGGGGGGCTGCCAATCAAGGTACTTTGAAGGGCGATGCTCTTGGCCGCGTTGTCGGCACAATCGCGCCAAACGGTGCGCCGGCCACCGTGACCCGCTTGGACCTGTTTCGGCCAAGATGAACTTACAACTAGCTTCACTTTCCTGCTGAACTTCGCGGACGAACTGCGGCAGAAGGTCCCGGCCTCGAAATGATCTTCACCGTAAAGGATGATTACCGAAGCTTCAATCGGCCGAAACTCGCGTTCTGTTCCCTTGACCTGTTCGCGACAACCACAGACGGCTCAATTTCGACCGAGGCGGTTACGCCGATACAATGGTGGAGTCGGAGCGTGGAGGCGAGAAATCATGCTGGATAAGAGCAGAGTAGATAGGGAGCTCGCGCGAAGGCTTACAGAACACATCCCCGTTGATCGACCAACCTGAATTGTTAGTCGCGGAATCAGTTGGACTCACTACTCTTGACGGCCGACACAATGCTCTTGATCATTCCAGCAGAAGACGGCAATCCGAGGACCTACTTGCTTGAGCAAGCAGGAACTTTAGAGTATCAATGTTCTGGTACTTGCATGTTTCGGCGACGCTCAGCATGACAAGATATTCCCGGATTGATGCCTCGGTGAATTTGCCGTCAGCAAATCTGCGAACTCTCGCGAAGGAATGCATTGCGTGTTCAGCATTATTGTTATTCCATGGCACTCCATCGTAGTCCAAGAAAGTGAAGAGCCTTGTACCGTACTTGCCCATTCGTTCTTGGTACTTCGTTGCGATTGGCGACGAATACCGCGCCTTCTCAACTGATTTGAGTAGCCGGACTACATCATGCCTGTGTTTTCCTAAATGGCGCTGCTTTAGGCCGTACTTATCAACCGTCCCGACAATCTGCTGCAACAGGTGCGAGAATCTCTCCACCAAATCTTTGTATTCAGCGTCAAAGCTGTTGCGGAGCAAGTCTTCATTCATTTCTCGTATAAGATGTATGAGGCACTTTTGTTGGGGGCAATCAGGGGAGTCGTATCCGGTAAAGAAGTCAGAAACGAGAACGCCTTTAAAGCCCGTGAGAAGAGGCCCAAGGAATTGAGCCTTTCGAGAGTCCCGATATTCAAAGTAGACCGCATCCATGCTTGCAAACATTCAGACGTAACCCACGCAACCTTTCAACTTCACCTCGGTCTCGTCAATATGTAGGAGCGGCCCTTTTAAAAGGTGGGTGAGGATGTTGTCGTATACCGGTTGGAGTATTTCTCGCTGGGATGACTTAAAGCGAAAAATCGTGGGTTGCGGGACGTCAAGTTTAAAGATGTCAATTAGAGCCCGGCGGATCCTGCCCAGATTCTGCCCACAGACCAAGTTGTTATATATACACCAGGTTGCAAGCCCGTGTCCATACTTTGGGGCCCGTCCGCCCGGAATGCCCTCCGGAGTAAATAGACTACCGCACTTCGCGCACTTGTAGTTCCACAATAAGTAATCCGTAATCCATTTCTTAACGCCACCGTTGAAGAACTTCAGATCGATCACTGTTCTTTTGACCGGAGACAACTGTGAAATTTTCCTGCTGCCGCACGAAACGCACTTCTTGATCTCGATCCGAAGAATCTTGTTAGGTTTCACAGGCAATCGCCGCCGTTGGGCTTTCGTGAATCTTTGTCTGAGTGCTCGGCTAGATCGGGCGAAAATCTTTTGCCGCTGATAATCGAAATATGCAGATCGGTTGTCCCTCGATTTTGCTGCCTGTTAGACTCTCGTTTTTCCCGACACAAATCTCCGGTCAACCGGAGACTGACAACCTGCTGGTCCCTTCGCATATTGAGCACACGAACGTCGCGCCCGGGTGGCGCGGACACCCCCGACCACCTGGTCCTGTGGTTGACCTGCCGATTCACTGCAAAATAATTCGAACTTGCTGAAACGCAATTCGAACATTGCTGCAATTGAATTCCAACAATTCCAATAGCTGTGCGTTTTAGAATTATTTTGCATTTGGCGGCGTTTCGCGGCGTTTCGCGGCGTTTCGCGGTTTTTGGTGACTCTTAGTGACTTTTGGCGCGTCTTATCGCGCTCAAATTCGCCGAAATTCGGACCTACCTTGTGCGGAATTGATTTTCAGCGCGGCGGCAGCGGACGCTTGTAACTGATTGATTCTTCGTGAACGGTCAAGGCTTTTCGTACACTTCTCGCGAACCTACGGCTGGGACTTAGGGAAGAATCCCGTAACCTACCTCGTTTCAATAGCTTAGCTGAGGAATTAACGGAAAAGCCTAGAGCGATCCTGCGAACCTCTAACGAACCTTGGCAGCCTCTTAGTTTTTTGGGGTTTTCTTGGTGGGCGACTTGCGAGCCCTTTCGGTAGTCATTGCCTGCTCCACGGACCGCATGTCTACACCAGCCTGGCGGTAGAAGAATGCGGCCAACTCCGGCGGGGCCATGTTTCCCATCTTAATGTAGTGCTCTGTCGAAGGTTGGTTGCGACCTGTTTCCCAATTTGAAACGGTTTGGTCCGTCGAGCCTAGCTTTGCTGCAAATGGCGGCTGCTTCAAGCGCAAGGATTCCCGTAATTCACGGACTTTGTTGGCCCAGTCAGGTTTAGACCTAGTCTTCTTCGGCATCCCATTCCTAAATAAAGCTGCAAGCCTGTTTAAGGGGAACGTGCGCCCCACCAGAACATGTCGCCGCTCTTCACATTCCCATTGACAGACATACAAATCAATTTGTATAAAGTTATTTGTAATGCGTTTAATTCACCACGACAATGCTATCCAACTCACGAAGTTCTGCAAAGCAATTTCAAGTAGCAACGGGCCAAAAAGATGATGGAACAACATTGGATCACTATTGGTGTAGTGACTGATCTAACCGGCTGGCACCCTCAGCATGTGCGCCGGTTGGCGAGAGAGGGTCAGCTGCAGCACCGGCCCTCGAAGAGTGTAAGGCGCGACGGACGAGTCCAGCGCGAATACGCCCTGTCGTCCTTGCCGGTTGAAGCGCAGCTGAAATTCCTCAAGCAGCCGCTGCTGTCGGGACCAGACTGCACGGCTCTGGCGCTTCGCTCGGATCGAAACCAGCCCGGTCTGTTTGCTTCTCTGCCGGAGGTTACCGAGCCTGAGCGCCTCAACTTTTCTGCAAGGCAGAACGCACAGGCCTTGCAGCGCCTGGAGGCCATTGCGCCACTGTTGGAATTTGCCAGCCGCAGCCAGCGATCCCGACCGACGTTTCGTACCAGCGGCGGAGTTGCCGTGCGCAGCATGAACTCGCTGGCCGGCTACCTGGCCGATCAGCACCACGTCAGCCCCCGAACCCTCTGGAACTGGTACGGACAGTACCGCAAGCTGGGCTATGCAGGTCTGGTCGACCGAGTTCGCTCGGACAAGGGAAAGTCGCGGTTTCTCAAAGCCCATCCCGCCGTCCGCGCATTTCTGGAGAACAAGTACCTGGGTGAGCGGCTGTCGATTCGGCTGGTGTACCAGGCCTTGCTGCGCGATCTGCGGAATCTGGAGCCCGGGTGCACCCGACCACCGAGCTACAGCGCGGTCCGCTCTTATTTGCAACAGCTGCCCAAGCCGTTGCTGATCCTGAGTCGGGAAGGCGAGCGGCAGTTTCAGGAACGTTGTGAGCCCTACCTGCTCACCGACTTCGAATCGCTGGTGCCTAACCAGATCTGGGTCTCTGACCATGGCCAGCATGACGTGTGGGTGCGCAACGACCTGTTCTCCGGAGTATCGAGCAATGCTGCCCTCCGGCCCTGGCTGACTGCCATGATCGACATGCGCTCCCGCAAGATCGTCGGCACCGCCTGGTCGGCCACCCCTAGCTCACACACCATCAGCTCGGCACTGCGAGTGGGGATCGAGAGCTTTGGGATTCCCCAGATCCTCTATGTGGATAACGGCAAAGACTACGAGAAAGTCGGCCGCATCGACTTCTCTCCGGAATGTAGTGGCGTACTGGTCAGGCTGGGAATCGAGGGGCAGTACTGCCTGCCCAGGCATCCCCAGTCGAAGCTGATCGAGAGCTGGTTTGGGACGGTAAGGAAGCGCTTTGATTGCCTCTGGCCCTCCTCCTGCGGAGCCGGTCCCAAGGATCGCCCAGAACAGTGCACGGCTGCCCTGAAGGAGCACCAGGCCTTTCTGAAGGGCAAACGGAAGAACTCACCTCTACCCCTGGCGAGTGAGTTCATCGCCACGGCGCGGCAATGGATCGCAGAATACAACTCGCAGCATCCCCACGGCGGACGAGCGATGCGAGGTCGTACTCCGGATGAGGTCTTTAACGAACTGCTGCTGCCCGGTCAGAAAAGACTGATTGAGAGCCCGGACGTTCTCTATGCCTTGTTCTGGGACCGTCAGCGGCGCAAGGTGTCGGAGGGCGGATGTGTGCAATTGTACGGCGAGCGCTACGAACCAGCCGATGGCGAAAGTCTGGCCAAGCTGTTTCTGGAGATCGAGCGGGATGTCCTGGTGGCCTGCGACCCAGCCAATCTGGGCGAAGCCATCGCCTTGGATCTGGACGGCCGGTTCCTGGGACGGCTGCGGGCCCAGAAGCTGATCACCCGCGGACCGGTCAGCCACGAAGACATTCGCGCGTCGATGCGGATCCGGCGCACGGCTCGTAAGGCGATCGCAGATTACGTCACTGGCTTGTCGGCCATACGGGCTCGTGCCGGGGACCGTAGCGAGATCTCGCACCTCCAGAATGGAGATCGGGCCGAAATGCCACGGGAGAAGCAGCCACCGCCACCAACTCTGATACGGCCGCAAGATCTGCAAACCGCAGTCAGACCCGACTTCATCGACGACATCGTGAGGGAACTGACGGAAGGAGAATAGGCATGGCTCTTTCCTATGCGGTACGCCGGCAGCTGCTGGCGGCCAGCTTGCCGGAATCGACCGAAGTTCGGCTGGAGTTGCAGGATTACCTGGCCCGGACCGGTATGGCGCCCTCTGACTTTGCCCGCCGCATCAACTACGCCCGGGAGACGGTCTATCAGTTCCTGAATGGCCATTACAGCCGCATCTCCTCCAACGACGGCCTCATCCGGACCGCGATCCGTGACTTCATTGCGGCCCACCCAATTGCGACTCCAGCAATCAGTGCAGGCAAGCTCTACCAAACCGAGAATGCCCGCTTGCTGCGCCAGTATTTCTACGAGGCCCTGGATCATGGGCGGGCCTATTACCTCTACGGCGCCCCGGGAACCCAGAAGACCTACGTCCTGCAGCACCTGATTGCGGAGTTGAACCGCTCGGAGATCGCCAAGAAGAACGGAGAAGGCCGGAGAGCTTACTACGTCTACGTTCGTCAGGGAATCCACTCGCTGGACCTGATGAAGCGGGTGGCCCAAAGCTGCGGAGCACTCGGAATGGGTACCGTCGACCGGATTCTGCGCAACCTGCGTTTCGATCTCAGACAGCGCAAGGTGCTGCTGGTCTTTGACGAAGCCCAGCATCTGTCGATTGAGTGCCTGGAGACCCTACGGGAACTGTTGGATCAACCACCACACTGCGGGTTGCTGTTCGCCGGCACCCACGAGTTGGAGCAGATCTTCACCCGCCAGGCCTTGGAGTTGGAGCAGTGGCATTCCCGGTTTCATGCTGGCCAGGCCTTGCCCGGCATCTCCGAGGAGGAAGCAGCCGACATCGTGCATTCTGAGCTAGGGTTGGGACTGTCACAACGAAAAATCAAAAAGCTAATCTCGAAATCCCGCATCACCGACCTACGCAACGGTGGCCAGCACAGCTATGTATCGGCCCGGCGGCTGTTCTGGGTGATTCACGAGTTGCAAGCCGTCGCCAACGGAGAATCAACCCAGGCTCGTCATCAATAGTAATAAGGATGTCAGGAGCAAGCCTTGGCGCAGCATCAGCCACTAACATTCCCCGGTTGCTGGTGTACCGCGCCATTTCACACCAACAACCCTCTGCAGCAGTAATCACATGGGATTGGGTTAAGCATCACTGCGATCTACATGAGTTGCGACCAAACTTAGAGTGCCAGAGGCAGGAAGCATGTGACCGCAACTGCGAAGGTTGTGCCAATTCATGTAGGTAAGAAGACCGCCGCGTTCGCGGCGCACGGCCCACGGGATGAGCGTTATGCAGCGGGCAAAGCACTGCGAGACAAGTGTCCGCGAACTTCCCACGCTGAATGGAAAGCGCCGCGCAGCCGGCCAGACCCGGTCGAACTGGTGTTGCAGGCGGAGAAGGGGCGCATGCCCAACCTGCTGCCCCTCCGCCACGGACGCATGGTTCGGTCCGCCTTCACGTTCTACCGCGGGTCGGCCCTCACGATGGCGTCCGACCTGGCCTCTACGCCGTCCACCGGGGTTCGAGTCCAATGCTGCGGCGACGCCCACCTGTGCAATTTTGGCGGATTCGCAACCCCCGAGCGGAAGGTCATCTTCTCCATTAACGACTTGGACGAAACTCTCCCGGCCCCGTGGGAGTGGGATGTCAAGCGTCTGGCGGCAAGCTTCGTCGTGGCTTGCCGGGACAACGGACTGCGCGACTCCGTCGCCAAAGATGTGGTAATGACCTGCGTGCGCACCTATCGCGAAGCGATGGCTGAGTTCAGCCAGATGAAAACGCTGGAACTGTGGTATGAGACCATAGATGCGGACGAACTGGTGGCGGACATCAAGGACCCCGAGCTTCGTCAGCGAGGCCTAAAGCGCCTTCAGAAGGAGCGGGGGCGCAGCATCGCCGAGGACATTTTTCCCAAGCTGGTGGAGCACAAAGGGGAGATGCCTGTAATCAAGGATCAGCTCCCGACAATCTTCCACATGGAGGGCTATCCCCCGGGGAAGATCCAAACTGCCATCCTGGCTGCGTTCGCCAAGTACCGAGAGACACTGCCGAACGCTTATCACTCACTGCTGGATCGATACGAGATCATGGATGTCGCCATCAAGATAGTGGGTATCGGCAGCGTCGGGACCATGTGTTGGGTATTCCTCCTTATGGCCGGCGAGGGCGACCCTCTCTTTCTCCAAGTTAAGGAGGCGCGCGCCTCGGTGCTGGAGCCGTACGCGGGCGCGACCCCGTTCCCCAATCAAGGCCAGCGCGTCGTGAACGGGTACCGGCTGATGCAGCCCGCCAGCGACATGTTCCTGGGCTGGACGGAGGGACCCAAACGCCACTTCTTCGTCCGGCAATTGAGGGACACCAAGATCAGCATTCGCGTGGAGACCTTCGGTGCCCCCGAGATGGACCTTTACGCTACCTGGTGCGGCAGGGCGCTCGCACTCTCCCATGCCCGCTCGGGATCGTCGATCATGCTCAGCGGGTACCTGGGCAAGAGCGACACCTTCGACCGGGCTATAGCCTCTTTTTCGATGGCCTACGCCGACCAGAACGAGAAAGACCATGCTGCCCTTGACCGTGCCGTGCGCAAGGGCAAGGTGAAGGCGGTCTTCGAAGAGGCGCGGTGAGCGGTCGGGCGGAGCCGAGTCTTGCATCGAATGCCTCATGTGTCCTCGTCGACCCAAGGCGACACTGAAGGATTACGCGGCCGCGTGGGCGGCTGCACTTCCTTCGATCCAAGCAAGAAACAGCTTGTACCCTACCGACAAAACGATCGCGCCGACGAATAGGCCAATGATGCCCATAGCGACAAATCCGCCAATTGCGCCGAGGAAGACGACGGCCATCGGAACGGCGACACCACGGCCAAGCAGCAGAGGCTTCAGTATGTTGTCTATCAGTCCCACGAAAATGCACCAAATCAGAAAAATCACAGCCTTGGTGGTAGTCGCGATGGCGAAGGCGTAAATCACCGCAGGAATAAGCACGAGTCCTCCCACCTGGAGCACCGCAGCAGCAAGGAATACCACCGCCCACACGCCTGCTCCTGCTAATCCCATCACGAAAAAACCAACCGCAGCCAGGGCGGATTGAATCAGGGCGACGCCGAGAATTCCAAAGGTGACGCTGCGAATGGTGGCGCCCACAAGGTGCTGGAACTCGGGTCCGTGATCCCCGAAGAGGCGGTTCGCCAACGAGCGAGTGGCTTCGGCGGCCGCTCGGGAGTTTGTCAGAAGAGTTCCGGAAACCAGGATGGAAAGGAAGAACTGCAGTATGGTGAGGCCGATTCCGGCAGATGCGGAGAGTATGCCAGGAATTGCGGCTTTGATTTGTGGAGCGAACTTCATCAGCACGTCGGTGAAGTTGGTGGAAGCCATACTCCAAGCGCGCGTCAGAGGAGCGCCAATGATCGGCCAATGCGCGATCCTGGCGGGCGGCGGTGGAATGACGAAGGTACCGTTTTTCAGTTGCAGAGCCAGTGGACGAGTGCTCTCAACCAGGCTTTGTGCCAGCAAGACAAGAGGAAGGATGAGAACAGCGAGTAGCAGAAGCGTCCAAATAACAGCCGCCAGTCCTCCACGTTCACCCAGAGCCCGTTGCAGCTTTCGGAAAGTAGGGTAGGACGCGATGGCGATAATAATACCCCACATGATCAAAGATATGAAGGGCCACAGGATCAATAGACAACCGATAACCAACAACGCTGCCAAACCAACCTGTATGGACACTTCGAGAGCTTGGTTTACTTGAGCTTTGTCTTTCGCATGGCTTTCAACGGTCATGGCTACTCCAATTCTCTTCCCGATGGCGGGTTGAAAACGAGATTCACGGCGGCTGTAAACGCAAGGGTGCATCAGTGGACGGCTAGTCCTCACCTGACTTTCGCAGCAGCATCGTGTGCCGCGAGCGCCAAAGTTGCAGCATGCACACCCACCGCGATCAGGATGCCGGTCAGCGTTAGTCCAAATAGTGCGATCACAATGGCAGCAATCTTCGATGACATCTTCACTGGTCGGAAGTCGCCGTAGCCGACTGTAGTTGCAGTGATGAACGACCAGTAAAAGCTATTGGAAGGCGACCAGTGTTCTTTTCTCCCTACGAACTGCCCCAGCAGCGTGATCGCTGCGGTCAGACTGAGCAATAAAGGTAATGTCAGCCAAAGGCCAGCACCGAACTCCCTTAGAAACGTGATTGTCAGACCTGTGAAAACCAACTCTTTAACACCTCCCAACAGTGCCGACGAATGTAGAGCAACTGGTCCCTACTGCTTACAACTCGTTAAGCCTCTGGTCCTGTTCTCAATGACCCTGCCACGTCCTTACGTGCGGCTGCGCCTTCAATAACACCGTCGAGTTTTTCCATCTGCAGAAGGTCGCGCACATTCCCGTGTACGCCCGCAAGCCGGAAAGCGATGCCCGTTGTCTGTAACTGCTTATGCAGTTGCCCGAGCATCCGCACGCCGGCGAGGTCTATGTTCGGTGAAGCGGAGAGATCGAGCACCATGGTCCGGATTGAACCACCGGTCGCACGCTCCAGGATTTCTTTCCGCACATTCTCCACATTGAAGTAAAGCAGTGCTGCTTCGACTCGAAGGGCAAGAACATCGAAAATCAGCTGCGCTTCAGGGAAGCGTGCGATGTCGACAAAGCGATCGGTCCCTGGAACTCGTCCAAGATCGGCGAGGCGTGGATTGGAGGCACGCTTCAACAATAGCAGTATTGAAAAAATCGCCGCCAGAAGGACGCCCTTCAGTATGCCGAACCCCAGCACGCCGACGGTGGCAACCATCGCGATGCGGAACTCCATCTTGCTGATCCGATACAGGTGACGCAGTTCGCGTGGGTTGATCAGTCCCTGGATCGCCATCAGAACGATTGCCGCCAAGACCGCCTGCGGCAAGTTGCTCATCAGCCCAGTGAGGAACAGCAGAACAATCGCGATTGTCACCGAGGCGAACACTAGGGACAACTGGCTGCGTGCTCCTCCTTTTTCATTCACCGCCGACTGCGACATTCCGCCCGCGAGGGGGTAGCCCGCGCCTAAGCCAGCGGCGAAGTTGGCGGCTCCCAGCGCCAGCAGTTCCTGATCGGCATCGATGGGGTATCCGTGTTTCACCGCGAACGTGCGTACTGTCGAGATGCTTTCCACATACGACAGCAGGAAGCACGCTAGGGCCAACCCGAGCAAATTGTCTACCTCGTTCCACTGCACTAACGGCCAGCCCAATGAAGGCAGCCCTTGGGGAATCGCACCGACGATCTTCACGCCATGGCTCGCGAGTGGAAACCAAGTCATCACCGCAATCGAAATCGCTACCACGAACAGAGCGATCGGGCGGTTGGGAAGAAACTTCTCGCCCAGAATGAGAAGCAGCAAGGCACCGGCACCGACTATCAGGGTCGGCATGTTCGTGTCCGGCAGATGTTTGACGAGCTGGAGGATGCGGCTGAAGAAGCTGCTTCCGCCAGAGGCAATGCCGAAGAGCTTGGGCAACTGGGTGGAGGCAATCACCAGTCCAGCGCCAACCTTGAAGCCACTTAGGATGGTTTCGGACACGAAGTTCGCGAGGTTCCCCAAGCGCAGAAGCCAGCAAATGAGTCCGGTGATGCCCGCCAGAATGGCCACGCCCGCGGCAAGGTGACTTTGGCGTTGCGCGTCACCTGCGGCCATGGCACCGATGGCGGAGCCAATCAGGATCGAGATGGCTGAAGTCGGCCCGATCGCAAGCTGCCGCGAGGTACCAAAGAGCGCATAGGCGATACCGCCCAGCAGGTAGCAGTAGAGTCCCGCCTCCGGAGGCAAGCCTGCCAACGAAGAGTATGCCACTGCTACCGGAATGCCGTAGGCCGCAAGCGTGACTCCGGCAACAAGATCTGGGCGTAACCATGCCGCGCGATAGCTTGGCAGCCACTGGATTATGGGAAGCGCCGTTTTCAAACGCGTGGTAAAGCGTGACGAGGCATCTGAATTCGCAACCACGGTCGTCGCCTCCCAAGAGAAAAGCGCTGGCAGTTTGGAAATTCCGCACCACCAGCGACAATGGCGGTGTTAGGGCTGTAGGTCGCACCACCTCGGTATCCCGAAGTATTACCTCCTCGATCATTCCAGCTTGAGGCAAACTCCAACACCGGTGCTCTCTTTAAGGTTTCCTGAGCAACGAGCGAGCCTCTAGGTTCCGGCAATCCCCTTGTTCTGCAGGATCCTGACGACCACGCGACGATTCTTCGCCTGTCCTTCCGCCGTCTTGTCGTTGCCGACTTGGTGGGTCTCGCCCATTGCACCTGGGGCCAGCATTCTGGTGAGGGGAACATGGCCCTGCTGAATCAGGATATTGGTCACATTGGCGGCGCGGTCGTCGCTGAGCTTCTGATTCAACGAAGCACTCCCGACAGAGGAAGCATAGCCTTTAACCTGGATCACGTAGCCGTTGATGGTTTCGGCTTTCTTCGCCAGTTCCTGCAGTTGGGGAGTGTACTTGGGATCAACTTTAATTTTGCCGTTGCCAAAGTAAACTGTTATCTCGTCGAGTATGTTGTAATCATCCAACTGGCCGAAGCGCTTGTTTGCGGCCTCAATGGCCGCTTTATTGGCGTCAATCCTGTCTTGCGCCGCCGCCATCTTTTGTTGCTGCTCCTGCATTTCTTGCTGTTGCCGCTCCAGCGCTGCCTTCTGCTCCGCCAATTCCTGTTCGCTCTGCTGTATCTGTTCCTTCGCCGGGGCCAGTCCAGCCTGGATCTTTTGCGCGTCCTCCAGATCGTTGCCTTTGAACTTGACTGAGGTGGCTACTAGTTGGTTTTGGGGGTTGTAGGATCCCTCTACCTGGACCTGGAGACCCGGTACAAGCGCGGCCATCGACATTTCCTTGCGTCGCGCCTTGAATGCACCCACTACCTGGGCCACTTGTGTAGTGTCGGTGAGAACCACCACGACGCTCGACGAATCTGCAGTTCGTATCGTCATGGTGTCACCGCTCCGTCCAGTTATTAGTCCCTCGGCTTTAGCGGACTGAGCCGCAGCCGTGCCACAAAGCAACAGAAGTGTCGCTAGTGAAATTGTTACGATGGATGCAATTAAGCCAATTCTTGTTCTGTTCATGACTTGTCCTCTTTTCTCCAATTCCTCAGTGATTTCGAGGTCGCGCTTCGTGCGGCAGCCTAACTCAAAACAACCTTAAGGGCTGACTCGATATGCGCGCTACTAGGGAAATCCCTAGTTTACAAGGATCGGTGCGGGTTCCATTATGTGCCCGTGATTGAAATTTCCGCGCCGAGCAACGCGGAACGCCACTTACCAGGGATTCAGAGCGAAGGAGAGAAGCCTTATGGATTATCCCATCACGACCAAAAGACTTGTCTACTTTTCAATTCTTCTGTTGCTTATGGCTGTTTCGCCGGCGGTCTATGGACAGGCTGCTCCGACTGCGAGTGCTGAACAAATCCAGGCTCTTCAAAATAAGCTGGACGCCTTACAGAGTCAGATGGCAGAAGTCCAGGGCGAGCTACAACGGATCTCCGGCGGCACTTCTCAGCCCACTCACGAGCCTGTGGACCTTTCAGCTGCTATCGCTGCCGAGCAGCAAAAATCCAAGTCCGAGGTCGACGCTGAACTCACTCCGAAACAGAAAGAAGTGGGTCAGGCCACCGCAACGTACCGGACTTTTGCGCAGGACCAGGTAGCGGCGCCGCGTATAAACAACGAGCCGCTCGATCCTCGATTTCCGGGATATTTCCGCCTGCCCGGTACAAGCACACTCTTGCGCATCGGCGGATACGCCAAGACAGACCTTATTTACGACTTGAAGCCCGCGGGGAATGTCGACAGCTTCATCCCCGCCACAATCCCGATCCCGGCGCTTGCGAACATTAATAACTCTACGATGTCCGTAAGGCCGACGCGCCTGAACCTGGACTTCCTCGTTCCCACGAAATCAGGTGACAGTTACAGATTCTTTCTTGAAATGGACTTGTTTGGTACCAACGCAACCACGCCAAGGCTGCGCCATGCATACGGACAGGCGAAGAACTTCCTGATCGGACAGACCTTCTCGAACTTCATGGATCCCGATGCCGGACCGGATCAATTGGACTTCCAAGGGCCAAATGCCTGGGTCTCTATCCGTAACCCACAGTTTCGCTACAGCCTCCTTGTGGCGAAGAAGACCACCTTCAGCATCTCGGTCGAGAAGCCGTCTTCTGACGTGGCTTTTACGACGCCGGATTTTAGCGCGCAGCCGAACAGCCCGTCTCCTGACGGGACTCTGAAGTTGCGGCGGGAGATGGAGCGAGGACATGTGCAACTGTCTGCTTTGTTCCGAAGCGTTGCGGCGTTTCTACCGGACGGTCGGCACGAGGCGGTTGTCGGCTGGGGCTTCAACTTCGCTGGTGCCGAGCGGCTGTGGGGGAAAGATATCTTGGTGTACCAAGCGGCCTCCGGAAACGGAATCGAGCGCTACATCAATGACACGTCTGGGCTCGGCATTGATGCTGCCGTCAGTAGCCTGAAGAACCCTCATATTCAAGCATTACCGGTGGTGGCGACCTACGGATCATTGCAGCATTTCTGGTTGCCGCGGTTACGTTCCAACATCATGTACAGCTTCGTGCAGGTACAAAACACGGAAGCACAGCCTGGGTCCATCTATCACCAGGGCAACTATACGGCTGGCAACCTGATTTGGAATCCCTTTGGTTCACTCACCGTAGGCGGGGAATTTCTATACGGCTGGAGAGACAACAAAAACGGCTCTACGGGCAATGCACCCAGGATTCAGTTCAGCGCGAAGTATAACTTCGTGCGAACACAACCGGTGGAATGAATGTAGAACGTACATTCGCGAAAGCGAGGATAAACACATCGATCCAATGCGCCGCGGATCATGCTAAACGCAAAGTAAAACCACATTAAAGCCGGTGAGTAACAACAGGAAGAAATACTCGCATTCCGGAAAAGCTTCGAAAGCAGAAAGGACGCTATTGGTTATGAGCAGCGCACCGAAAGCACAACCACGAGTTGACCAATTCTTCACCGGAGCGGAAGCCAGGTACGACCGGTGGCGCACTCTATTACAGCTATCACGGCAGTGGGAGTTGTCGACCACCAAACAGGTGGCTGAGGCCAAGAACCATCAGTCGCAAGTCCTGGAGGCCTTTGAGGAACTCCGCCAATGGGAAGACTATTTCGCGTATCCCGGGTTGAACCTGCTCGCCACGCTCAACGACCGGATCACCTCAGGCGATGCCGTTGGAACTACCCGGCTGGCGCGGGCAATCAGTACTGCAATCGTGACCCATTCTTATCGCACTAGTCTTGACGAGTGGGAAAACGAAGAAGACAGTGTGGGTAATCTGGCTGATCGTCTGCCGCTGAGCAGCGAGCAAAGAACAGCATATCGGCCGTATTTTGAAGTGCTATTTGTCAGTCCCGCACGTCAGTCGATGTGGAAGGATCTCGGGCACGAGCTTCGGAAGCTTCGCAGACCTCAAGACAAGTTCGTCTATGAGTCGGTATTTGTCGGAAGTTTTGAGGACGCTGTCCTCGCCGTAATCCTCAACGGCAGCTTCGAGGCTGTTGTCGTTTACGACGACGTACCATTTGCCTCCGTCCACAACAATCCGATCTTGCGAGAGTTCCTGACTTCGTATTGCAGCGCAAGCGGTATCGATGCAGACTCCCTGCATCACGGCCTTACGCTGGCACAAGCACTCAAACTTGTGCGGCCGGAACTCGACATCTACCTGCTGTCAGATCGCGAAGTCGAGAAAGCCGCCGGCAGTCCTGAGGCAGCGTGTGTGCGGCGCATTTTCTACCAGGTCGAGGAGCCTCTGGAGTTGCATTTGAGTGTCCTCGATGGCGTTTCCGACCGATACTCCAGTCCGTACTTCGACAACCTCCAGAAGTACGCGCAGAAACCCATGGGAACATTCCATGCCCTGCCGGTGGCGCGCGGCAAATCGATCTTCAAGTCGAATTGGATTCGCGATATGGGCGAGTTCTACGGGCTCAACCTGTTCCTCGCCGAATCCTCAGCGACGACCGGCGGATTGGACAGCCTGCTGGAGCCAACCGGCAATATCAAAGTCGCGCAGGATTACGCGGCTCGGGCATTTGGAGCGGACCGCGTCTTCTTTGTAACGAACGGAACCTCAACCTCCAACAAGATGGTGGAGCAGGCGTTGCTGGCACCCGGCGACATCATGCTGGTGGACCGCAACTGTCACAAGTCTCACCACTATGGCGCGGTGCTTTCGGGAGCCCTGCCGCTTTATGTCGAGGCATACCCCCTCACTCAATATTCAATGTATGGAGCGGTTCCTCTGCGCACCATCAAGAAAGCCCTCCTCGATCTTAAAGCCGAAGGGAAGCTCGACCGGGCCCGCATGCTCGTGCTCACAAATTGCACGTTCGACGGCCATATCTACAACGTCGAGCGAGTGATGGAAGAGTGCTTAGCGATCAAGCCCGACCTCGTCTTCCTTTGGGATGAGGCATGGTTTGGATTCGCACGCTTCACTCCTTTCTATCGCCGCCGCACCGCAATGGGTGCCGCCGCAACTCTCGAAAAGAAATTCCAGGACCCCGCATACCGCGCTGCTTACCAGGAACAGGCAAAGAAACTCGGCAAAGACCCGAGCCAGAAGGCCCTTCTCGATGCCCAGTTGCTGGCGAATCCGGACAAGGTCCGCCTGCGGGTATACCAAACCAACTCAACCCATAAATCCATGTCCTGCTTGAGGCAGGGATCCATGGTGTTGGTGAAGGACCAGGATTACCACACGGTGGAGGAGCAGTTCCATGAAGCGGTGTTCACTCACGCCTCGACCTCTCCTAACCTTCAGATCATTGCCTCGATCGATGTGGCGCGTCGTCAGATGGAGCTGGAGGGCTACGAACTGGTGAACCGTGCCATCCAGTTGGCTCTGGACCTGCGGCGTGAAGTAAACACTCATCCGCTTGTCTCGAAGTATTTTCGGATTCTCGGAGCTGACGAGATGATCCCGGCGGAGTTCAGAAACTCGGGTTTCGTTGACTATTTGACACCCGGGGCTAATTGGGGCACGGCTATTCGGGCCCTACGCGAAGATGAATTCGCGCTGGATGTAACTCGCCTGACGCTCGTATGCGGCTCGGCCGGGTTCGACGGTACGCAATTCAAGAACCTGCTGGCGGCGGAGTACGACGTCCAACTCAACAAGACCTCACGTAACAGTGTCCTACTGCAGACCAACATCAACAACACGCGCAGTGATATCGCTCATCTGATGAAAGTGTTGGTTGAGATCTCGCAGAAGACCGAGAAGAGACTGGCGCAAGGCGGCAAACGGGAACAGGAGGCATTCGCTGCCCGCGTGAAATCGCTGATGCACGACGTGCCCGATCTCCCTGACTTCAGTTGCTTCCACAACAGCTTCCGCGAGGATGCCTCGAGTCATACCAGCGAAGGCGATATCCGCACCGCCTTTTTCGGCGCCTACCGCGAAGACCAGTGTGAGCACATTAAGCTGACGAGCCCCGAGCTCGACAAGCGGCTTAAGAACGGCCCCGAGTTGGTATCGGCAAACTTCGTCATTCCGTATCCGCCGGGCTTCCCCATCATGGTTCCCGGCCAGGTCATCAACGCTGAGACGCTCGAATTCATGCGCAAGCTGGATGTTAAGGAGATCCATGGCTTCGATTCATCGCTCGGATTGAAGCTCCTGAAACCTTCCTTCGTAGAGTCGCTGAAGAAGGGCCCTCCAAATGGCAGTAGGAAGAAAGCGAAAGTTGAGCTGACGCACGCATGAACTCGCTGTTTGTGCGTTTACCAAGCTATTACTCCAACTAGAGAGCGGAGAAGAAAATGATTTTCACATGGTTCGCAACAACGCTCCGGCAGTACCCCGAGATCGCGATCTTTCTGGTGCTTGCTCTCGGGTACTACTTCGGCAAGTTCACTTTCCGCGGCATCGGACTGGGATCGGTCACCGCCACCCTGCTGGCTGGCGTCATTATCGGACAAATCGGGATCACGATCTCGCCGCCCCTAAAGGCGACCGTATTCCTCATGTTCTTGTTCGCTGTGGGTTATGGCGTTGGGCCGCAGTTCGTGCGCGGTGTAGCGAAAGACGGCTTGCCGCAGGCCATCTTTGCGGCAGTCCAATGCGTATTATGTCTGGCAGTGCCTGTAGCGATCTGCAAGATAGTCGGGTATGACATGGGTTACTCTGCGGGTTTCTACTCCGGCTCGCAGACAATATCCGCGGCCATGGGCCTTTCCACCGACGCTATCAATCGACTCGGGCTCGCGGCCGATGAAGCCAAGCGCCTGCTCGACTCGATGCCCGTCGCCTACGCCGTGACGTATATGTTCGGCACGGTGGGATCGGCGATTGTCATCGCACTGTTGGGACCGGCGTTGCTCCGCATGGATCTCGTCGCCGCCTGCAAGGACTATGAAGAGAAGCAAGGCGGTACCAAGGCACTCGGCGGGACCGGTTCGGCGTGGCACCGCTGGGAAGTGCGCGCTTTCCAAGTGAAGCCCGGAAGCATGGTCAATGGTCTTCGAGCCGTCGAGGTTGAGGCGCTGATCCCAGACGCGCGAATTTTTGTGCTGCGCTTGCGTCGCAAGGGTGTGATTGAGGAGGCAACTGCCGATACCGTGCTGCGCGAAGGAGACGTGGTGGCCCTCGCCGGTGCTCGCGAGGTACTCGTCAACGCTCTTAGTAGGGCTAAAGCAGCAGCCACGGGTGCCGGCGATGTTGCCGTCGAAGCACCGAAAGAGGTGGACGATCCTGAATTGCTGAACGTGTCGATCGAAGGCATCGACATTTACGTCACCAATAAGGAAGTAGACGGCAAGACGCTTGCTGAACTGGCGCAGGTACCGGCTGCACGTGGCGTCTTCCTGAGGAAAATCACACGCGGCGCCGTTGCGACCTCCATTCCGATTCTCCCCAATACGAAGGTCTATCGCGGCGACATTCTCGACGTTGTCGGGCGGACGGAGGACACCGCTGCCGTGACGAAGCTGCTTGGCGTTCCGGACCGTCCAACCGACGTTGCCGACGTCGCATTTATCGGTGCCAGCATCACGATCGGCGCACTGATCGGCGCGCTTGTATGGAAAGTGGCCGGAGTGCCCCTGACGCTGTCGACGGCTGGCGGTGCCCTCATCGCAGGGCTTGTCGCCGGTTGGTTCCGATCGGTGCACCCCGCCTTTGGCCGCATCCCAACCTCGACCGTCTGGTTCATGAATTCGGTCGGACTCAACATTTTCATCGCTGTGGTCGGCATCTCCGCCGGCCCGGGTTTCGTGAACGGTTTGAAGACACAGGGCATCGGACTGTTCTTATGGGGAGCCCTGGCGACAACTGTGCCGCTTGTCCTCGGCATGCTCATCGCCAAGTACATCTTCCGCTTTCACGATGCTCTGACCCTCGGAATCGTCTCTGGTGCTCGCACCACGACAGCTTCGCTCGGGCTGGTTTGCGACCGCGCTAAGAGCCAGGTTCCTGCGCTGGGCTATACCGTAACTTACGCCGTTGGTAACACATTCCTTACGATCTGGGGCATGGTCGTCATCATGCTTCTGAGCTAACTCTTTTACCGACTAAGGAGATACACCATGGAAGTTATGAAGCTTCGAAGTTTTGAGACGCTGAGCCCTTTCGAGATCAAGGATGAACTGATCAAGCTGGCTAAGAAAACGTCAAGGACGACACAGTCGGCCTTTCTTAACGCCGGCCGTGGGAACCCCAACTGGATCGCCACCACGCCGCGCGAAGGCTACTTCCTTCTCGGCCAGTTCGCGATCTGCGAGAGCAAGCGGGTGATGGAGCATCCCGCAGGTCTCGGCGGAATGCCACAAGCGCAGGGTATCGCAGCGCGGCTGGAGGCGTGGCTCGCCAAGCACGCCGACATGCCCGGCGCCTCTTTTCTGGCGGAGATGGTGCCCTTCGCGGTGAAGACATTCGGATTCGACCCGGACGCCTTCGTCCACGAACTTGTGGACTCCATCATCGGTGACAACTATCCCGTACCTGATCGCATGCTTGTCCATAACGAGCGCATCACGCATGAATATTTGATGTGGGCCATGTGCGGAGATCCCAAGCCCGCTGGCAAGTTCGACCTGTACGCAGTCGAAGGTGGAACAGCGGCCATGTGCTACATCTTCAAGTCACTGAAAGCGAACCGACTGCTCCATCCAGGCGACACCATTGCTCTGGGCACACCGATTTTCACACCTTACATCGAGATGACTCATCTCGAAGATTACGCCCTGAACGTAGTCAACATCGCGGCGCCCCAGGAGAACCGGTTCCAGTTCACTGACGCCGAGATTAAGAAACTTGAAGATCCCAAGATCAAGGCATTCTTCGTGGTGAATCCCGGCAATCCGACGGGTATGGCGCTCAGCAAGGAGACGATCAGCAAGATCGCAAATCTTGTAGAGACGAAGCGTCCCGACCTGATGCTACTGACTGACGATGTTTACGGAACCTTCGTGCCTGAGTTCCGGTCCTTGCTCAGCGAACTGCCGCACAACACCATCGGTGTGTATTCCTACTCTAAGTATTTCGGCGCGACCGGATGGCGGCTCGGCGTCATCGCAGTCCATGAAGACAATATTTACGACAAGATGATCGCGAAACTCCCCGATGCGCATCTTAAGGCGCTCGATAAACGCTATGGCGCCTTGACACTCGAACCGCGCAAAGTCAAGTTCATCGATCGTATTGTTGCCGATAGCCGGGACGTCGCTCTGAACCACACGGCCGGGCTCTCACTGCCGCAGCAGGTCATGATGAGCATGTTTTCTTTGGTCGAACTGATGGATAGCAAGAAACGCTACCAGACTGCGTGCAAGGAAATCGTCTATCGCCGCATTCATGATTTGCTCGAAGGACTTGGCTTGGAATTGCTCCCCAACCCGCTCTACGACGCCTACTACGGATTGATCGATTTCGAGTTCTGGGCGAGCAAGAACATCGGCAAGGAAGCGGTGGAGTACTTAAAGAAACATGTTCATCCGCTTGATCTTGCCTTCCGCTTAGCTGAGGACCACGGAATAGTGCTTCTAAACGGTGGCGGCTTCGATGCACCGGATTGGTCGTTGCGCGTCTCCCTGGCGAATCTGGGCGACGATGCGTATGAGGAAATCGGACGTGGAGTTCGGTCTATCGCACGCGGATATCGCGATGCGTACGAAGCACAGAAGGACGCACAGAAAGCAAAGAAGCAGGAGAAGTCTGCGACTAAAAATAAAAAGCGTTAACCGCGAAGCGATATCGGAAGCGTCGCTACAGATGTCGTATGGTCTGCTTCCAAGGAGCTGCGGAAGTGTTTTCTCGAGGAGACTCGGTGGTCTGGCTCGGGCGACGATGGGCGGCACTCGCTACACTACTGTTCGCGGCCGCCTGCAGCCAATCGCCAGTTCCGGCTCCCGGAACTTCGCCCACAGGCGAGTGGCGAACATTCGAAGGCACTTGGACCGCCACAGGCACGCGCCACACGCTCACCCTGGGGACGGATCACCGCGCCTCGATCTTCGATCTGACTGGGTCACTGCTCCTCATTGGGAACCGTAGGCTGGGAGTCGGCTTCCGAGCGCAGGCCATAGGCTTTTCCGACACTCTCACCGGCATGCAGGGCCGGTGTGTCTGGACTGACGAGCGCGGCGACAAGATCTATAGCCAGTTGCAGGGTGAATTCGTGGCCACCGGGAAGCACATCGTGGGAACGTTCCTCGGAGGCACGGGCCGCTACGCCGGCGTGACCGGGGAGTACTCTTTCCAATGGGAATACGTCGTTGAGTCCGAGGATGGCAGCGTTAGCGGGCGCGCAATCGACCTGAAGGGCCGGGCGTTGTTAGGCTCGGCGGCTGCCGCGCCCAGCGGAGAACACAACCAATGAACGCAGCCACCACTAACTTCCGCGGTCTACTCAAACAAGCCCTATCCTTCGCCCTGGCGTTCGGCATTTGGTTCTCGCCGATACCAGCCGGGCTGACGAGAGAGTCTTGGCATCTGTTTGCCGTATTTGCGGCGGCAATCTTCGCTGTCATTCTGAACGCGTTTCCACTACTAACGGCCTCGCTGCTGGCGGTCGCGGCTGCGGTGCTTACTCGCACGGTCGATCCCGGTAAGGCCTTTGCTGGGTTCGCGAACGCAAGCGTGCTCCTCGTTGTCGTCGCCTTCCTGGTCGCCAATGCGGTCGTGAAATCGGGGCTCGGACGGCGCATCAGCCTCCTTGTTGTGAGTGTATTCGGGCGATCCACCCTCGGGTTGGGCTACAGCATTTTTTTCACTGATGCCATGATCGCCCCCGCGTTTCCAAGCAATACGGCGCGCGGTGGCGTGCTGTACCCCATTATTCTTTCCCTGGCCCAAAATTCCGGTTCGATGCCGGACGACGAGAAGAAACGCCGGATGGGTGGTTATCTCATGTTCTGTGGGATGGCTAGCCTCAGTGTCTCGTCAGCCCTCTGGCTCACCGCCACCTCCGGCAATCCAATCGCGGTCGGGTTGGCGGAGCACTATGGTGTGAAGATCAACTTCGGCTCGTGGATCGTTGCGGCGTCGATCCCCGTGTTGACGATGATCGCATTGCTCCCTATCGTCCTTTACAGATTATTCCCACCCGGCGTAACTAAGACGCCCGATGCGCCGAAGGCTGCACGCGACGCCCTGCGCAGCATGGGACCGTTCACGCGGGACGAGTGGATCGTCGCGGTGGCGTTCGCATTCATGGTGACAGGGTGGGTGATGGCGGGGACGCTGAACCTGAGCCTCGCTGCCGTGGCCTTCGCCGGCCTGGGTGCGCTCCTTGCAACCAATGTCCTTACGCTCGACGACATCAACCTTCAGGGAGGAACCTTGGTCACCTTTATCTGGCTCGCAGTGCTCTTCGCATTGAGTGGCCAGTTGAACGAGCTCGGCTTCATGGGCTATGTCGGAGGGCGGCTGACGTCCCTGCTCGGTGGCATCAGTTGGCCCGTTGCTTACGTCGTTCTCCTCGTGCTCTACGTATTGATGCACTACATGTTCGTCAGCCAGACGGCGCAGATATTGGCTCTCTTCGACGTCTTCCTGAGCGTCGGCGTGAAGACCGGCGTTCCCGCCCCCTTAATGGCTTTTGCCCTACTCTTTGCCAGCAGCTACTTTTCGACGATCACCCCGCAGGGAGGGAGCCAAAACGTCATCTTCGTCGGGAGTGGCTACCTTACTCAGGGTGAGCTCTACCGACTTGGCCTGCTGACTACTGCTTTCTGTCTGCTCGTGTTCTTGGTGATCGGAACCGGGTGGATCGTTCTCGTGACCAAGTGACTCGTCTTAAGACCTCACCGGCCGCGCCTTAACCGCAGAACGTGAAAGAAGATCTGACCTGTTTCAAAAAGGGATTAAAAGGAAGCGGACGGACAGGCGGTTGTGATGAGCAGAAAGAATGGCCGGAGCGCAGACCATTTTATGACCCAGTCTAGCGGCTGGAGGTTCCCATTCTTAACTGTCTACCCAGAGGCTCAGAAATTTCCTCTCAGGTTCGAACCACCATTTCAATAACAATAACTACCTCTTTCTCCAAAGTCACGTTTTAGTGGTCCAGACAAATAGGGATAAGTTAGATGTCCCTTGGGGCTGAAATACAAAGTTGCGGTTTTAGTCTCATATTCAATAGGGTCGACACATTTGTCGCCCTCATATTTGGAGCACGGCTTTACCACCACCTCCCGCTTTGTGTATTCCCAGATATCCCCGTTGACGCCTCCCTTATAAGTCACGGTTCTCGCGTTGGTAGGCTCACCCACAGCCTGCTCAACTTCAGCGGGCGTCATGCCCTCTCTTAAACAATGGCCCTTGATGTTATCAGCAATTAGCATCTTCCATTGGCTCAAAGGCATTTTAGTCGGGGCTTCGTCTGCGTTATTGTCATAAACTACTCTGTTGTTTGTGTACGCGTTCTTGTAATCAAGGCTCCTACTGCGACCGCCACCGGTGCCATTAAAGATTGCGTACCCGAAAAGTACAAGCGAGATTAAGAAAATGGGGGCAAGTACTTTTAGCGTGGAAAACGCATCACTAGCTTTTGCCATGTTTTTCACCTCTATTCAGGTTATTTGAAAGGCCTGAATGGACTTGCGGCCACTGGCTTTTCCTGTTCAACACCGATGCAAGTCCGGGCGCGGTAGCCAAGACCGTCGGTCTTGAATCAGGATGCATCCGCTGATAAGGATGACCCACAGTGGGAAGACAGCTGCAATTCAATTGATGCTTCCAATACTCAGCAACAGACTTGTAGCCAGCACATACCCGACGAGCGCAAGCCAACGTGGGACAATCTGGGTACGAACGAAGATGGTGGAGCCGGACATCATGAACACAGCCGCCATCTTTGTTGCAAAAAGGTTCATGAATCGATAGATCTCCGCACGAGTGAGGGCATAGACGCCTGATGTTGTGAGGCTGTCCGTTCCCGCGGTGAGCAGCCCGATAAGCGCTCCGGCAATCGCTGCACCCGCGAAGATCATGGTTACGTAAAGCAAGCCGCTGCCCAAGAACACCGTGGCGAAAAAACGATCTTCCAGTTCTCCCAAGCGGTCGCGTACCACCGCGATGAACCACAGAAACGCGATACCAGCAAATGGCAGGAGGTTTAGGGCCGTGGTGATTGTCTTCGAATGTCGGACAATGTCGAGGGGGGACGCGTATGGATCGGCGGGAATGGAAAGCCAGATTAGCGATTGGCTCGTAATCAGGAGCACGGCGAACAGAATGCCCGCGATTGCCGCTGCTCGGGGCATTCTCATGCTCTGACGAATCGTGTCGACTCTGCGGCCCACCTCGGCCTCCGATAATCATGGCTTCACGCAACTCAGCCGAATTGTAGCGTCAATCTTCTGCTATGACGGTCCCATACTGTCTTCGCATCAGGCTCAGGGGATAAGCGGAACCATCGATGCGAGTTGGAGGTTGATCATCATCGACAGGCGGTTATCGACCTGGTAGAACTTCGCCGTCCGCTTTGCGCCAAGAGCCTTCTCGAAGCGTGGGAAGAATTTCTTTCTGAGAGCGACGGTTTCTCCTTCGATCGTAAAAAGGCGCTCCGTCATAGCTTGAGCTTTGGAATCCGTTAAGTTGTCGAGGTTCTGCGCGTAATCGGTCATCAATTGCAGCCGCTGCTGGGCGATGGCTTGCTGTTCTTTCGCATAGTCATCGTAAACGGGCCGGAATGCCGCAGCTTCCTGTTTGCTGAAAGCCATCGTATGATCGATGATTTTGTTCTTGTCCGCCTGGAGATCCTGGCGAAGCAGTTGAATGTCTGAATCTGTGATCGGGGTCGCAGTTACTCCCACATTCTGAGCAAGAGCGGAGATGGAAAACATCACAAGAAATAAGGCTGTGCGTCTGAAACAATTCATCGGGTTCTCCTTGTGGCGAATTTTGCTCATGCGGTGCGTGGAGTGCCGTGACGAACTCGCCCGGCTTCCAGCGCGCCTGCTTAGGCAACCGGCGGACTCCGCGTCAGACTGCACCGCAGTTATTGCGATGCGCCGGTTCGCTCTCTATCTGCCAACGGGGCCGTGCCCGCGGCTTCCGCATTGTTCGAAAGCCCGATGCAATGGACACCGGAACCCTTTTGGTTGCCTCCTAATGTTTAGGCATAACTTCCGAGCTGGCAACTAGGGAAATCCCTAGCTGGGGCCAAGGGTGTTGAGTGGAGAAAGCTTGTATGTGGGGAGCTAAAGTTCTATCATTAAGCTGCTTATTCCCGTGACGTGTCGTCTTGCTGCTATTAGTCGCTCGTAACGCGCGACTAATAGCAGCAAGAATCAGGGTGTCAAAGACAATATGACCGTCGGTATCACACGCCGGAGATCTGCCTCAGGGGTTCGTGGCAGATCATGCGGTTTTCTTGCGGTCTGTCTTTCGTTCTTACTTGTTGCGTCAATAGCAAAGGCACAAATCCCTGTCCACAAGACTGTTCTAATCATCAATGAGGTGGGGCTGGCTCACCCCGCTTCCACCTTGGTGACAAAAAACGTGATGTCGGTCTTGGCTGCGGATCCGCGATACCAGACGGAATTCTACGTAGAGAGCATCGACTCTCCGCTGTTTTCCCAGGAGGCGTCTCAGCAGGACATCGAAGCCGGACTTATCCAAAAATACAAAAACCGGAGGATAGACCTGATCATCGCCATGGGACCTGCACCAATCAGGTTCCTGTCCCAGTATTCGGAAACGTTTCTGCCGGATGTACCGATCGTGTTTTGCGGCAGCACACAAGTGCAGGCCGGCAATCCTAAGCTGACCTCACGCTTCACGGGATCCTGGATGACCTTGAATGTGCCGACCACACTCGAGGTGGCCATGCGGCTGTTTCCGGGAACCCGCAATGTCGTGGTCGTGAGTGGGAGTTCGCAGTTCGATAAGTCGGCATTGACGACGACAAAGGCGAGCTTGGACGCCCATCCCGTACCGCTGGATCTCAAATATCTGACAGACCTCGACATGAGCAGCTTGCTGGAGAGGCTGCGCAACTTACCGAAGCGCACGGTCGTTCTCTACCTCTCCTTCTTTCGTGACGCATACGGCAGTCAATTCGTCAACGCTGCTACTGCACTTCCGCTCGTGTCAGAAGCCGCGAACGCTCCAGTGTTCGGCATCTCGGACACTTACCTTGGACACGGGATCGTAGGGGGATACGTGGTTAGTTTTGCCGACCAGGCAAAGATTGCTGCTCGGATTGCTGCAGAGATTTTCGAGGGAAGGAAACCGGCAGATATCCCGATCGTGGCTGGAGCAAGTTTCTACATGTTCGATTGGAAGCAGTTGAGGCGCTGGGATCTCAGCGTACGAGGACTGCCTCCCGGTAGCATCGTGGTCAATCGTGAGCCCACGGCATGGGAAAGAACCAAATGGATCTTACTCTCGGGCATGGCAATCATTCTGGGGCTAACCGCGCTCACCGGATACCTGTTGTACGAGCAAAAGCAGCTTAATGCCGCCAGAAAAGAGCAAATCAGGCTTAGCGGGATGCTGATTGGCGCCCAGGAAGAAGAGCGTAGACGACTCGCTGCCGAGATTCATGATGACTTCAGCCAGAGGCTGGCAGTACTGTCGCTCGGACTCGAAACTACAGCTGAAGGCATTCCTGAGTCCATGCAGGAAATCAATCGGCAGGTACGGGACCTTATGGATTCGGCCAGCGCACTCGGCGCCGATCTTCATACTCTATCGCACAGGCTGCATTCCTCAACACTCGAGAGGCTTGGCCTCGTTGCGGGAGTAGGATCATTCTGCAAGGAATTTGCCGCCCTACATGGAATGCAGGTCGAATTCTCTCACCAGGACGTACCCCGGTCCGTAGCTCCGGAGATTGCATTGTGTCTGTTTCGCATTGTTCAGGAGGCGCTCCGCAACGTGCAGAAGCACAGCGGAACAGCTACTGCACACGTGAGACTCGAAACAGTGGAAGACATGCTTCACCTGTCCATCTCCGACAACGGTAAAGGTTTCGATAAAAAAGATGTTTCTGATCGGCAGGGACTCGGTCTGTGGACCATGGAGGAGCGGGTGCGTTTGGTAGGTGGACGATTCGAGATTCATTCGGAAATTCTAAAGGGAACCCGGATCGAGGTGTGGGCACCGCTGCGGGAGAAGTCTGATACGACTCGACTGGCGAGCCAGTTTGTGCGTCCGCGGTCGCTTCAGGACGGAGTGCCGATTGACCCGACGCGTGTCTAGTGTCCATCAGCGACAAGGAGCCGAAAAGGACGGGGATTCATAATTGGGAAACAGGCTACAAATCCTGATTGCAGACGACCACGTCATCTTTGCTGATGGCCTTCGGCTTCTTTTGGAAAAGCATTACAACGTTGTGGGTACCGTCACCGACGGGCGCGCACTCATCACAGCAGCTCTGAGCCTCAAGCCCGACGTGATCGTCGTAGATATCGGCATGCCTCTTCTAAATGGTCTGGATGCTGCCGAGCGAGTGCGCAAACAACTTCCCAAAGTGAAGCTCGTATTCCTAACGATGCAGGACAATCCCAATTTGGCTGCCGCCGCTCTTGAGCTCGGATTGGCAGCATTTGTGCTTAAGCACTCAGCCGGCTCAGAGCTGCTGACGGCGATAGACCACGTGATGCATGGTAAATGCTATGTAACTCCTAAGCTCAGATCAGAAGACTGGTTTGTGCAAAAGACCCGGGCACGCCAGTACTCCAGGCATTTGACCCCGAGACAGCGCGAGATTGTGCAGATGTGCGCTGAAGGGCGTCCGATGAAGGAGATTGCTGGACACCTGAACCTAAGCGAGAAGACGATCGAGTTTCACAAGCATCACATCATGGAAACGTTCAACCTGCACAGCAATGCCGACCTGGTGTTGTTGGCCCTCAAAGAAGGCCTCATCTCTCTTGGCCCCAACCCTTTGCGCGACAAGCAATCCTCCTAATCCTCCTAATATTCTTCAGCGACAACTTCTTGCTTCCATAACTAGGGATTTCCCTAGTTGTTAGGTCTGCAACCTGAACCTAGACTCGACTTGTTGTTGTGAACGTGTCTCGGCGACGATCTGTCGTCATCGATAGGCCCATGTCAGAAATCGGGAAGACAGAAGATTGTGGGAATCGTCAACGTATCCTCCTGGCCGACGATCATCCTCTCGTGCTGGAGCGACTGAAAGCGTTTCTGCAGTCGACATTTGATGTAGTGGGAGTGGCTCTCGACGGTCTCCAAATGGTCAATGAGGCCATACGCCTGAGCCCTGACATCATTGTGGCTGATATATCGATGCCGGAATTAGACGGAATTGAAGCAGCCCATCGACTTCGCGAAATGGGAGCTACCCCCATCATAGTGTTCCTGACGATCCATGAAAGCCCGGAGTTTGTGGAGGCCTGTTTAGCGGAGGGAGCACTTGGGTTTGTAGTGAAGTCACACATGAAGACCGATCTGATTCCCGCTATCAACGCCGCACTATCAGGTCAACGCTTCGTTTCCCCCACCTGCCATACCTAGGGATTTCCCTAGTTGTCCCGGTTTCTGCTTCGCCGTACAAATGGATTGAACGGCGACGGAAACAGATGCCAGCGGAAGCGAGCCCGCTCCCCAAGGTTCCTGCGGATGCAAGAGAGATGTAACGCAAGCGTCTGTTTGCGTGCAGGCTCTGAGTCGAGCGGTATGCAACTGGAGCGGCCATGGCTAAAAAGCACGGAGACAATGGCTATGAATGTTAAGCACAGGTCCTTTGGGTACATTACCCGCATTCTTCGCGAACTTACAACGATCGTTTGTGTTCTGGCACTCGTGCCAGGAAACACGGTGGCAGCCGCCCCGACACAACAGTCCGCCGCTCCAGCCGAGCAATCTGCGGCGAAGCTACCGCCGGACCAACTGGATTCGCTGGTGGCGCCGATCGCTCTCTACCCTGATCCTCTGCTCACCCAGACGCTGGTGGCTTCCACCTATCCTCTGGAAGTCATTCAGCTCAAGCAGTGGCTGGATCAGCACAAAGACCTCAAGGACAAAGCGCTTGCCAATGCGGTGCAGAAGCAGGACTGGGACGCCAGCATACAGGCGATGGCGGGGCTGCCCGATGTAGTCAAGCTGCTGGCGGACAATATCAAGTGGACCACAGACTTGGGGAATGCCTTTCTTGCGCAGCAGAACGATGTCATGGACGCGGTGCAGCGCATGCGCAAGAAGGCAAAGGACGCCGGCAATCTGAAATCTTCGGAGCAACAGAAAGTGGAAACGAAGGTTGTCGAGAGCAAACAGGTCATCGTGGTTGAGCAGGCAAGTCCGGAAGTCGTGTACGTGCCCAGCTACAACCCAACGGTCGTATATGGATCGCCTGTCTATGCCTACCCTCCAATCGCCTACCCGCCGCCAGGATATTACGCGGCGGGTATGGCGATCTCGTTTGGTGTAGGAGTCGCCATGGGAGCGATGTGGGGCGGCGGTTGGGGTTACGGTTGTGGATGGGGTGGCAATAATAATGTCTACGTCAATCACAACAACAACTTCGTCAACAATAGCAACCGGCAGAACATCAATAACGCCAACCGGGGTAATCGGGGCAATAGCAATTGGCAACATAACCCACAGCATCGCGGAGGAGCACCCTACTCCGACAGGTCCGTTGCCAACAAATACGGCGGTACTACCCGCGGCGACTCCATGGCTAATCGACAGAACCAGGCCCGGCAGAACCAGGTGCGGCAGCAGCCGGCGGGCGGGCGCGATATGTCCAATCGTGGCGCGGGTGCGAACGCAGGTGACCGAGGAACGGGTCCCAGTACGGGTAATCGCGACATGGGCAATCGCGGTGGCGCTGGTGCCAGCGCAAGCACCAGAGACATGAATCGTGGAGGTGGCGCAGATCGCGTCGGCAATCGGCAAGTGCCGAACAGTCCGAGCTCTACGAACAGAAGCGCGTTCGGCGGAGCTGGAAGCGGGATGAGTGGAAGCGGGGCACGGGCCAGCAGTTCGCGTGGTTCTTCCAGTTATGGAGGATCTCGCGGCGGCGGCCGTGGCGGCGGCGGTGGCGGTCGGCGGAGATAAGGTAGGCAAACCATCATGAGCGAGGAAAATATGAAAACTACTCGATTCACCTCAAGGAAGCTGACTACTCCCATCGTGCTCATCCTGGCTGCACTATTCTGTGTTGTGGCCATCTCCGTCGTCGCACAACCTCAGACGGCAACACCATCAACAGCGCAAGGACCTAAGGGCTTCGACACGCCGCAACAAGCTACCGATGCGCTGATCGCCGCCGCGGCTGCTTATGACGTGCCTGGGCTGATGGCAATCTTCGGCCCGGACGGCCACGATTTCGTCGAGTCAGGCGATCCTGTCCGGGACAAGAACAACGCCATCGCATTCGCAACAGAAGCTCGCGCCAAGAACTCCATAGCGATCGAGCCATCGAAACCGAATCGAGCAACCATCATCGTTGGCGAGCAGCAGTGGCCACTTCCCGTACTCCTGGTCAAGAAAAATGGAAAGTGGTATTTCGATGCCAAGGCAGGGCGGCAGGAAATCCTCCTTCGGCGAATTGGCACAAATGAACTGGATGCCATTCAGGTTTGCCATGGTTACGTGGAAGCACAACGGGAATATGCTCTGGAAATCCATGATGACTCAGGGGTGAACCAATATGCACAGAAAATCTTCAGTACCCCTGGCAAACAAGACGGCTTGTATTGGAAGAATCCCGACGGCACCTCAGGCGGCCCAATCGGAGACGCTGTAGCAAAGGCGCTGGCGGAAGGCTACACCACTGGGAAGGGTGGGTTTCACGGCTATTACTTCAAAATCCTGAAAGGTCAGGGGCCGGCGGCACCCTTGGGGAAAATTGACTACGTCATCGAGGGAATCATGATCGGCGGTTTTGCGCTCGTTGCTGTGCCGGCCGAATACCGGGTGACGGGCGTTAAGACTTTCATCGTGAGCAACGACGGAATCGTTTACCAGAAGGACCTGGGCCCTGAATCCCTGAACATCGTCAAGAACATGGAACTCTACAACCCGAATACAACCTGGCATCCGACCGATGACCAGTGGCCGGCGAGCGTCGCGCCCGCCATCAATACGGAAAACCAACCATAACAACGGTAACGTCCTGCCTTGAGTGGGGAGGAGCTTCGGATCTGCAATCGTAGGCAGGGCGAAGGCACAGATGAATCGCCGTGACTCGCTGTCGCCTGCAATAGCGAGCCTTCAGGCTGAGGGTGCGATGAGGCTTTCATGAGGCACATGCGGATGCTCCGAGTTGAATCGGAAAATGCTCTCGCTGGGTCTATACGTAGACTTGCAGGCGTGCGGCTATCCCTTCTTACGGCTGTGTCGCAGTAATTGAGCTGAGACGGGGAATAGTTGTATCGCACTGAATTGATTCTTTCCGAAAGAGACAAGTATGAGTAAGAAATCCCAAAAAAAGAATAAAGATCCACACGAGCATGCGACCAAAAATAACGATAAGCAGAGCAAGAGCCACGAAATGAATCAGAAGCTTGGCAAGAAGGAGTACGAGGCCCAGTTGTTCAAGCTGCAAGTCGAACTGGTGAAGCTGCAGGACTGGGTGAAGAAGACTGGAGCTCGAATCGTCATCCTGTTTGAGGGTCGGGACGCGGCGGGCAAGGGGGGCATCATCAAGCGCATCCTGGAGCGGGTGAGTCCGCGGGTTTTTCGACTCGTGGCTTTACCGGCCCCCACGGAACGTCAAAAGACGCAGATCTATGCCCAGCGCTACATCGAGCAACTGCCCGCCGGCGGAGAAATCGTAATCTTCGACCGCAGCTGGTACAACCGCGCTGGGGTCGAGCATGTCATGGGCTTCTGCACCGAGGAGGAATACAAGAAGTTTCTCAAAGGCTGTTGCGCCTTCGAAAACGTCCTGATCAGCGACGGCATCATCCTGCTGAAGTACTGGCTCGATGTGTCGGAAAAAGAGCAGCACAAGCGATTTCTTGCGCGCATCCAGGATCCGTCGAAGCGCTGGAAGCTGAGCCCGATGGACCTCGAGTCTCATCGTCGCTGGTATGACTATTCGCGGGCTCGTGATGCGATGCTCGCCGCGACCGATACGGCTATCTCTCCGTGGTACATCGTGCCTTCGGACAACAAGAAGCGCGCCCGCCTTAACTGCATTGCCGATATTCTCGCCCGCATCCCCTTCGAGGAGGTGCCCTATACGCCTCCGAAGCTGCCTGGACGCCAGAAGGCCAAGGGCTATCAGGAGCCCAAGCAGAAGCACCAAGTCATTGCGCAGCGTTGGTAAAGAAACAAGGAATATGAGAAACCACGACCGCCTCACGAAGAAAATCAAGCCCACTGTCCTACGTTGAGGTCGCCGAACAGAAGCGCTTGAATACTGCGCGCGAGCAGGGTGTGCCGTGGAAAAAGTGGGGTCCCTACCTGAGCGAGAGGCAGTGGGGACGGTTCGCGAGGACTATAGCTCCGATGGTAATGCCTGGGACTACTTCTCCCGTGACCAAGCGCGCTCGCGCGGCTACCGCTGGGGTGAAGACGGGCTCGCCGGAACGCTGAGAACATCGCAAAGAAAAGGACGGCGTTGATTGAGGAAGCGCACCCGAAGATCGTTGCTATTGATTTCAGTGGTGTTCCCGACCTCGAGTGCACAGCCCTCAAGATGCTAACCGAAGGTGAGAAACGACAGCGTGAGCGTGGCGTCAAAATCTGGCTGGTCGGAATGAACCCACAGGTGCTTGCGATGATCCAGAGGTCCCAGTTGGGTGAAGCGCTCGGACGTAATGCCATGTACTTCAATCTGAAGATCGCTTTTGCCAAGTACTTGCATTCAAACGCGAATGCATCTACAAGCGGAAGTTAATTCTTCCGGGCTCTTCTCGTCTGGGTGCGCGAAAGCACCGTGAGCCCACCACAGCCTGTCCTCCATGTGGAAGACACAATCCCCCCGAAAGGCCAACATTGGCTTAAGTTGATCGTTTCCAGTCGCTTCTGACCCCTTCGCCACCAAAGCAGCCTACTAGGGGTTTCCCTAGTTGTCGCCGGAAGTAGGAGAGTTTATAAGGAGCCCTGAAAGCGAACCGTTGATTCATATTGCTGAACACGCCCTTGCTGGATCACGGCAAGGACGCGCCCGTCGGAGCAGTTACAAGAACGTACGTCAGGAGTCTGCAGTGCTGCACAAAGTGATAAGTAGCCTTAGATTTCCAGGTATTCCGCTGCTCGCACTCGCACTATTAGCCGGTTGTTCTTCGAAAAATGCGGCTACCCCGCCGCCGCCTCCAAGTGTGACTGTGGCGACAGTGATGCAGAGAGACATAAGCATCCATCAGGAATGGGTCGGAACGATGGCCGGCAACACTGATGCCGATATTCGTCCCAAAGTAGAAGGCTTTCTGCTGAAGCGGCTTTACATGGAAGGGTCTTTCGTACAGAAAGGCCAGGCGATGTTCCAGCTCGATCAGCGACAGGCACAGGCGGCACTAGAGCAGACGAAAGGGCAACTGGAGCAAGCCAGGGCCCTTCTCAGCCAAGCGCAGATTGACGTGAAGCGTTTCACGCCTCTCGTTGCACAGAAGGCCGTAAGCCAGGCGGAACTGGACAAAGCAACGAGCATGGAAAGGTCCGGCCAAGCCCAAGTCCAGGCGGCCCAGGCCGCTGTTGACAATGCCAAGTTGAACCTGGGCTGGACGACCGTAACCTCACCGATCTCTGGAATCGCTGGCATTGCCAAAGTTGGGATCGGCGACCTAATGACTCCCAACACGGTGATGTCCACAGTTTCGACTGTAGATCCGATCTATGTGGATTTTAGTATCTCGGAACAGGACTACCTGCGTTTCATCAAGAGTGGAACTGGACGACAAGCCGGCGCAGACCTGCAACTAATCCTAGGCGACGGATCGACCTTCCCGCACTCCGGGCACGCTCTGTTGGTGAACCGCGAGATGGACTTGCGCACCGGCACAATCCAAGTGCGAGCCGAGTTTCCTAATCCTGGGAATCTGCTGCGACCAGGCCAGTATGCCCGAATTCGTGCCGTCACCGAACAACGAAAGAATGCGCTGTTGATTCCGCAAAAGGCCATCTCTGAGCTCCAGGGGGTGTATCAGGTCGGAGTGGTTGGCGCTGATAACAAGGTCGCAATTCGCGCTGTGAAACCTGGCCCGCAGTTCGGCGACATGTGGGTCATCGAATCCGGTTTGCAACCGGGGGACAAGGTAGTGGTTGACGGACTACAGCGGATTCGCGACGGAATGACAGTCTCTCCCACGCCATTCAAGGACACCCAGGCCGACGCAGTCCAGGGCGGAGAGTAGATATGGCAAAGTTTTTCATCAACCGCCCGATTGTCGCCATCGTGATAGCAGTTCTTACCGTTATCGCTGGCCTAGTTGCGATGGCAAAGCTGCCCGTTGCGCAATTGCCTGATATTGTGCCTCCTCAGATTAACGTCTCAGCAACTTACACGGGGGCGGACGCGCTGACGATTGAACAATCTGTCGCCACCCCTCTGGAGCAACAGATGAATGGCGTGGACAACATGCTGTACATGATGTCCACCAATGCCAATGACGGAACCATGAACCTCAAGGTGACTTACGACATTGGCACCAACGTTGACATTGACCAAGTCAATACACAGAACCGCGTTTCACAAGCCAGCCCTAACCTTCCAACTTCAGTCAACCAGTACGGCGTCACCGTTAAGAAGCTAATGGGGCTTCCACTGCTCGTCATATCCGTCTATTCCCCGCAAGGGACTTTCGACAGCCAGTTCCTCGGCAACTACGCGACCATCAACATCAATGATGCTTTGCTGCGCGTTCCCGGAGTAGGGCAGGTCACGAACTTCGGGACATCCGATTACGCCATGCGAATCTGGGTAAAGCCAGACCAGCTGACGAAGCTGGGAATGACTGTCTCCGATCTGATGACGGCGGTGCAACAACAAAGCGCCGTTAATCCAGCCGGTCAGGTCGGAGCTGAGCCCGCACACAAAGGGCAGCAGTTCACGTACTCGGTTCGTGTTCCGGGCCGGCTGGTTAGTGCCGAACAGTTTGGGAACATCATCGTTCGCCAGAATACAGACGGATCCGTGGTGCGGCTGAAAAACGTCGCTCGCATCGAGCTGGGTGCGCTTGTTTATCAGCAAATCGGGCGCTACAACGGTAAGCCAGCTGTCATCATCGCTGTCTACCAGGCGCCGGGTTCGAATGCTCTGGCCGTCGCAAAGCAACTCAAGGCCGAACTGATCGGTCTGAAATCGCGGTTCCCCCAAGGTCTGGATTTTGCGATCTCCATGGACACTACCCTGCCAATCACAGAGGGCATGAAAGAGATTGTGACCACACTGGGGGAAGCAATCTTCCTTGTAATTATCGTTGTCTTCCTATTCCTACAAGGCTGGCGCGCAACGCTGATTCCATTGATCGCAGTGCCTGTGTCTTTGATCGGCACGTTCGCGATCTTTCCAATGCTGGGCTTCTCCATCAACACCCTGTCACTATTCGGATTGATCCTGGCGATTGGCTTGGTGGTGGACGATGCGATCGTGGTAGTCGAGGCCGTGGAGCACCACATCGAACACGGCTTGTCGCCGAAGGAAGCAACTGCGAAAGCAATGGAAGAAGTATCGGGACCAGTGATCGGAATTGCCCTCATTCTGGCATCGGTCTTTGTGCCGATGGCGTTCATGGGCGGCATCCAGGGACTGCTTAATCAGCAGTTCGCCATCACCATTGCCATCTCAGTTCTCATCTCAGCGTTTAATGCGCTGACTCTTTCTCCTGCGTTGTCGGCGATGCTGCTCCGCCCTCGCAAGAAATCTACGGGGCTGATGGGCCGCTTCTTCGCTTGGTTTAACCGCTCCTTTGAAAAGGTCACGGGCGGCTACGTGTCCTGGAGCCACATACTGATTCGGCGCTCAGCCATAGCAATGTTGTGCCTCGCGGGTATCGCTGTTCTATCCGGGTTCATGGGAAAGAGCCTGCCGACCAGCTTTATTCCAGAGGAAGACCAAGGCTACGCCTTCATTCAGGTGCAGCTGCCCGACGCCGCCTCCCTCCAACGGACCGACGCAGTTATGCAAAAGCTGGATGACATCTTGGCTCACACCCATGGCATTCAGGGCTATGACGCGATCGCCGGATTCAGCCTGCTATCGAATACATCGTCTACCTACAGCGGGTTTTACTTCCTGCAGCTTGATCCTTGGGAAGAGCGGCACAGCCCCGAACTATTAGCTGAAGGCATCGTCCGAACCTTGAACAAGAAGATGAGCCAGGCGATTCCGGAAGCGATGGGATTCGCCTTCGGGCCGCCCGCGATCCCGGGCTTGGGAACCGCCGGCGGCTTTACGTTCATGTTGCAGGACCGTTCCGGCGGCACTGTCGAACAGCTCTATGAAAACCTCGATACTTTGGTTCGGGCCGCACGAAAGCGGCCGGAGCTGGCATCGCTGGTCAGCACCTTCCGTCCCAGCGTGCCGCAGCTGTACGTCGATGTGGACCAGGACCGCGTTCTGAAGCAAGGGCTCCAATTCGCCGAGGTGTACCAGACACTGCAGGCTTTCCTGGGCGGCGCGTATGTCAACCAGTTCAACCGGTTTGGACGGCAATGGAAGGTTTACCTGCAAGCCGAACCGGAGTTTCGCGACAGCGCCGAGAAGATCAATAGCTTCTACGTTCGCAATTCCAAGGGCGACATGACTCCGCTCGGCTCCCTCGTGAATATCAAACGGGTTTCAGGACCGGAGTACACAAATCGGTTCAATCTCTACCGAAGTATCCAGATCAACGGATCACCGGCTCCGGGTTACAGTTCGGGACAGGCCATGGCTGCGATGGAAGAAGTTGCAGCACAGGTCCTGCCGAGCGGCATGAGCTATGCATGGAGCGACATGTCGTACCAGGAAAAGAAGGCCTCCGGAGGACAGCTGGCGGTGTTTGGCATGTCGATACTCTTCGTTTTCCTCATCCTAGCCGCCATGTACGAAAGCTGGTCGCTTCCGTTCAGCGTGCTCTTGTCCACGCCGGTCGCCGTAATGGGAGCGTATGGCGGTCTGCTGTTGCGCAAGTTCGATAACAACGTCTTTGCACAGATTGGTTTAGTCATGCTGATAGGCCTCACGGCGAAGAACGCCATTCTGATCGTCGAGTTCGCAAAGCTGGAGCACGATACAAAGGGCAAAGACCTTGTTGCAGCCGCACTGGAAGGTGCTCGATTGCGACTGCGGCCAATTCTTATGACTTCATTTGCCTTCATTCTTGGCTGCGTGCCTCTCTGGACCGCGAAGGGCGCTGGTGCGATCGGCCGCCAAGTACTGGGCAGTGCTGTGATTGTTGGAATGGGAGCGGCCACGATAATAGGCGTCTTTCTCGTCCCTGTATTGTTCGTGGTTGTCGAACGTCTTGGGAAGAAGAAGGAAGCAGCTCAGATTGCCGAAGGGGCCGCGGCGGAAGGAGCAGGGGACTGATGCGCAGGATCGCTTGTATTTGTGTGCTGCTCTTCGGCATGGGCGGTTGCAAGGTGGGCCCGAACTACAAGCGCCCACTGATGCACCCTCCAGACCAGTATTACGCGCAGACTGCACCACAATCAGAATCTATCGCTGATCTTGCCTGGTGGGAGTTGTTCAAGGACCCTGTGCTGAAGGGCTTGATACAAGAAGCGCTCAAGAATAACTACGACGTGCTGACGGCCGCAGCACGTGTCGAACAGGCCCGAGCACAAGCCGGTATCGCCCGTTCCATCTATTTTCCACAGGTCGCGTACGGAACTGGGGTGGGGGGGCAGCGAGCGCCACTGGTATCGAACCATACCTATTACAGTTACAACTTTAACCTCGATTGGGAACTGGATTTGTGGGGCAGGGTACGGAGGCTCAATGAACAGCAAAAAGCGCTGTTTTTCTCCTCCGAAGATGTTCAACGGGGTGTCTGGTTAAGCCTCGTTTCCGATGTAGCACAGGCCTATTTCGAGTTGCGGGCCCTGGATGCACAGCTGGAGATTGCGCGTGAGACCGCCAATGGCTTCCAGCAGACTTATGATCTCTTTAACAAAAAGTTCGAGGGTGGAGCTGCTTCGGGTCTTGAGACCTCACGAGCGGAAGGGGCTTGGGCGAACGTCTTGGCTCAAATCCCGGATATCGAACGGCAAATAACCGCAAAAGAAGACCAGATCAGTCTGCTGCTGGGCCGTAACCCCGGACCGATCCCGCGCGGGAAGTCGCTGATCGATCAGTACGATGTTGACGTGATACCGGCAGGATTGCCGTCTACTCTGCTGGAGCGCCGGCCAGATCTTCGAGCGGCGGAGCAGCAACTCGTCGCCGCCAATGCTGCCGTGGGTATTGCTAAGGCCGATTTCTTTCCTGTGATCACCCTAACCGGTCTGTTAGGTGGCGTAAGTCCGCAACTCTCCGGCTTGGTAAGCTCAGGAACCCAGTGGAGCGTCGCCGGTGGACTAGCCGGACCGCTATTCACTGGGGGGCGATTGAAAAGCCAGTATCGTTTCAGAGTAGCGCAATGGGACGAGGCGCGATCCTCGTACGAAAAGTCGGTCACGCAGGCGTTCGGAGAAGTATCGATAGCTTTAGCGGCTCATCAAAAGCTCGCCGAGGCCATCAAAGATCAGACCAGGTCGGTAATGGCTTATCGGGATTCGGTGCGACTCGCGGACCTACGTTATGACAGCGGACTTTCGAGCTATTTTGAAGTTATCGACGCACAATTGCAGTTATATCCCGCCCAGACTGCATCGGTCGTGTACGACCTGGAGCGAAAAGTCGCACTGGTCAACCTGTATAAAGCACTGGGCGGTGGGTGGAAGCTCCAAGACGCGCAGTGGTCAACGCCTCCTCCCACTCACGATTAAAAGATTCGGCCGACACCATGGGAGAAGGGGCATATGCAGCCAGGAAACATACAAACGGAGGGCGGAAAGAGCAGCATAATGCGTGACACCAAGTGGGAATACTTAATGGAAGTGGTGAGCTCCACCATACTGCGACCATACGAGCCGGTAAGCCTCCAACAGAAGTTGGACACTCTTGGTCGGCAGGGGTGGGAGCTCACATTAACATTAGCTTTTTGTAAATCTCAGCAATGGCTTATCTTCAAACGACCAGAGTAGCCTACTACTCAGATCCGAGTCAGGGTGAAACATCGTGGAAGATCAGGAGTACACAAACCCATTCGCAGACGTACACAAGAAAGCTAAGGCTTTCAAGAATCGCGCTCGCGAAGCGAACAAGAATGATGCGGAGCTTCGCGAAAGCCGATTGGTGCAGGAAGCCAAGGACATCCTCGACAAAGAGCGTCCCGAACCAGTCGGGCCTACCACTTTTTTGTGACCACTGCCTGCAATGCCCGTTGGCTGAGGTTTTTATCGTGAGTGGAGCCAAGAGCGGTTCGGCATAGCTGAACCGTCAGAGTGGACAAATCGTTGACCGTGTATTGACCACGAAAATTCAGTCGACGGGATGGGTCGCCAGATAAGCGCTCACGGCTTCGCCGAGGGTCGCGAAGAAGGTTCGCTCGCCGAAGCGCGCGAAGATCCCGAAGCGCTTCAGCTTATCCTTCACTGGATCCGTCATCTCAGCAAAGCACAAGTCAATTCCGGCGGCGTCTAGGGTGTCGTCGAGCTCGCAAATGGCGTCGGCTGCAGTCACATCGACGCTGGTGACCGGCTCTGCCGCGACCACCAGCCAGCGCACGGGCGTCGATGAGCTCGCAAGGGCATCGAGGACGCGTTGGCGGAACAGCTCGGCATTGGCGAAGAAGAGCGGTGCATCCCAACGGAACAGCACCAAGCCCGGGATCAAGCGCGCCTCGGGATACCGGGCAATGTCGTGATAGCCCTTGACACGTTCGACGCGGCCGAGCACAGCCGAATGTGGGCGCCAGCCGTCCCAGAGGAACTCAATCACGGCTATCACGATCGCGAGCCCAATGCCCGGAATGGTGCCAAGCACGGCAACACCCGCAAAGCAGGCCATTGACAGCCAGAACTCCCAACGCTGGATGCGATAAATCCGCCGCAGGTCGGACACTTCGATCAAGCCGATGGCTGATGCGATGACGACGGCGGCAAGGGCCGTATTCGGAAGATAACGTAGCAGCGCGGGCGCGAACATCAGCAGTAATGCAATTACGAGCGCACCCATGACCCCCGTTAGCTGAGTCTTGGCCCCCGCCGCCTCGGCCACCGGTGTGCGCGATGAGCTGCTGCTGACCGGGAAGCCCTGGAAGAAGGCTGTGGCGACGTTAGCGATGCCGAGGCCTACCATCTCCTGATTCGGATCGACCGGCGTACGCAGACGCGCTGCATAGGTTCGAGAAAGCACGCTCGTGTCCGCGAATGAAACGAGGGCGACCGCGGCGCCGCCCATCAGCAGGGGTACTAGGTCGTCGACGTGGACAAGGGGAAGCCGTGGCGAGGGCAATCCCTGCGGCAGAGTACCGAGCACGGACAAGCCGGCACGTGTTGCGAGGTCGAAAGCCGCGACTGCAACCGTCGCGGCGACCACCGCGATCAGAATGCCCGGGACGCGAGGCCAGCGCTTCAGCAACAGTATGAGGGCGAGCGTGCTGGCGCCGATCGCCAGCGCCACGATGTTCGTGCTCCCTGCGAGTACTCGGTTGATGATTCCCCACGCTTGGCGCAGCGGGCCGTTCGCTGTGACAGAGAAACCGAAGAGCTTCGGAACTTGGCTCAGCAGCACGGTTAGCGCGATGCCGTTCATGTACCCGTAGCGGATCGGCTTCGAGAGCAGCTCGGTAATGAAGCCCAGACGTCCCAGCCCCGCGGCAACGCACAGCACCCCGGAAACGAGCGCCATCATTCCGGCCAGCCGTACCGCACGTTGTGGCTGGCCCGCCGAAAGCGGCAGCACGACGGTGAGAATCACGGCCGCGAGCGCCGAGTCCGGACCTAGCACGAGAATGCGGCTCGGGCCGAACACGGCGTAGGCGAGCAACGGTACGATGGTCGCGTAGAGGCCGTTGATACCCGGTAACCCTGATGCCTCGGCGTACGCGATGCCGACTGGCACCAGCATGGTCGTCATGACGAGGCCGGCCATAAGGTCGTGCCGCAGCCAGGACGACTCGTACCGACGCAGAGTGTTCAACCCAGGAAGCCAGCGTATCCAGCCGGTTTGATTCGCCTGCGTTGCTTGGCAGGCGACGCGGCCAGGCTCTGGGGTGTGAGCGGAGAGCAATTCACCCATGGCTGCTCGCTAAACGATGCTGACGACGTTGGCGACTGGATACTTTCAAAACACGACCTTGATGATGCGCATGATGAGTTCTTCTGGGGAGAAAATCGTGAGCAAGAGAGGCACGAGGGGAGCCGCGGTGGCGGCGGCCAGACGAGCGATGTCCTGGAGTCCGAACGGGACCGGACGCATCTCGCGGACAATGTCATAGCTATTGCCGAGATCGGCGAGCGATTGGATATCGGCAGCTCCGAGGAGTTCGTCGGAAGGGGCGGGATCGCGGACCCATTTCTGTTCGAAGCTCTCGACGTAGCGCTGTGCGAGCAGGCCGTACTCGGCCAATCCCTTTCTTTTTTCGCGAGCCATCCGGGGAGTAAACATCAACAGCGGGCCGAGAAGGACCAGCACGAAAAAGGCGACAAAGCCGCCGGCCTGTAACTTGAACGACATTAAGCTCTCCCCCCGGTAAAGGACCCGGCTGGCAACCAGCCCGGCAAGCATGGACCCCTGAGCGAAAAGGATGGGGCCGAAAGCGTAGGAACTCTTGCCCAGGAAGGCGAGACCGGCACAGCGATCGGGGTGAGTCGCGATGAGGTCTAGGTCGATTCTGGAGACGTGCCACAGAAAGCGAAACCAGATGAAGAGCCTCAAGTACCAGCGCAGGAGGAGGAATTGGACGATGGGGATGCTGACGAAGACGTACCAGAAGCCGGCAGGGGTCAGGTGCCAGCGTCCGCCGGGATTGGCATACCAGGTCGGGCCCACGAGGGCGACCCGACCGTGCCAGAACCACAGGCCAAAGGTGTAGACAAGAATCAAGAGTCCGACCTCGGCGGGGATGGAATTGCGCAGCCTCACGGCTGACTCGATCGCGCGGTGAAAGCGGGGCAGGTCTTGGGGCAAAACGATGCGCCGCTCCACGAAGCAGCGTACAACCGGACGTATTCGCGAATGAACGATCAGCTCGGCTGCGATGAGAACCGGAAGTGCAATGAGGAAGCGGATATGCACTTCAACGTCGTGAAAAAAAGAAAGCTGACCGAGGCTGCCAGCCGAGGAGCCAAGCATGGCGAGGAGCACCAGCGGCAACCATGCGACCAGCGTAATAATGAGCAGCCGGCGATGCAAGAGTCCTAAGCCATCTCCAGCGAGATGAGATCTCCGAAAGAACTGGAAGATCGGGCCACCCAGCACCAACGAGAAATCAAGCGGTTCCTCGACGAGATTGGGTTCTGTCATGGTGTGTCAGTCTTATCCCGCGCACTTTCTTGTGTCGGTGCGATGCATCGGACTTCTTGCTTAAAGGGTCCACCGACATCGTCCCGCGATCTCAAGAAAGCAGGCGTTTCAGGATAATCAGTGTAGAACATTGGCCCCCAGCACGAATAGTCTCCGCAAGTAGGCATTCCACGGTTGCTGATACCGAGCAGCTTTTGCTTGCCGCCGGTGGAGTATTCGCGAAGAACTACCCTATCAAGGCGACGAACTCCCTACCTTACGGAAGACCGCTCCGTTGCCGATCGCGGCAATAAGTGCGCGGGTCAACCGCACGGAGTCTGCCGTCAGTTCGGCTTGGGCTCATGTTCTTTGGGATAGATAAGTGTGAACTGCAAACTCAGTTCCCATCTCGGGAAAAACTGTCGTGATGGTCGTATGGCGTTGTAGTACAGAGCGACGTTCGAGTCCACGGCCTGGTTGCGAATGTCGAAGGTTCGCCCCGCGCCGCCTCCGAAAGGTACGAGCCAGCGCTCTCCAGTCGCTTGCGTCCAGTCCCCATTGACGGTCGGGGCTGTGACAAGATACCAGCCATGCGGCAAGTTGTAGGAGACCGAGGTCTCGATCTGTAATTGGTTCACCGAGGCTCGATTCGAGTGCCCCGGAAGCGACCAGATGTTTTGCACTACGACGCCCACAGATCCCCAGTCTGGCTCTGCCAGCACCGCGACAGAGGGTCCCACATCCCACTTACCGACCCCCAGTTTGGCGTCAGTGGCTGTGGGTATGAGAAGCGATGGTCCCAAACCCCAGATCAATTTCCTGGCGCGAAACGGCGTGAAAAAGAAAGTCGCAATGGTGTCCCCCAAGCCGGTCGTGCTACCGTTCCTTCGCGTCACGTCAGGTTCGTAAGCCAGCGCGGTTGCCATAACGCGTGGCACCAACAGCCAGTTCTTCGATATCTGCAACGGAATGACGGGCTGGAGTTGAAGAGAATTTGAAGTCCGATCATACGGCCCGGCGTCAAAGTTGATGCTATCGACGAAAGGAACTTTGATCGCATCGGCCACCGGGTTCCTCGCCAGGTCTCTCAGCTCGTCCACAGTTTGTTGCGCGCGCAGCATCGGCCCAAGGAGGAACGAAATCACTAGAAACCCATAAAAGCCCGCGATTGCAGGCTGGACTGCCCAGCCGACCTGTACCAGATGGACCAGGCCAGGCGCGCTGCCAAACTCCTCCCGACCATCGGGTTCGGCCACATCGTCTACCATGTTTAAAGCTTTTCCTTGTCTTAGACCTACGCTGCTACAGCGATAATGGGCTGCCCCACCTCTTCGTACCACGCCCGCCGCCATGCAACGACCGACGCCGTCACTCAACCAGTGTTTAATCTACCATTTCGGTATCACGTGCTTCTTTGTGCTTATCCGCGTCCGGAGCGGCGCGAAAAACAGCGTGTAAAGGCAGCGTCTTAACAGGTTTTCACTTATAGAAAAGGAGAAGTAATGCAAAAGCGCAGACTTGGAAAAAGCAATCTGGAAGTATCGGCCATTGGACTCGGCTGCATGGGAATGAGCTTTTCCTACGGGCAGTGACGCATGTCACAAAACGGAGTGACTTGCCGATGTGCGACGCGGTTAGTACGTCCAAGTGAAAGCGGCGGGTCGGAACCCGTCGCATCATGCGTAAGACGTTGAAACTAAGCTACTTAATGACTATGATGGAAGCGGCAGGAGTTGAACCAACGTCATGAGCAGGGAGGATCACTCCCTTTATCGTATGACACCGAAGAAACGATTTCTGTGTGCGTCTTATCGTGGATCCGGAATCATCGTCGCAGGCACGTAAGCGCCACCGAACTTCAAAGAGATTTTCTTTGATCTGGTGTTGGCTTAGGCGAAGGTCGGAAACGGTTTTCAGAACCGCCTGTTCCCGAGCGAGTCTCCGACTCCCTGGTCCTGTAGTTGACCTGCCGATTTACTGAAACCCAATTCAAACTCGCTGCAACGCAATTCAAACATTACTGCAATTGAATTCCAACAATTCCAATAGCGCCGCCGGAAGTCGCGGCTTCAGCGTGTAAAATCGCAGTCTAATGCCGCCTCCGGCCGCCCACAGCGCAAGCCAAGCAGGTCCCAGTTTCTGGGCGCGGCTGCTGCGTATCCTGCGGCCGTCGCACCAGCACACTGCTTTCTCGGCCACGCTCTTGATGATCTCGGCCGTCATGCTGTCACGGGTGATCGGCTACCTGCGCGAGGCCTATATCGCGTGGGCCTTCGGCGCCGGTCTGAATACCGACGCCTACGTCGGCGCGTTTAACCTGCCCGACTTCCTCAACTACATTCTCGCGGGTGGCACCGCGTCCATCACGTTCATCTCGATCTATACGCGCCACACCTCCAAGGGACGCGACCGGGAGGCGCAGGACGCCTTCAACTCCACCATCACCATCATGACCGCGGTGGTGTGCCTGGGTACGGTGCTGCTGGAGATCTTCACGCCGCAACTGGAGCGGCTCATTTTCCCGCACTTCTCCTCCGACCAGTTGCAGTTGTGCGTTCATCTCACGCGCATTCTGCTGCCCGGGCAAATCTTTTTCTACGCTGGCGGAATTGTTTCGGCGGTGCTGTTCTCGCGCAGGATGTTCCTGTACCCGGCGTTCAGTCCCATCTTCTACAACCTGTTCATCATCGTGGGTGGCGTGATCGGCGCGCGACGGTTTGGCATCTCGTCGCTGGCTTACGGCGCGCTGTTCGGCGCCTTCATCGGTCCATTTCTCATCAACGCTATCGGCGCCGCGCGTGACGGCCTCACCTACCGCTTCAACTTCGACTGGCACAATCCGGAATTTCGCGAATGGGTAAAGCTTTCCATTCCCCTGATGCTGGGAGTGTCGCTGGTTTCCGCCGATGACTGGATTCTGCGCTATTTTGCCTCCGGAGGAGCGGGCGACATCACGCGGCTGAACTATGCCAAGCGCCTGTTCGCGGTGCCCATCTCCATTCTCGGACAGGCCACCGGACAGGCTTCTATGCCTTTCTTCGCGCGGCTGTTTGGCGAGGGCAGGCGCAAGGACTTCGCCGACACGGTCAACGGCTCGGTGTATCGCATCTCAGCGGCGTCATTTCTATCGGCTGCGTGGATGATGCCCGCAGCCCTGCCGCTTATTGACCTCGTCTATCGCCGTGGGCGATTCAGCTTCCAGGACTCGCGGGAGACGGCACTCTACTTTTTCTGGTTCGCGCTCTCGCTGGCGCTGTGGTCGGCACAGGCGCTGTACGCTCGTGCCTTCTATGCTGCCGGCGACACCCTGACGCCCATGATCGCCAGCACCATCATTGTGGCGGCATCGCTGCCCGTGTACTCGGCATTCTTCCGCCATTTTGGCGTGACCGGATTGGCCATGGCTTCAGACATAGGCATCTTGATGCACACGGTTGCGCTCGCCTGGCTGCTAAGTCGGAAGAAGCTCGTCCCACTGGGTGGGATGCCGTGGCCGGAGTTGACGAAGGCTGTGGGAACGGCGGGCTTGGCTGCTGTGGTCTGCTATTTTGTCGGCAGGACGATTGCCGTCGATGGTAGCCGGAAGGCCGATCTGCAGGCCTTGGCACTGATCAGCGTGACTTGGCTGGCAGCGGTAGCGGCGGGGCTGTGGCTAACGAAATCGAACCTGCCGCGCGAGCTGCGCAGAAAGAAAGCCGCGGCAGTACCGAACATCACGCTACCGGAGCCGGTCATCGAGAGGACGACCGGTGGGATGGAACCGTAGCTGTGGGAACGTGGCTCTGACACCGCTAGGCGATCTGGAACTCCATTTTCTTTGCGTCAGTCACACGTTGGGAAGCGTCCAGTATCTCCATCGAAACGAGATCTCCTCGTTCGTCAAAATCCAGGATGACGCCGGGGTTGTCCTCGTCGCTTTCGGCCACCGCCACGCCTTCTTTTAGAACGAAGCTTAGCGTATCGGTCTTCGGATCATAGCTGGCTTTCACGATTCCGTCCTTCAGTATTTGCCGATCTTGCTGGTGCGGTAGACCGTCACCACTTCAGCAGGATCGCGATCGATGTCCACAAATACCCGCATGAGATACTCTTGTCCCGCCGGTCCCATCAAAACTATAGATTGTAGAACGATGCGACCAGGACGAACCTCTATTGTTTGCTGCGGCGATCGTAAAATCGTACGCACAACGTCCTCCCCGATCGACCGCCTTTTCATTTCAAACAGCGCATGCTCGGTTATAACGTAATTTGTCATCCCAAAGGCAGACATTCAGGAGTTATTGTTCTTCCCGACCCAGAGCTATTTTTCAATCGAGAGAGACCTTGCGAACGGCGGCCAATACCGCCGCCCGCAACTCTGAGAGTCTCTCCGGAATGCCATGGAGTCAAGAAGAGGAATACCCTAGAGCATCCTCGGTAACCCACTCTTGAATCTGGTTGACCCTAGTCTCGTTCCGGGATTGATTACACCCGGGCCGCTGCCGCCGCGGTACCGGTCTCGCCCGTGGTCGCCGTGCTGGTCTCCTTGGATTCGCCATTGGCTTTCTGGCCGGGTTTGCGAATATCGATGCCGCCCTTGAAGTAGGCGCCATCTTCAATGCTGATGCGCTGGGCGACCACATCCCCGGTGAGCGAGCCTTCGCCGCGGATGTCCACGCGATCGCTGGCGGCCATGTTGCCGCGGACCTTGCCCAGCACCACAATCTCGCGCGCCGAAATGTTGGCAGCCACTACGCCGTTGCGGCCTACGGTGACGCGGTTGCCCGGCAGGTTGATCGACCCTTCCACCCGCCCGTCAATGTAAAGCGACTCCGAACCCGTGACCTCTCCCTTAATGACCAGCGACTTTCCCAGCGTGGCCTGTTCCTGGGTATTAATTGGAGGGCTGGCTGGGCGGGGCGCGCTCGGCAGCTCGGGGACGGCCGGAGAGTAGCCGCGCTGCGGCTCGGGACTAGGGGTGGGAGTTGAAGATGGAGTATTGCTAGGTTTCCACATAATCGGTAAACGAATCCTTTCTGAAGTTGTAAGTGCTTCCACCCCAACAACCGCAAAAGCAGCGGTTGTTGGGGGCCCGGCTTGGAGAGGCACTTGTTTTGCCAAACCCACGCTCCACAGCTCCGCTTCAGAACCTGATGCTTTGGCGCGGTTTGTCTGGGCCATCGCTCAATGCGCGCCGAAGCACGCACCGTTGTGCGATGTAATTATTGCTACCATACAGTGAGTTCTTGCATGAGGGAAACCCCTACGCAACTTTTTCATGCGACCTCAGTGCATCCTTAGTTAATGGCCTAGGGGAAGGGACTAAGCAAACCGGACAAACTTAACCGTGGATGAACGCGGATTAGACTTTTTATGCTGACTGATCAAGCCATCCTGAGCCACATCGAACGCCAACCTCACCGCTCGGCGGGATTCAAGCAACTCGTCCGCGAGATGGGCCTGCGGGGAGACGAACGGCGGCAGCTAGCCGAACGGTTGCAGGCTTTGGTGAGAAGCGCGCGGCTGATCGAGACCGGACGCGACCGCTACACCCTGGCGGAACATGCGGCCACCCATCAGAACCTGATCGCGGGACGCCTGACGATGCACCGCGACGGTTACGGTTTCGTCATTCCCAATGCCGGTCAGCGCAGCACTTTCAGCGGCGACATCTACATCAACCCGCAGGCCATCGGTTCGGCCATGCATGGCGACCAGGTGCTGGTGGAACTGGGACGCAAGCGCGACGACGGCCGTGCCGAGGGGCGCATCCTGCGCGTGCTGACGCGTGGTAATCCCACCGTCGTGGGCACCTTTCATTACGGATCGCGCCAAAATTACGTGACGCCCATCGACGAGAAGGTCACCAGCGAGATCATCATTCCGCGCGGAATGGAGTGGCCGGCCAGCCAGAGTGAAGCCAAATCCAAGGCTGAACCCCATGGCCGAACTGGAGGTCCGCCGACGAAGCAATCTACGGTGCATCGCAGGGGGCGAGCGGATGCAGACCGCGTTCTCGGCGAAGAGGCGCGCCGCCGTGAGTGGGACGATCTCGAAGGCTTGGTGGTGGATGTGGAGATTACCGATTGGCCGTCGCCGGCCGAGAGCCCCCGTGGCCGCATAGTCGAAATTCTTGGCTACGAAGACGACTTCGGCGTGGATGTTGAGATCATCATCCGCAAGTTCCATCTGCCGCATCGCTTCCCGGTCGAAGTGTTGCAGGAGGCGCAGCAGTTCGAGCCGGTCATCCCGTCGCGAGAGTTGCGCCATCGGCGAGACTATCGCGCGTTGCCCATCGTCACCATCGACGGCGAAACCGCGCGCGACTTCGACGATGCCGTCACCGTGAGCCGTATGGAGAACGGCCATTTCGAGCTGCAAGTCCACATCGCGGATGTCGCGCACTATATCCACGAAGGCTCGACCATCGACCTGGAGGCGCGGCTGCGTGGGACTTCGGTCTATTTCCCTGACCGCGCCGTGCCCATGTTGCCCAAGGAGCTTTCCACTGATCTGTGCAGCCTGCGCCCGCAGGTTGACCGTCTGGTGCTCTCCTGCGTGATGAAGATCGATCCCCAGGGTGAGATTGTTGGCTACATCCTGAACCAGGGCGTCATCCGCTCGGCCGAACGCATGACCTACACCAACGTAAATCTCATCCTCGAAGGAGATGTTGGTTTGCGCCAGCGCTATCACAAACTGCTCGATGTCTTTGAGCTGATGCGCGAGCTGGCAATGGTGCTCAATCGCAAGCGGGTGCGTCGCGGCTCGATTGACTTCGATTTGCCTGAGCCGGTGATTGAATTTGACGAGCACGGATTGATGAAGGGGGTCACGCGCTCCGAGCGTAATATTGCGAACCGCATCATCGAGGAGTTCATGCTGTCGGCGAATGAGTGCGTCGCCAGCTATCTCGAGAACAAGCGGGTTGGCTCGCTCTATCGCATTCACGAAAAGCCCGATCCCAAGCGCGTCTTCGATTTCGAGACCATCGCCGCCACCTTTGGCTACTCGCTCGGGGTAGGCGCGCTGCCAGTGAAGCGCATGACAATGCGGACCGAACGGCGCGATCGCCATGGCAGCGGGCGCAATCCTCACGTCGTCGAGATCCCCGAAGAAGTGCACATTACCCCGCGCATGTATCAGAAGCTGACGCAGAAGATTGCGGGCAAGCCGGAAGAGCGCATCTTGTCGTACCTGATGCTGCGTTCCCTCAAGCAGGCACGCTACTCCGAGGTCAACGAGGGCCACTTCGCGCTAGCCGCGCCGGTTTACACCCATTTCACGTCGCCGATACGGCGATATCCCGATCTGATCGTCCACCGCATCCTGAAGGATGTCTTGCGCGATTCCGCGGAGCGCGAAGAATACAGTGTCGCCGTCGGCGTGGGAGAGATCGCGCACAGCGAGTCACCTTCTCCGTGGTCGAAGCGGCAGCCGCCGGTCTCGCCAACCAAGAAGCGAGACGCGCACGAGAAGGAGCACCTCGCGCCCCTGGGCGGACCGATTCCCGAGGACACGCTGCACGACATCGCGGAGGAGTCCAGCCAGTCCGAACGCCGCGCCGACGATGCCGAGCGCGAGCTGATGGAATGGAAGAAAGTGAAGTTCATGGCAGACCGCGTGGGCGAAGAGTTCGCGGGACTGATCGTCAGCGTCACCAAGTTTGGGCTCTTTGTGGAACTGATCGACATGTTCATCGAAGGCTTGGTACCGCTATCGTCGCTGGCTGACGACCGCTTCCAGTATCACGAGAACACCCGGCAGATCATAGGGCAGCGCAGCCGCAAGACGTACTCGCTGGGCGATCCGGTGCGCGTGCTGGTGGATCGCATCGATCGCATGCAGAAGCGTATTCAGTTTGCGTTGGTGGAGGAGCGGCCCGCGCAGGCCAAGCGCAGGCACAAGAAGGCGTAAGCTACCGTTCGGCAGACAACGAGCAATTTGAGGCCTCTATCGATAGATCGATTGTTCCCGCGCTGGTCGGAGGCCCGGGCGTTTCGCTTCGCATACGCGCGAGCGACGGTCACCAAAATGTGTTTACAATCGCAGAAAGCAGTCGCAGAAACCCCAAACTGCTCTAGAGATCATGCGTAAACTCGCGATATTCGGCTTCTTATTACTCCTGGCGGCGTCTGCCCTCGCTCAGACAGCCCCAGCGCCAGCCACACCGGCGCAAACCCAACCCACTGCGGCCGCCTGGCCCACTGCCCACTTCGCTTCGACTAAAGACCCCAGTGTGCAGAAGGCGTTCCAGATTCTGACTGACATGCTCAAAGCCCTGGGCGGCGATACGTACCTCAGTGTGCGCGACATGAAGACCGAAGGCCGCGGTTATGCCTTCTACCACGGACGACCGAGTGGCCAGGGTCTTGAGTTTTGGCGGTTCTGGGAATGGCCCGACAAAGAGCGCGTGGAGTTTACCAAGCAGCGTGACGTGATCGAACTCTTTGTTGGCGACAAGGGATACGAGATCACCTACAAGGGCACGACGACACAGGACCCGAAGGATCTCCAGGATTATCTGCGCCGCCGCGACCACTCGTTGGAGTGGGTGGTCCGCAAGTGGCTGGGCGCATCGGACACCATGATTCTGTACGACGGGACGGCAATCGTAGAGCAGAACCTCACTGACCAGGTCACCATCCTGAATTCTACGAACGACAGTGTGACGTTGTCGGTCGATCCGCGTTCCCACCTGCCGGTGAGGACAACTTATAGCTACCGCGATCCGCTCGATCGGCAGTTCGATGACGAGTCAGAAGTTTTCAGCAACTATCGCCTGGTCCAGAGTATCCAGACACCCATGAGCATTGTGCGGCATCGCAACGGGGAAATGACCAGTCAGCGCTTCATCACGTCTGTGACCTACAACAACGGCTTCCCGGCCACGATGTTTGAGACCAAGGGCCTCACCTACAACCAGCCCAAGAGTGGGGAGCGGAAGTAGAGAGGCGCGGACCACCCGGTGGCCAACCAAAATATCTTGCGTCTCCTTATCATTCGTGCCTTAGAGATTCCACGGGATCTAATTTCGACGCATTCTTGGCCGGCAGGGTGCCGAAGGTGATACCGATCAGGCAGGAGACTACCATTGCGATCAGAGCGGAAAGCCCGGAGACGGGAAGCCTGTACTGAGTGAAGGCCCACAGTGAAAATGGGAGCGCCAGCCCTGCCAGGGTGCCGATGGTTCCGCCGATCAAGGAGATCATTACCGCCTCGGAAAGGAATTGCAGTTGGATTTCGCGGCGCGTGGCTCCAACCGCCTTGCGAATACCGATTTCTCGAATACGGGCACTCACCGTGGCGAGCATAATGTTCATGATCCCTACGCCACCGGCCACCAGGGTTATGGTTGCAAACAGCAGGAGAACGATGGTAAATGCGTTCGCGGTTTTCGCCACCAAGCTTAGTACTTGGGTAAGGTTACCGACGTTATAGACAGACTCGGCCCGATGCCGCGCTTTTAACACCGCGAGGATTCGTTGCGTGGCAAGGGGCACGCTGCTGGCATCCGACATCGAAAGATAAATCTGGTTGACTGCGTTTGTGTCTGTCAAATAACGCGCCACGGAATAGGGAATAAGGACCGTGTCGTCCTGTATTTCTGACTGGCCGAACGTCTCCACGCTCTCACGAAAAGCACCGATCACAACAAACGGCAATCCTTGAATGTCGATTTCGTGTCCCGACGCGAACTGGATTCCCCCGTATTGCTGGTTAGCGAAGTTTTCCGTGACCAGGGCGACTTTGTGGTGGGACTGGGAATCCTGTTGATCGAAAAACCTGCCTGAACTCACCACGATGCGGCGTACATTTACATATTCCGGGTTTACCCCGAGGATCAACATGTCCCGTTGCTTGCCGTTGCCGACCAGTAGCGGTTCATGCAAATTGAGCACCGGCGTGGCTGCTTGCACGCCTGGCACCTGGTGTTGCACGGCAATCATGTCGTCCACGGTCAGATAATCTGCCGTGCCGGTGCTCGCGCCACCATTGGCTGGCCCTGCATATTCGGCCCAGATGAGATTGGCGCCAATGTTCTGGATTTCATGCAGGACGTACTGTTTCCCGGTTAGCGCAATCGTGACTACCAAAACCAGCGAGAACGTGCCGATCACCATTCCCAGGGCGGTCATGGTGGCACGCACTTTGTCGGCGCGAAACGAGTCCACGGCGATGGCGAGAATCTCTCGCAAGACCAACGTACTCTTGGGGGACACGGCCCACGAGATGGAGCGCACTTTCGCCGGTCGGGGCATAAACGGCTAACTCCTGCCGATGAGCACCAAGGTTACGCCCGCGCAAACCAAAAGAATGCCGATCCAACGTTGCAAGTTGACACGTTCTCCGAGGAAAAACCTGCCTCCCAACGCGCCCACAACATAGCTTAGGGCGGTCACAGGCACGACAAAGCTTACGTTTGCAAAGGAAAACACCGCAAGCAGCGAGAAGAACGCAACCGCCATCATCGCCACTCCTAACCACATCCACCTAACCCGCAAAGCGCGGAGGATCACGGCGATGAGTGCGCCCGGACGGAAGTTTTTCACCTCGCCATTCTCCTTCATCGCGCGCGACACGAATATTTCGCCCACGGTCCCGAAGACAACAATGAAGAACATCAAGAAGATGAATTCAGACACGACTAGCCATTCTCCGTGGTACTAGGATGGGTGTGGCCGACCAGGAACACCCCGATACATATCACCGCGATGCCGGCCCAGCGCGAGGCAGGAACGAATTCGCCCAACCAGGTCGCGGCCAATAGCGCCACCACAGCGTAAGAAATAGAAGAGGCGGGTTGCACATAGCTATAGTCAGCCCACGACAGAACGATCATATAGGCTGCGAAAAACACCAGCAGGGAGCCGACCCCGAACCATATCGTGCCGGAGGCGAATACGCGGGTGAAGACGTGCAGCAGTTCCGCGGGAGGCCAAAGTTGCACCGGTCCCACGTGCTTCATGCCTTTGCCGAGTAAAACGTTGCCCAAAGGGCCGGCAAGAACCATGATGAAAATCAAAATAAGGGTTTTGAGATGCAGTCGCCTGAGGGATTCCATTGGCCGTGGTCAGTCGCTCCAAACGTAAACAAGCATACCCCTATGGTATATCAATCAACGCGCGTCCGAGAGAGGCAGCAAGCACACCCGCATTCGAAGCGGTCAACTGCAGTGTACAGAACCCAACGTGGTGACTGCTACAGAGCACGTCGAGCGCGAGCGGTTGGCATCTTGGAGATCGTAAGATGCTATTCTAAGCTATTAGTTTTTGGGAAAACTCCCACCATTCGGGAGATGAATATTACCTGAGCTGCATTGTCGGACCGCCGTCACCTTTGCTCAAGGCGGCAACTGGCGATAGGCCGATGATTCGGTATCGAGGGACTGATCGATTTGTGCGGCATTGTCGGTTTTACTCATAAAGATTGGTCGCCACCTCCGGATCGCATTCGGAACGCCACCTCCACCTTGATCCACCGGGGACCAGACCAGCTTGGGGTTTACCAATCCCAGCTATGCTCGATGGGCGCCACGCGCCTGAAAATCCTTGATCTGGAGCACGGCGATCAGCCCATCGCGACCGAAGACGGCGACACGGTCGTCGTGTTCAATGGGGAAATCTACAATCACCTCGAAGTGCGCGCCGAGTTGGACCAGCTGGGCCATCGCTTTCATACCCACTGCGATACGGAGACGGTTCTTCACGCATTTCTCGAATGGGACACCCAGTGTTTCTGCCGATTGCGCGGCATGTTTGCGGTGGCCCTTTGGGCAAATTCCACTCGCCGCCTGGTGTTGGCGCGCGATCGTGTGGGCATCAAGCCGCTCTACATCGCCCATCGCGGCGAGGAAATATTTTTTGGGTCGGAACTGAAGGCTATCCTCGCCCACCCCGAGATCGAACGCCGCTTGAGTACTGCCGGCCTGGATTGTTATTTGTCGTTGAACTATGTTCCTGCGCCCTGGACGCTGGTGGACGGAATCGAGAAGCTCCTGCCTGGACACTGGCTCGAGTGGCGCGACGGCAAATTACGTAGTGAAGCTTACTGGCGCTTACCCGACGAGACACCTAAGCAGCGCAGCTTGGGGTCGGCCTGTGAGGAACTCGATTTTCTTCTACAGCAGTCGGCCTGCGAACACCTCCTTTCCGATGTCCCCTTGGGGGTGTGGCTGAGCGGCGGCATCGATTCATCGACGATCCTGCATTATGCGTCGAAGGCCTCAAGCTCGCGGCTGAAGACTTTCTCGATTTCGTTTCGGGGGCGCAGTTTCGACGAGACCAATTACATCCAGCAAATAGTTGCGGAATACGGGACCGAGCACGAGCAACTTGACCTCAATCCTGAACTCGACCTGCAAGGCGCCATCGAGGAATTCGCGTATTACTCGGATGAACCGACTGCGGATGCCGGAGAGCTGCCGGTCTGGTTTCTTTCCAAACTCTGCAAAACCCGAACAACGGTCGCGCTGAGTGGAGAAGGCGCCGACGAGTTGTTTGGGGGGTATCTAACCTACAGAGCAAATACGTTTGCTCGCTATATTCGGAAACTCCCGCCCAGCGTTGTTGAACTAACCTTGGCTGCATTGCGCTTATGGCCGGTTTCGAACGAGAAAATAAGCTTTGAATACAAGCTCAAGCGCTTACTCGAAGGCAGCCTGATGTCGGCGGAACGCTCTCATGTCCATTGGAATGGCACCTTCTCCGACGCGGAGAAGCGCTCCCTCGTTTCGGCGAAACTTCCACCGGCGCTCGATCAAATCCTCGGCGAGTTACGGGATATGCTGAGCGACCAGAAAGAGGACTTAGGCGCTTACCTGTGGTTCGATCAAAAGTATTATTTGCCGGACGACATCCTGGTCAAATCGGATCGCATAAGCATGGCCCATGCGGTCGAGTTGCGTCCACCTTTCCTGGATAACCGTATCGTCGAATTTGCCGCGACCTTGCCGCCGTCGCTCAAGATTCGGGGCTCGCAGCAGAAGTTTCTGCTGAAGGAACTCATGCGGGACAAGCTGCCGCAGTCTATCCTGCAGAGAGAGAAAATTGGCTTCGACATTCCAGCGCACGAATGGGTTCGTGGTCCTCTTCGATCACTCGTAGTGGATACGTTGCATACGGGACTCTCCGATCATCCAGAACTTTTCAATTCCGATGTCATCGAAAACTATCTACGTGATCATTTGGAGAAACGAATCAATGTGGGCTATCACTTATGGGGTTTAATGATCCTGTTCTTATGGATGAAAAAGTGGCGGATTCAGGCACCAGCCTCCTCCAGAGTAACCCAGCTCTTGGCACCCGTGGGAATTGGTACGTTTATCTAGCTGTTCTGCTGATCGCGGGAATCGTATATCTGAGCGGAATCCTCTCTCCTCCATCGCTGATGGACGACGTGGATGCCGTTCAGGCGCAAATCGCGCGGAGCATGATCACTTCGGGCGATTGGGCAACGGCTCGTCTGGACGGTGTCGCCTACCTGGAAAAAGCGCCTCTGGTTTACTGGATGATGGCGGTTTCATATGAGCTCTTCGGAGTGCACGACTGGGCCGCGCGACTTCCGATTGCCCTCTCATCGATTGGGCTCTGCTGGTTGACTGCCGCTTTTGGGGTTTGGGCCTTCGGTAAGCGCGCTGGTTTCTACGCCGGCCTGTGCATGGCGACCTGCATCGGGCTGTTCCTTTTCACGCGTATCTTGATTCCCGACGTCATTTTGACATTCACGGTTGCCCTGGCAATGTGGGCGTTGTTACGAGTCCTCGACGAAGCGGAGGCCCATCCGCGAGCCTGGGCTTATGTTCTGGCCGCCAGTCTGGGAACAGGGCTCCTTCTCAAAAGCCTGATCGGGGTGCTGTTCCCCGTGGCTGCGGCGGTCATCTACCTGTTGCTGACCCACCAGCTATTTTCCGCCCGGACCTGGAAGCGGCTGCATCCGATTACTGGGACAGTGATCATTCTTCTGATCGCCGCTCTCTGGCATATTCTCGCGACCTTGCGGAATCCGCCTTATTTCGCATTCGATATGCGAAGTCTGCCGGGCGAATACCACGGATTTCTGTGGTTCTTCTTTATCAACGAGCAACTACTCCGCTTCCTGAATCTGCGCTATCCGCGCGATTACGACACGGTTCCTCGCCTCTACTTCTGGCTGTTCCACCTGGTATGGCTGTTCCCGTGGAGCGTTTATCTTCCCGCGGTTGCAAAGCTGTCGTACAAGCCATCGGATCGCGCTGGACAGGCGCGCTTGCTTGCACTCTGCTGGATTGGGTTTGTGCTGGTCTTTTTTACCTTCTCTACCACGCAGGAGTACTATTCGATGCCTTGCTATCCTGCGTTTGCTTTGTTGCTGGGTTCGGCGATGGCCACGGATGGCGATCGGGTGCGAAGGGGAACGCGAGCGCTGTCGATGATCGCGGGGTGCGCAGCCCTGGCGGCTCTGGCTATTCTGTTCCTCGTACGTGGGGTGCCCACCCCGGGAGACATTTTTACGGCGCTCACCCTGCATCCCAAGGCATATCACCTCTCACTGGGGCACATGGAAGACCTCACGCTCGAATCGTTTGCCTACCTCCGCCTCCCTCTCTCGGTCGCGGCGCTGGCCTTTTTGATCGGTGCGTTAGGAACTCTTCGAGCCACCGGACAGCGCGCCTTCCTTGCGGCTGCGCTCATGATGGTATTGTTCTTTCAAGCCGCTCGGTTGGCCCTGATTGTTTTTGACCCGTTTTTGTCCTCGCGCCCGTTGGCAGAAGCGCTGCTGCGATCGCCTGAAGGCAAGTTGATCGTGGACAAAAACTATTATGCGTTCTCGTCTGTTTTCTTTTACACGAACCGGTCCGCACTGCTTCTGAATGGGCGTGTGGCAAACCTTGTATACGGTTCGTACGCTCCGGGTGCCCCCAACGTTTTCCTGGACGATCCGGAATTCAAGAATCTCTGGCTGACTCAGGACCGGTGCTACCTACTGTCGAGCCAGTCTCAGTTGCCGCGCCTGGAGAGCCTGGTAGGGCGTGAGAAGCTGAATGTCGTTGCCGAAAGCGGCGGCAAGTTCTTGGTGAGCAATCAGCCACTACCAAGTTCGAGATTGCCGTACACTTCCGCGATCGAGTGGGGTTGCCCGGGTGATCCCGTCCCCACGCGGGCAGGAGTCGAATGCCCCAGTTCTTTTAGCATGGCCGGACTCCTGGCCCTGCCTCATTCCGATTTTCGTTGATGCGCCACAGCAAATCAGGAGATTTTCCGGGTTCTTTGATAGAGTTAAGTAGGGAGCTGCCTCGAATATCGATAGCAAAATAGGCGCGATTGCGTGGAACACTCCAGGCGTCATTGCTGAAGTCTTAAGTAAGGTCTGTTGAGGAGGACGAATGAGGATTGCTGTGCTCGGGGGCGACGGTTATTGCGGCTGGGCAACCGCTCTCTATTTATCCAAGCAGGGGAACTCGGTTGCCATCTTCGACAGCTTTGCGCGCCGACAATGGGACTACGAGCTTGGCGTGCAGACCCTGACGCCGATCCGCGCTTTGCCAGAACGGCTGAAGGTGTGGAAGCAGCTTACCGGCAACACCATCGAACTCTTCGTGGGCGACATGATCGATTACGAATCTCTGGCATTCGCCATCAAGGAATTTGAGCCAGAGGCGGCCATTCACTTTGCCGAGCAGCGATCGGCGCCCTACTCCATGATTGATCGCCGGCACGCTGTCTTCACCCAAGTCAACAATGTTGCCGGGACCTTGAATCTGCTGTTCGCTCTGCGCGAACTTCGGCCCGACTGCCATCTCATCAAGCTGGGAACCATGGGGGAATACGGCACTCCCAATATCGACATTGAAGAGGGCTACATAACCATTGAACACAACGGGCGCCGCGACGTGCTTCCTTACCCCAAGCAGGCTGGCTCCTTCTATCATCTTTCGAAAGTGCACGACAGCCATAACATCATGTTCACCTGCAAGGCGTGGGGATTGCGCGCGACCGATCTGAATCAGGGCGTGGTTTATGGCACCGTGTCGGACGAAAGCGCTCTCGATGAAGCTCTCATCAACCGTTTCGATTACGACGAGGTCTTCGGCACGGCCCTGAACCGGTTCTGCGCGGAAGCGGCGGTCGGCCACCCGCTAACGGTTTACGGCAAGGGAGGGCAGACGCGCGGGTTTCTGGACATCCGCGACACCATCCGCTGCGTCGAGATCGCCTGCCTGCACCCTGCGGAGCGGGGTGAATTTCGTGTCTTCAACCAATTCACGGAGCAATTCACAGTTCTGGACCTTGCCAGGATGGTGCAAACTGCGGCTGGAAAACTTGGGTTAAAGGTGGAGATCGACCATCTGCCCGATCCGCGGGTCGAAGCTGAGGCGCATTACTACAATGCGAAGAATTCCAAGCTGATCGACCTTGGTCTTCAGCCCCATTTTCTTTCCGATGCTCTCCTGGATTCGCTGATCAATATCGCCATCGAATACCGCGACCGGATCGATTCATCCTTGTTCATGCCGCAAGTGAACTGGAGGAATCCGACCAACGACCGCCGCCACGGGCTTGGCAAGGTTGCCGATGCATCGCTTATGCCATCGGAGGTTTGAGAAGCGCTAGCATCCATCGTTGTGTATCAGGGCACGGCTTCAGACGTGCCGTAACAGGTTCAACAATGACTTGGGCTTCAGCCCCCGTGGAACCTATTTTTGCAGGGGCTGAAGCTCTGACCTTTGCTGCGCATCGTTCGGCACGACTAAAAGTCGTGCCCTGATACGACCCCAATACGATTTATGAGATGAGTGATGACTTCAAGCCAGTATGGCGGTTCCAGAGTTGGTGTGGCCCCTGGTAGAGCCGGCCTTCAGGCCCGCGTTGAGGAGCATACACCGTAGGGTACGGTGGCATTGGAATCGCGCTAGCCCCTGTCCCTGTCTTCCCTACCCGTTCGGCCGGATCACCTTGGTATGGCCAGTCGTCTTCAACTTGAAAACGTCGCCTGGGATTTTGTGGTTGACTTGAATATTGCTGTACTTGGCCACCCGATAGTCGCCTGAGGGTTCCGAAAACTTCTGCTGCACACTGACGCCTCGCGCTGGGTCGATCCACAGTGTAATCGTCTGGAACATGCTTCTCACCCTTTGTGACTTCGGCGTCAGCTCCAACTTCGCGGCGCTCACACCCTGCACCTGCTCCATGCCGGCATAGCTCACGTCGAACGATTTCTCCAGGTCGTGCCCGCGCCCGCCGAAGCCCAGCACCAGAAAGCTTTCGAAATCGGCCTTGTTCTTGCCCGGGTGGTACTCGGTGACCTGATCGATGGAGGGCTGATACACGCTGACCAGGCTCCCGGTGAAGAGCACGTACTTCTTGTCCGGCGATGTAATGTCGGCGGCCATTTGCACGTCATCGCTCTGGCGCCGGAAGTACATCGTGCCCTTCTGGTAGTCGTGGTCGTCAACCACCTTCTGATACTGGTCCCAGACGAAATCGCACTGGGCGGTGCGAAAGTTGGCCGCTGCCTGGTCCATGGCGTTCAAGGCCGCTTCCAGGCTCTGCGCTTGCAACCCAGCCGTCGCGCAACACAGAGTCCAAGCTAATGCGACGATCGTTTTCATCCTCTTCATACTGGCTCTTATTAGAGACTTAACCCGAGGCGGACCTGCGAAGTTGTTCGGGACACAATTTCCCGGCGAGACTCAGCCGACCGTGATTAGCGATGTCCCCAGACTTTATACGCAACCACATTTTGTTTGTTGTCGCGCACGGCTTCGTATCGGTCGATGGTCACATAACCCGCGACCGGTTCGATGATGCGGGCCAGCGAGTCCCTGATATCGGCATCGCTGTCCCCCTTGACCGCCGCGGCATCCACCTTGTAGAGGAAGCCATCTCCCTCTGGTTGGACGACGACTTCAGTTTGATGCGGAGAGCGCTCCACCGGTTTGTCGCGGAAGTTGACCCAGTGCGGTGTCAGGAAGATGAAGGCCAGGATGAGCGTGACCATGACATCGTAACGGACGCTGCCACGCGGCGAGGTCCACCAGACATAAGCTTTCAAGGTTTGACCAAACTTGCTCATCGCTGCATTCAGTCTAGAGAGGCGTAAGGCGAAGCGCAAGAAGCCGCTCTTCGCGATTCGCTTTTCGCTCTTCAATCTTAGCTGGAACTCAAGCGGCAGTTCGCAGGCGATATCACCGTGAGCCATGGAAACTAGCCTCTGGCGAAAAGCGAACAGCGGAGGGCGAAGAGCGGCCTTTACGTCCTCAGTTCCACCACTGTCGCGCCGCCGCCGCCTTCGTTCTGTGGAGGCTCGCTCACACGGGCGACGTGCGGATGGCTCTGCAGGAACTGGCGAAGCGCCTTGCGCAGGATTCCCATGCCGCTGCCATGCACCACGCGGACACGCACCGCACCCGCCAGGAACGCGCGATCCACGAACTTCTCCACCGCGCGAGTGGCTTCGTCCACGGTCTGGCCAATCACATTGATCTCGGTGGCGACGTTGTCGTCTTCGCGCGCCAGGGTAACGTTGATGCCGCGGGCGCGCGCCGATTCCACCGGGTTGATTCCGGCCCGCGCGATCACGCTCGCAAAATCGTCGCGCGCTACCTTCATTTTCATGGGCCCAACCGCTACTTCGAAGCTGTCATCGTCGAAATAGCGCAGCACCTTGGCGTCGCGGCCCAATGATTTCAGCCGCACCGTATCTCCGATGCCGACCTGCGTGAGGACGTGCTGCTGGGCGTGCGGATCGCCGGTGTCGGCGCCGGTGGTGTGTGCCACCACAGTGGAATCGAACTGCTCGCGGAATTCGCGGCGCATCTTGGCAATGCGGCGCTCGGCGTCTTTCGAAAGCTTCAGCGCCTGAGCGCGGTCCTGCACGGCGTTGACGGTTTCGCGGGCGCGGTACTCGAAATCGCGCAGCACGCTTTCCAGCTTCTTCTCCATCTCGCGCAGCTTCTCGCGCTGTTCCTTGCGGCCTTCGAGGGCAAGATGCTGGCGCTCGCGCGCCACTTCCTGCTCCCGTGCGCCAAGCTCGGCCCGCTCGACATCAATTTGCCGCAGCTCCGAGTGCAGACGGTCGAGAAAGCGCGAGACGTCCTGGGCTTGTGAGGTCATCCGCTGACGCGCCTGGCCGACGATCTCCGGATTCAGTCCCAGCTTTTGCGCAATGTTGATCCCCGCAGAAGCGCCTGGCACCCCAATGCGCAGCTCGAACGTCGGAGCGAATGTGTTTTCATCGAAGCCCACGGCCGCGTTGAGTACGCCTGGCGTGTTCGCTGCGTAGACCTTGAGAGCAGTGTGATGCGTGGAGACGATGCTGATGCATGCCGCGCGCCGGAAGTGGTCGGCAATGGCCACCGCCAGGGCTGCGCCTTCTTCGGGATCGGTGGCCGAGCCCAACTCGTCGAGCAGGACCAGCGAATGCGCGCTCGCCTGGTGGGAGATGAGATCGATGTTGGTGACATGCGCCGAAAAGGTCGAGAGGTTCTGCTCGATGGACTGGTAGTCGCCAATGTCGGCGAACACCGAATCGAAGATGGGCAGCTCGCCGCACTCGGCCGGGAGCGGGATACCCGATTGCGCCATCAGCGCCAGCAGCCCGATGGTCTTGAGTGCCACGGTTTTTCCGCCGGTATTCGGACCGCTGATGATCAGTTGGCGATGCTGGCCGTCAAGCTCGACGGTGAGCGGAACCACGGCAACGCCCCGCGCCTTCAGGGTCCGCTCCAACAGCGGATGCCGAGCATTGCGCAGTACTAGCGCATCGCAAGAGTCCGTAACCGATGACCCATCGAGCGGTAATTCGGTGACCCCGGGTACGCCGGATTGTGACGCTCCCAATTCACCTGCGGTGTTGCCCTCCGCCAAGAACTTTACAGCTACGCAGTCGTAATCCTCGGCAAAGCGCGCCTTGGCGAATTGCAACTCAAGTTCGGAAAGGACATACACCGCGTTGCTGAGGGCGTCGGCATGTTCCCCCAGCCGCGAGGTCATCTCCAGCAGAATGCGATGAATCTCCGTCTGCTCGTCTTCCAGCAGGCGCACCAGGTCGTTGTTCTGCTCGATGGTCTCCAGCGGCTCGATAAATACCGTTTGACCGCTGGAAGAGGCGCCGTGCGCCACTCCTTGCACCCGGCGGCGCTGCTCCACTTTGACTGGAATGACGAAGCGTTCGCCGCGAATGGTGACCAGCTCTTCCTGCACTGCACCGTCCTCGGAAAGACGCCGCAGATAGGAGCGCAGCGACTCCTGGATGGCGCGCTTCTGCTTTTCCATGTCGCGGCGAATTCGTGCCAGTTCCGGCGAAGCTTTGTCGTCGAGCGTGCCGTCAGGGAGGATTTTGTTGCGGAAGTAACGCAACAGGAGCGTGAAGTCAGCCAGGGTCTGGGAAAGCTCGAGGATTGCCTGCCACTTGCCTTCAACCTCCAGCGGGGGATGCAGCGCGATCTCCCGCCACTCGGCGGCGCGGTCAGCTATTAGCAGCAGGTCGCGGATCTCGGCGATTTCCAGGGCAGCGCCCCGAATACGCGACTTGTTCACCAGCGTCGTGGGATCGAGCAGGCCATGAAAATCGAAATGACCGCCAGCGCGCAGATATCCGCGTAGCTCGGAAACCAGTTGCTGCTGGCGTTCGATCCATTCGCGATCACGCGAGGGCGTGAGCTGCATCACGCGCTCGTGTCCGAGAGGCGAGCCGGTATAAATGGCCAGTAGTTGAAGCAGTTGATCGAATTCGAGCACCCGCTCGCTGGAATAATGGATTGGGTTGGGAGAGTTCATCAGGGCTGTTTCTATGGTACAGCAGCCAAAGCTGCGCCCAGCCGCCATCACGGCAGCGAGCGTACTGGCTTGAGGCGAGGTCAGACCTCAGGTTAAACTTAATCGTGGCGATGGAGTTCGCCGTTTAACCGCCCGCGGGCTGATAACTCCTACCGAGTAAGCAGGAGAACTCCATCGTGAACTATCTGTGGATCGCCTTAGGCGCGGTCATAGGCGCCAGCTCGCGTTACTTCCTGAGCGGGTATGTCGCCCGCGTTTTTTCAACTACCTTTCCCTACGGCACCCTCCTCATCAACGTCACCGGCAGCTTATTGTTGGGCTTCTTCCTCGTTCTTGCTGGAGAACGCATGCTGATCGATCCTCGCTGGCGGCTGCTGGTGGCCATTGGCTTCTGCGGATCCTACACAACATTCTCCAGCTACGCCTTCGAAACCTTCGCCTACCTGGAGCAGGGACAGTGGACGCTGATGGCGATAAACATTGTGGCCAGTAACGCGCTTTGCCTGGGTGCAGTCGTCGCGGGCGCGGCAATCGCGCGGGGGTTGTAAAATGGCAACTCCTATGGCTGTGCAGGTAACCATGTATCTCACGGAGGGCGATTCCTGGCATCACCGTCCGCTGCACTTGGAAGTGCTGAAGTATCTGCGCGCGGAAAACGTTGCCGGCGCCGTGGCCTTCCACGCGGTCGCGGGTTTCCAGGGCCGAAGCAGCGTCCAAACCGCCCATCTGGTTGAGGCCGGAGGCGACCTGCCGGTTGTCATTACCTTTGTCGATACCGACGAGCACGTCTCTCGCGTTCTTCCCAAGCTGCGAGAGATGGCGGCCCATCGTCTCATCGTCCGAGAAAACGTTGTGATCGAGCAAGGCAGCCTCGACTGATGTCGGCATTCACAAGTTATTTACCTCCGGATATAACCCAACTACCCGTTCACCCCGCTTGCCAGATAAACTGTTGCGAGCGGATTCATGCCTTAGTTTGAAGCTTAAGGGGCATCCCCGATTCATTCGATTTTGTTCACCTGGCGAGAGGAGCCGCATGGCACCGTTAACTTCCGACGCGTTTGTCTTTTTCGGCGCAACCGGCGATCTCGCCCACAAGAAAATCTTTCCCGCCCTGCAGAGTATGGTGAAGCACGGCATGCTCAACGTGCCGGTGATCGGGGTGGCCAAGTCCGGCTGGAACGTCGAGCAGTTGCGCGAGCGGGCCCGCGATAGCCTGGTAAAGTTCGGCGGCGGGGTGGACGAAGAAGCCTTCCAAAAACTCTGCGCGTTGATGGGATACATCGATGGCGATTACAACGACGACACAACCTACACCACTCTCCGCTCCAAGCTTGGCGATGCGCAATCGCCCACTCATTATCTGGCGATCCCGCCCAGCATGTTCCCCGTGGTGGTGCAGGGGCTGGCGAACTCAGGATGTGCGCAGAATGCGAGGGTAATTCTGGAGAAGCCCTTCGGCCGCGACCTGGTCTCGGCCTGCAAGCTGAACGAGACGCTACACCTGGCATTCCCCGAAGAGCGCATCTTCCGCATCGATCACTACCTGGGCAAGGAGGCGGTCGAGAACCTGCTGATTTTTCGCTTCGCCAACAGCTTTCTCGAGCCCATCTGGAACCGCAATTATGTGCATAGTGTTCAGATCACCATGGCCGAGTCGTTCGGCGTGGAGGGCCGTGGAAAGTTCTACGAAGAGGCGGGCGCCATCCGCGACGTGGTGCAGAACCACATGCTGCAGGTGGTTGCGTTCCTGGCCATGGAGCCGCCTACGACAATGTACGTCGACTCGGTGCGCGATGAGCGGGTAAAGATCTTCCGCACCATTCCGCCGCTCAGCCCGGCCAACATCGTTCGCGGACAGTTTCGCGGCTATCGCGACGAGCCGGGCGTCTCGCCCAACTCCGACGTGGAAACTTTTGCTGCGTTGCGCCTGGAGATCGATTCGTGGCGCTGGGCAGGAGTTCCATTTCTCATCCGCGCGGGCAAGCGCCTGCCCACCACCGCGACGGAAGTGTTCGTGAAGTTGCGCAAGCCGCCACTGAGCAAGATGGGCGCTGATGACCGCAACTATTATCGCTTCCGCCTGGGTCCCGATTTCGAGCTGAGTCTGGGCGGACGGGTCAAGCGGCCCGGTCCCTTAATGGTGCCGATGCCGGTGGAGCTGTCGGCGGTGAAGTACACCACCAGCGATGAGATGGATGCCTACGAACGTCTGCTGACCGACGCCATGAAGGGCGACCAGTTGTTGTTTGTGCGGCAGGATGCAGTCGAGGCGGCCTGGGCGATCGTCGATCCTATTCTTGGCGAGTGCTGCCCGACCGAGTTGTACGAGCCGGGCACCTGGGGTCCGCCCAACTCGCGCGAATTGGCCGCCGACATCGGGGGCTGGCACGATCCGCAATAGGCGCGCTCGGGATCATACCCTCCGTGTCGCCGACACGAACGGACTTCCGGCAATTAAAAATCGCAGCGGTTGCTCGACCGCCTTGGTAATCCCCACACGCGGCGTGGCCGTAATGCGCTCCGGCTGATAGCCGTCGTCCGCAAACCACAGGTCCGATGCCGGCGAAGTGAGGTCCTTGCCGTTGTCGCGGAGACGCGTAATGCCGAGCACCTGCGACATGCGCCCCGGGCCGCTGGCGATCAGGCGCAATTGCGTGGGTCGCGGCATGGCCGTCAGTTCGAGGCCGCGAGCCTGGGCCATCGCTGGCAGTCCAAACACAGGCTCCATGGCGCGCAGCAACACGCAGCCTGCATGTCCTTCAGGCATGCAGGAAACATTCAGGCAGTAGTGATTGCCGTAAATGAAGTACACATAGGCATGTCCCGATGGCCCGAAGAGGACGGAATTGCGCGGAGTGCGCCCCGAGTAAGCGTGCGCCGCCGGGTCCTCCGCTCCGAGATAGGCTTCGTCTTCGACGACACGGCCGGCCAGGAGCATCCGACCTTCGCGGCGGATCACCAGCTTGCCCAGCAACTCGCGTCCCACAGTCACGGGATCGCGATTGAAGAATTCGCGCGGAAGAATCCGAGCACGCCTCAGCATCATCGCCGTCAGGCGGCCGGCTGGTTGGGAAGGGTTCGTGGGACCGGGCATTTTGATACGCCTGCGGTACTTCGGCATCGTAAATAGCATCCGACGTCCGCGATCAATTTACAATCATCCTGCATGATCGCGCACCTTCGCGGACGGCTCATCGCCAAACACCCGAACCAGGCCATCGTCGAGGCGGGTGGGGTCGGCTATGACGTCACCATCACTGTGCCCACATTTTCCGAATTGCCCGCGCCGGGCAGCGAGGTCGCGCTGCACATTCACACTCACGTGCGTGAGGATGCCCTCGCACTCTTCGGGTTTCTGCGGCGGGAAGAGAAGCAACTCTTCGAAAAGCTCATCACGGTGAGCGGCATTGGGCCCAAGCTGGCGATTACCATCCTCAGCGGCATGGCGGCGGCCGACATGGTAGGTGCGATTCGCGGCAACGATTTCGCGCGGCTCACTCGAATCCCGGGCATCGGCAAGAAGACCGCCGAACGCATGTGCGTGGAGCTGCGCGACAAGCTGGAAGGATTTGGCGCGGCGCAGCCCGCGGTGGCACATTCCGCCGTCGAGGAAGATGTGATTTCGGCGCTGTCCAATCTCGGCTACCAGCGCGCGATCGCAGAGAAGGCCGTCGAGCGCGCGGCGCAATCGGCCGGGCGGGAGAACTTCGACGCCATGTTCAGGGCCGCCTTGGGGGCATTGTCGAAGTAGTTCTTCGGCAGAAAATCGGAGCTGGGCCGTTACACCCTAACTCCACTCCAGCAGCGCGAAGTGGACCTTTTCCTGGGCATCGCGAAACTGGGTGTGCTTGCAGGCGGAGCATTGGGCGCGGATGGCCTTCAGGTCAATGGTGGGAAAGATGGTGTCACCCGATTCGACACCGCCCGGCGTCCTTTCCTTCAGCAGCGCATAGGCGGGCTCGCCGCATCGCGAACAGTGGAAGATGTAGACGTTTAGACGTGCCATAGCGAACCTCCGGTAATGGCCGGATTATATGCCAGCGCAGCATTATCCGCCGTGGCGACCGTTCATTCCCGAATGCCTCGGCCTTATCCCGAGGCGTCCCCCCGCGCTGGACGAATCTGCGGCCGCAGGGCCAGATTAGCGGCCAGATGCCCTGGCTCCCTGATATTACTTTCCGATGCAGAACGAGCTGAAGATCAGATTCAGGATGTCGTCGGCGGTGGTGGCGCCGGTGATGTCGTCCAAGGGACGCAGCGCGCCGTAGAGGTCCAGCAGCACCATCTCGTGCGGTGTTTTCACGGGAACCGCGCCGGCTGCCTGGTCGAGCGCAGCAATTGCGTCCTCCACCAGCTTCTGTTGGCGCACATTAGTGAGAAAACCGCTTTCCTGCTGCGCGCCGGAATCGCCGCCCAGCAACCGCAGAATCTGCGTGCGCAACTCCGCGATGCCCTGGCCGGTTATGGCGGAAGTCTGGACCACCGGCAAGGTAAGCGCGGCGGGCGGAGGCGCAGCGTTGTTCGCGATATCAATTTTGTTTTGAGCGACAACGGCTAGGCGCTGCGCAGCCAGCGCGACCAGTTCGGCGTCGCGCGCGCGCGCTTCCTCATCGCCAGCAGGATGCGATGCATCCAACACCACCAGCACCATGTCCGCCTCAGCCAGGGCTTCCATCGATTTGCGCACGCCAATGCTTTCGGCTTCATCCAGCGCAGTGCGAATGCCGGCTGTGTCCACCAGCTGCACAGGTATGCCTCCGATGGCGACGGTTTCACTCACCAGATCGCGCGTGGTGCCGGGCGTCGCGGTAACGATGGCGCGTTCGCGTTCCACCAGGCGATTGAACAAGCTCGACTTGCCGACATTGGGACGCCCTACGATAGCCAAAGTCAGGCCTTCATGCACCACCTTGCCGAATGCGAAGCTGGCCAGGAGGTCTTCCAGGGGCGCGCGAATCGCGGCGATGCGTGAGAGGATCTGCGCATCGGGGATCACGGCGACATCGTCTTCGGCAAAGTCCACGCCCGCTTCCATGATGGCAATCAGTTCCATTAGCTTCTGCTTGGTGGGCTGCAATCGCTTCGACAACGCGCCTTCGAGTTGACGGGCCGCCACCTGCGCCTGATAGAGGGTTTGCGACTCGATCAAATCTCGCACCGCTTCGGCCTGGGTGAGATCGATGCGGCCATTGAGAAAGGCGCGCATGGTGAACTCGCCAGGTTCGGCCAGCCGCGCACCCTGTGCCATCGCCATCTGCACCACATGCCGCAGGACCACCGGCGAACCGTGGCAAGAGATTTCGACCACATCGTCGGTGGTATACGAGTGCGGCTTGGCGAAGAACGTTACAACGACCTCGTCGATGCGCTCGCCGGTAGAAGGCTCGATCAATTCACCGAAATGAGCGCGTCCCGGCTCGAAGTCGCAGCCGTGTGCGAGTCGCAGCATGGGACGCGCGATGTCACGCGCCTCCGCGCCAGAGAGACGCACCACGCCGATGCCGCCGCGTCCCGGAGGCGTAGCAATGGCCACGATGGTGTCGTCAAGATGCACGGAGAACATTATTCACCACGGAGGCACAGAGCCACAGAGGCTCTTCGCTCTTCGCTCTTCGCTTTTGCCTTAACCGGCCATTCATCGGCGGCTGTCTGCCTTTTGCGAGCAATTTGAAGGCTCCCGCTATGGACGATCTCCCATCCAATCGACGTGATTCAGACGTCCGAACGTGAGAGTCGCGCAGCCGCGAAGAGCGAGAAGCGAAGTGCGAAAAGCGGTCTTTACCGTCTTCTTGAGATCGGCGGCGAAGGCGGTTTGCCTTGGTAGTCCTTGGGATAGACCACCACGTGGCGCTGCAGAGCTTCGCCGTCGCTGTCGGTGCGCAAATCATCGAAATCGCGCAGCGCCAGATGAACGATGCGACGCTCCCGTGACGACATTGGCGCGAAGGCGTACGGCAAGCCAGTCTTGCGGACCCGCTCCGCCGCTACATCGGCAGCCAGTCGAAGCTCCTGCAGGCGGGCGGAGCGGAAATTCTGGCAGTCGAAGCTGACCTTCTCGTGTTCGTTGGGCGCCAGCCTAAGCATCTCGAGCGCCACATGCTCAAAGGCGCGCAGCAACTCCGCACCGTTCTCCAGCACCAGCGGGCTGTCGGCGCCGGAAATCTCCACCAAAATTTCGGGGCGCTCCCACTCCCGGTCGCTGCCGAGCTGAGGATCGACGGTGATCTTGTAGCGCAAACGGAAGTCGCCGCTGGCGAAGGTGGCGTTCAGCAGTTCGCTGATCTTCTTGGCGGCCGCAATTTTGTCAGGTATCGGCATAAGCAGTTGCGGGACTCAAGTCCCTTTACGATGTGTCGTCCCTGAAGGGACTCGGATCTATTCCCCACCTTACCCAGCACTCCGCCTGCGGCTCCGTGCTGGGCTAAACTATTCCGCGCCTACGGCGCTGGATTTTCGTCAAATGCACACCACTGGCAAATACCACAGCTAGTTTTCGTACACACACCGAAAGTCCCGACTACAAAATCTCGGTCATTTGCCCGCCTTTTTGCGGGCGCGCTTCTCCATCTCCTCGCGCATCTCCCGGCCCAGGCCGGTGCGGTTCATGATGTACTGCTGACCGATGGCGATGAAGTTTCCCACCGTCCAGTACACGCTCAAGCCCGCCGGCAGGGAATAGCTGAAGAAGCCAATCATCAGCGGCATCATCAACGTCATCATCTGCTGCTGTTTCGGATCCATGCCGGCGTTGGGCGTCATCTTCTGCACCAAATACGTCGTGATCACGATCAAGACCGGCAGGATGAATATCTTGTCCGGCGACGACAGATCGTGCAGCCAGAGGAAGGGCGCCTGCCGCAGTTCGATCCCGACTCCCAGCATGGAATAGAAGGCGAACAGGAACGGCATCTGGATGATCAGGGGCACACATCCGCCCGCCGGATTAGCGCCTTCGCGTTTGTACAACTCGCCGATCTCGACGTTCATCTCCGAACGCCGCGGATCGCGCAATGGGTACTTCTTGTACTTTTCCTGGATGGCCTTCATCTGGGGCTGGAGCTTTTGCATCTTCAGCGCCGACTTCATGCTGGTGATGCGCAACGGCAGCAGGACAAGGTTGATGATGACGGTCAGGATAACGATACACATACCCCAGTTGCTGACGTACTGGTGGGTCCAAACCAGCCACAGGAAGAGCGGGCGGGCGATCAGGCTGAAAAAGCCGAAGTCCACCGCGTTGCGCAGATCGGGACCGTTCATTTGCCCGGGCGCGGTGTTGGAACGTATCGCCTGCAAGACCGGGAGTGCTTTGGGGCCTACGAACAGCCGCTCCCGCGTGCTGCCGCTGACATCGCCTACGGCAGCGCCCAGCACGTCGTAGCGGTTCACGTTGTTGGGGTCTGGGCTCTTGGGATCTTTAGGTACGCTGATCGAATTGTGCAGCGTGACCATGGCTGCGGTGTCGGGATTGTCCGGCAGAAAAATGGCTGCGAAATATTGGTCCTGAGCGCCGGCCCAGTTGAACGGGCCGCGCAAGGTGTTGCCGTTGCTCACCTTCTTGGCGGCGAGCCGCTCCACCTTGTCGTTGGCCATGTACGCGACCTTGGCCGAAGCGTACGAAGGGCCGGTACTCTGATCGCCGAAAGCCGCCGGCCACATGGGATACGCCTGTACCGGCTGGCCATTCTGGGTAACGACGGTTTCGATCGAGATTACGTAGTTGTCGGCGAATTGGAGGGTCTTGCGGACTGTAATATAGCCTTGCGCGTACTCGTAGGTCAGCGTGCCGGGGACCGTGATGGGACCAGCCGCGCTGCCCACGTAGAGCGCCGAATTGATCTGGTTTCGCAGGTTCTCGTCATCCGCGTAAAGGCTGAGGGGAAGCCCGAACTTCACCGCCAGCGGGTTCACCAGGTCAAGCGGATGTCCGTCCTCGTCCTTGTATTTCTTCAGCACCCACGATTTCGCCTGCGCGCCACGATTGGTAAAGACGATGCGAACGACGTCGTTCTCGACGACGGTTTCCACTTCACTGTTGGCAACCTTCGCAACTGCGGGGCCCTTGCCAGGGCTGGCAATGGCAGGAGCCCGCCCCTTGGAGACAGCTTCCGCCGGTGCGCTCGCGGCTTCGGACTGGGCCTGGGGTGCGGGCGCGTTAGACTGCGAGGTTTGGGGAGTCGGTTTTGGCTGCTGCCTGGACTTGTCTTTGAAGAGAAAAATCTGGCTGATGATAATCAGCGCAAAGGTGACGGCGAACACCATCAACATGCGGCGATCGCCGCCGGGTTCTTGCTGTGGATTTTTGTACTCGGCCAAGTTTAAGTTCCGTTCAAGGGACGAGAATTCCCCGGCAAACTATCCGGGGCCCGAAACCCTGTTTCCACGATCGCTGGCGGCACCGGATCCAATCCCGCGCGCGCGAAGGGATGGCAGCGCAACAGCCGCGCGGCGGCCAGCAGGCCTCCGCGAACAACGCCGTGGCACTCGACGGCCTCAATCGCATATTGCGAGCAGGTGGGAACGAAGCGGCAGGAATGCGGCAGCATGGGTGAGATGACCCACTGATAGCACCGCAGTACGAATTGCACCGCCTGCTTCATTCTTGTTCCCCTGTCCGGGCGCGTTGTGCGGCCAGCCGCAGAGCGCGTGTCACTTCGTTTACCAATTCCGCGAAGGGCACGTTGCCAACGCTTTTCCGCGGATTAAACACCACATCGATGGGGCCATCGCAGACCCGGGCCGACAACCGTACCGCTTCGCGCATCCGCCGCCTGATGCGGTTGCGCTCGACCGCTCCTCCCAGCACTTTGCCCACCGTGAATCCTACACGAGGCGTGTTGCCCGTCCCAATCGCTTCCCGGCCGCCGCTGCGCCGCAGAAAGAAGACCGTCATGTTGCCCGTGAACTGCCGGCGGCCACTCTGGTACACCCGCTGAAAATCCGCGTGTTTCAGCAGATGCCTCGATTTTGGAAACTTGCTGCTGGCGGCGGAGGTCACATTAAGCGCTCGGCGCTGACCCGCCGGGTTTCTATCTTCGCTGCGGCCGAGTCTTGCGACGACTCCCGGTTACTCATCTGGAAAGGTCGCGATAACGCAGATTTCGGGTCTCTGGATTAATCGCGGAAGCCCGGGCTTACGGAGACCCGCTTGCGCCCCTTGGCCCGACGGCGCGACAGCACCGCCCTGCCGCTGCTGGTCTTCATGCGAGAACGAAATCCGTGCGTCTTTGAGCGGTGACGACGGTTGGGTTGGAATGTGCGCTTGGGCATTCGAAAACTGCGCTCCTCACTAGCTAGAAATTGAACAGAGCAAACTCAAAGTATAACGGCCAGCGTGCCTCGCTGGCAAACCCGGCTGGGCCTTTGGGGGCCGACGCAAGACCACTACGTCTCAGGAATTTCCACGCAAGGGCGCCCTAACGTGCTGCCGTGGACTACCTCTTGGTGTGCTTCGCAGTGACGCCGGCGCCAACATTCCTGCACCTGCACCAGGAGCGCGGCACTTGCAAAAAAAAATTCGCCGGTAACTTTCCCCAAATCAATCACTCGCGAAAAAATGAAATTTCAAGCGCAAGAATTGTCTGGCGCTCAATTTTTTTCGTGCTAGTATCCCATACAGCCACAAGAGAAACTGACTGCACGAACGCAGGTGCCCGCCGTGGCGGGCTGCTGATCACCGCAATCGTTGGGTTTGCAACTTGAAGATTTTCAGTTGAAGTGTTCGCCAGTCTGTGGCCCTGTACTCGGTTTCGTTTCCCTCTAACATCGGTTTTGCCAAAGAGGCAGCGACTGCCTCTGGATTACTTTTTATGTCTTCCTTTGGTGCAGCGTCTGCTAATCCGTGGGTGCGCGTGCTCGACGCGCTGGAAAAAAAGGTCAACCGAAATTCCTACGAGACCTGGCTCAAGCCCACACGCTACGATCATGCGCAGGGCGCAGTTTTGTTCGTGCGGGTGCCCAATCCCGAGTTCTGCCACATCGGCGAACGTTACGGCGATTTAATCAGCGAGGCGATGGAAAACCTCGGCCTGGAGTATCTGGACGTGGAGTTCGTCACCGAACAAGAGCCGCAAAGCAAGGGCAAGACCGTTCACGCGGAGGGAGTGCACAACGAATCTCCCGTCCAGATAGAGAAACCCGTGGCTAGTCCCGCCCAGCAACAACGGTTCGATTGGGATGGCGCCGCTCAACTTAATCCCAAGTACACTTTCGACGATTTCATCACCGGTGCCGGCAATCAATTTGCCCACGCTGCGGCACGCGCCGTCGGCGAACATCCCTCCAAGGCTTACAATCCGCTCTTCCTTTACGGCGGCGTCGGCATGGGCAAGACCCACCTGATGCAGGCGATCGGGCACGAGATCAAGAAGCGCCAACCGGAAAAGTCCATCTGCTACGTATCCAGCGAGCGTTTCACCAACGACATGATTAACGCGCTGCGCTACAGCAAGATGACTGGCTTCCGCGATAAATATCGCAACATGGATGTCCTGCTGGTGGACGACATCCAATTCCTGGTGAACAAAGAGCGCACCCAGGAAGAGTTCTTCCACACCTTCAACGCCTTGCACGAAGGCATGCGCCAGATTGTGATCGCCAGCGATCGGCCTCCCAAAGAACTGGCGGAGATTGAAGACCGGCTGCGCAGCCGCTTCGAATGGGGACTGATTGCAGACATCCAGCCACCCGACCTGGAAACCAAAGTGGCCATCCTGCAAAAAAAGGCTGAGACCGATCGGGTGATGCTGCCAACGGAAGTGGCCCTGTTCATTGCGTCGAACATTCGCAGTAATGTGCGTGAGTTGGAGGGCGCGTTGATTCGCGTCCTGGCGTACTCGTCCCTCACTGGCGGCGAGATCAACTTGCAGACCACGCAGGAGGTCCTGAAGAACCTGATCGACTCGCAGATCCGCAAGATCTCCATCGAATCGATCCAGAAAGTGGTGTCGGAGCAGTTCGGCCTGCGGGTAGCGGAGATTAAAGCGAAAAACAACTCGCGGGTCATCGTGTTTCCCCGCCAGATCGCCATGTACATGGCCAAGCACCTCACCGACGCCTCATTGCCTGAAATTGGGCGGCAATTTGGCGGCAAGCACCACACCACAGTCCTTCATTCGGTTAATAAAATCGAACAGCAACGCAAAACCGACAAGGATTTAAACAGGGTGCTCAATAAACTCATAGAGACTTTGGGTGCTTGAACCGCGCGTGCAGCGCGGTTTTTCACTTTGGGCAACAGTTTTTCTCCGGTCCTGCTTGTGAACTGCCTGTGGATTCAGTGAAACACACGGATGGAACTAAAGGTCCTTTCGGTTCGGCACAGGGACCCTCAAGCCAGGCCGGGTCATTTGTACAGCCGTAAGCATCTGCGGTCCGTATCCGCTGCGATTTCTCCTAAAATTTCCACTTTTCCGAGGTGTCTGCTATTACTACTGGTTTTATATGTTTTTTATTTGGTATAAGGAGTAACAGTAATACAGGGTCAGGCAAGGGGCCTGCCGAGGTGCAAACGTATGGCTGCCGAAACCGGAGTTATTCAAGGTACAGCGATGGAAATCAGTGTCAGCAAGTTCGAACTGCTTAAGGAACTGGCTGCCACTCAGGGGGTGGTCGAACGTAAGACCACGATTCCCATCCTCTCTAATTTCTTATTCGAGGCTGCGAATGACCGGTTAAACATCACGGCTACCGATCTCGACCTCAGCCTACGCACCTCCTGTTCCGCCAAGGTAAAGCGCGAGGGCACCTGCACCATTCCCGCCCGCAAACTTTACGACTACGTCAAACTGCTGCCTGACGGCGACATCTTCATCAAATTGCTGGAGAACCACTGGGTGAACATTCGATGTGGCCGCTCTAATACCAAGATGGTGGGTATGGCACGGTCGAACTTCCCGGGATTGCCGACTTTTCCCGCCACAGGTAGCGTAAAGATTCCCGCGCAGACGCTGCGCAGCATGATTGGCCGGACCATCTTCGCCATCTCCAGCGAGGAATCGCGTTACACCCTGAATGGCGGGCTGATGGTGCTGAAGGCAGAATCCATCACCATGGTGGCCACCGACGGGCATCGCCTGGCGCATATCGAGAAGCAGGGTGAGCACTTCGATGTGACCGGTGAGAACAAGACGCTCATCCCCAAGAAAGCGATGGGTGAGATTTACTCGCTGTTGTCCGCCGCGGCGGACGACGTGGCCGAAGTCGAGTTCGCCAAGGACGAATCGACCCTCTTCTTCCGCATTGGCGAGCGGTTACTGACGTCGCGCCAGTTGACGGGACAATTCCCCAACTACGAAGCCGTGCTGCCGCGTGAGACGACCAAATCGGTCACGGTCCATGGAGCCGATCTCAACACCGCCATCCAGCGCGTAGCACAGTTCGCCGACGAGCGCTCGCGCGCCATTCGCATGAAGCTGGATAAGAACGAGCTCAAGATTTCCTCTTCGTCCACCGATGCGGGCGAGTCGGAAGACTCGATCGAGACCGCCTACACCGCCGATCCAATGACCATCGGTTTCAACTCTGAGTACCTGCTCGACTTCCTGAAGGCCTCCAATGGTGGCGAGGTCCGCCTGGAGTTTAAGGACGCGCAGTCGGCCGGCCAGATGCGTCCCGACGACGCGAACGACGACGGCTTCAAATACCGCTACGTGGTCATGCCGATGCGGATCTGAGGGCAGCTTGACCATGGTGGTGTTTGTTTGGTTCGGATCGGAGTAGATGATGAAGATCAAAGTGGTGGTGCACGAGGCGGAAGAGGGTGGATATTGGGCAGAGGTGCCCGCGCTACCGGGCTGCGCCACCCAAGGTGAAACCTTCGAGGAATTGCTCACCAACCTTCACGAAGCCATTGAGGGATGTCTGTCTGTGGATGTCGCAAGAACCGAGTCGCACCCGAAGGACCGTGTGCTTGAAATCGCGGTATGAGGGCGCTTTCAGGGAAGGAATTGATTCGAATTCTCGAGCGCCATGGCTGGGTTCTTCTTCGCATCCATGGCAGTCACCACATATATGGAAAGCCCTCCAGCGTAGTTCGCCTCTCAGTGCCCGTCCATGGCAATCGTCCCTTAAAGGTTGGACTATTGCAGCATCTACTCAAAACCGCGGGCGTGTCGGAGCAAGACCTCATCTGACACTCCCTACGCCAGGTCCTCGACCTTTAGCCCCTCCACCTCGCCCTTCCACTGCTTGCGGAATTGCTCTTCGACAAATCCGGCATCGTAGTTGCGGTCCTGGGCTTTCAGCGCCTGCTGCAATCCGAAAAGCGACCGCGGATTTCTGGGATTGCGATCAAGGTCCTCGCGGAAGACTTTTTCCGCGCCGGCAGCGTCTCCATTCATCAATAGCGCCGCGCCCAGCGATTCGCGCACCGGAAAGTACCAGTCCGGAGGCTCGCCATATTTCAGCGAATCCTGAATCACGATCGCCTCGCGCAGCAGGGTGACGGCGGTAGTGTTGTCCTTCTTGGCCATCGCGATCTTAGCTCCCAGAACATCCTCGGCGATCTTCATGATGTCTTTGGCCTTGTTATTGATCGGCATGGCGAAGATTACGTCCGGCGGCGTGTTCTGCTCAGCGAGGGCAACAATCTTGTATTCGGCTTCGGCTTCGCTGATCTTGCCGGTTCCCGCCAGCGCCATTCCCCGGCCAAACTGCCAGAAGACAGTGGCCGTCTTCATGGCGGGATCGGGTTGCGGCATGGCCAGGATCTCGTTCCACTTGTGGAAGCGGAGGTTCACCGCCATGGGGATGGTCATGAAACCCTCGAGCGGAGGCATCTCCTTCACATGCGGACCGACATTGGCCACCAACAAGTCCGCGTTCTTCGCCGCCTCGGCATAGTTGCCGTTCATGCTGGCGCACATGGCGATGAAGTGCAGATTGTGGCTGTAGTACATCATCGGGTAGATGCCTTGCGCTCCGCTGGCCGCAATATAGGCGCGGTCAACGGCAGCGGCTTCCTCATTGGTTTTCACCGCCGCTTCGTAGTCGCCAGTGCGGATATAAATATGCGCCGGCATGTGCACGATGTGCCCCGCGGCGGGCGCCAGCGACGCCAACCGGTCGGCGCCAGCCAGCGCTCGTTCCGGCGACGGCGACGCCTCGACCGCGTGGATGTAGTAGTGGACCGCCCCCAGGTGATTGGGATCGCGACGGATCACCGACTCCAGGGTCGCCACGATTTCGTCCGTCCCGGCTTCGGGCGTGCCGTCGGGATGCCATAGGCCCCAGGGATGTAGGTTCATACCCGACTCGGCAAACAGCGTGGCCGCGTCCAGATCATCCGGGTATTTCTTCGAAACTTCCCGCATCGCATCGTGATAGGTCTCAGCGGCCTGCCTGCGGTCCGCCTTGGGGTCAGCGGGAAAACGCTTTGCCATGGCCATGATGTAGGCCTGTTCGCTGGGAGAAGCATTTCCGGAGAGATCGACCGCCTTCTGAATAGCCACGTGCGCCTGCTGGAACCGGTCGTCGTCGGCCGGATCGTTGTAGTTTGGCCCGACCGCTTCGGCGATGCCCCAGTACGCCATGGCGAGCTTGGGATCGAGTTCAGCCGCACGCTGGAAGGAACGCGCTGCTTCGTCATGATTGAAGGCGTAGATCAGACGCAATCCCTGATCGAAGAATTCTTGTGCCTCGGGATTGCTGGCCGTGACCGGATGGTGCAGGGTCCCCAGCCCTGACATCAACGTCGCGGGTTTTGCCTGGCTATGGGCAGAATGGTCTTGGGAGATGGCCGAAATGCAGAACAACAAACATGCAAGCAGGGCGGAGATCCGATACCGCATAGGGATAGTCCTCCTTCGTTGCGACAGCAGGGATGAATGCTGACGAGCGGCACCCCCGAGAGAATTGCCGTAGTTTAGCCAAAAGCCGGGCAACAGGCAATGGAATAAACGCTAGAAGCTAGGCTGGCTTATTCGTACGCCAGCGCGTCGATGGGATCTTTCTGCGCGGCTTTCATCGCGGGGTAAAACGCGCCCAGCAGCGAGCCGATGAGCGCAATGATCGTTGCCTTCACCAGCCACGCGTAGGTAATAAGCACGGGGAGCGTCTGGAACCGCGCCCGCAAGCCTACCCTCGCGCCGTAACTGATGGCGATCCCGAGAATGACTCCGCCGATCGCGATCAGCAGGGTTTCCCGCAGCACCACGTTCACGATATAGAGCTTGCCGGCGCCCAGCGATTTCAGGATGCCGATCTCGCGCGTGCGCTCCATCACCGCGGCGTACATGGCCTGGAAGATGACGATGAAGCCGATGATCATGGCGATGCCAATGACAACATCGATCACCGTGGTGAGGCCGGGAATGCTGGCCGAGGTCATGAGGCTGAGATATTCCTTCAGCGAGTGCACGCCGTACTGCTGCATACCGGGGATGTTCTTGATCGTGCGGACAACCTCGTCGGCATTATTGGGATCGTCGAGCTTGACGTAGAAGATGGAGGCCTTGCCCAGCGCGCCGATCAGGTCCTGCAGGGTCGCGAGGGGGACGAATTTGCGCGCGCCCTTGCCGTGCTCGACGATGCCGCAGATGCGGAACTGATGATTGAGCGTCTCAACCACGTCGCCCACCTTGCGGTGTTTGGACCCGGCCTCGAGATCGTCAATGATCATGTCGTACGGCCCCTGGAAAGGGCCGCCCGAAAGATAGCGAAAGCCTCCGCTCACCGCGTCGAACGACACTAGGTCAATGCCGTCGAGGACCTCCACAGTGCCCGCCGTCGTGAGCTGCGTCACCACGGGAGTAACGGCAACCACGTGCGGCAGCTTGCGCAGCTTGTCGGCGACTTTTACCGAGACTGGTGCGCCGCTCACGCCCATCAGCAGCGACGAACCCGGCGGCTGCACCATGATGTCGGCGCCAATGCCGGCCTGACGGGTCTTGCTGTCGTTCAGCATCCCGAGCATGATGCCAACGATGAGGAGAATGAGTGTGACCTCGACCGCCACCGCGACCACGCTGATGATGGTGCGAAACGGGCGGTGTACCAGGTTGGCAAGGATCATCCGGTTCATGGGTCGAAGCTCGATTGTATAGGATGCAGAGGGGCGCGGGGATGGTGCCGCTGTGACGGCTGAGAGTTAGGGACGGAAAGCCTTGTGCCAGGATAGGGGTCCTTCGACTCCGCATTCGCAAAGGATGCGAATGCTGCGCTCAGGATGACACTGCTATGGTTGGATGTCTCTGGCGAGAAGCGAAGAGCGAGGAGCGAAAGGCGCAGGTTTTTACTGCCTCCGCCGGTGATACACGGCAAATTCGAATCCGGGGTTCGCGGGGAAGAGCTCGTTGATCTTGCGCAGGCGCTCGGCCAGCGCGTTGGGGGCCAGCAGGGGATAATCGCGTTCGCGCAGGTCCTGGTAGTCCACATCGAGATACAGCGACAGCGTGTACACGGCGATAGCATCGGCAAAAGCGGCCAGCAGGTACTCGTGCTTGGCCTTCTCCGCCTCAGGTCCGGCGGTGGTTGCCACTTTGCGCAACTCGTAGGCGTCAAGCGAGGTCTCGCCGCGCGCTTTCTCGTCCACCTGCTTCCACACCAGGTCGGCGAACTCCTGCGAAACGCCGGCGCGCTCCACGAAGTTGTGTCCCACGTTGATGAAGAACTCGAAGGCGATGGCGAAGCTGTCTTCCATCAGGCGGGTCGAAATGAAGACGCATTGCGAATCACCCAGGGTCTGATTGCGATGACAGACGGCGCTGTCGGAGAGCTGCACATCGTAGCGGTCGGCGATCATGGTGTCGTCGCCCATGTTCAGTGTGAGCGGAACGAAGTAGTAGGCCTTGCGGTTGAGCGCCGCGCCAATGGTGCGGGGGACGGCGTTGATCATGCGCTCCAGGTCGGCGACCGCGGTCGTGACCTCTCCCATGACCGAGTAACAGATGCCATTGCCAGCCTGCGATACCGGCGCCATGCGGACGACCTCGGCGGGCGTTCGGGTGACGGCTTGGGAGGTCGAAGACATGGAGGCTTGATTGTAACGCAAGGGCAACAAGCGGGCGGCCACCGGCCTGCATCGCTGGTGTACCCTAGAAGTGATGTACAGCACCGCCATGGCGCCCAGCAACAAGCAGCGCAGCACCATCTCCATCGTCTTCACCTCGACGGTGCGGGTGCTGTTTACCACGCTGCTGTTCACCGCCGCAGGCATGGGCGCGGGGCTGTTTTGTGGTATCGTCGGCACCGTGATTTATGGCATCATAAGAGGTACACAGGTTGATATGACCAACGCCTACAAGCACGTGGCCATTCCCGCAGCCATGGTCATTGGCTCAGCCGCCTTCATTGGCGCGCTGGTGCTGGAAGTGCGCGCTCACCGCCAGCGAACATCCCTGTAAGCATCGCATTCCGCCGAGGCTGCGATGGGGCTCGTCATTGCCCTTCGCTTCTTGCCTCCGATACACTCAAAATTCTGCTGATGCGATCTCGTCGATAGCCTGTCTTTAGAAACAGAGATCCCTCAGGGGCTAAAAGCCCAGTGTATTTTGAGCACTCTGAACGGTACGGCTGAAGCCGGGCCCTTTCAACCCCGCAGCGTGGAAGCTGCATACAGGTGCGATCATCATGGCCGAAAATATTCATGTAAAATTACCCGACGGCAGCGTCAAAGACGTGCCCCGCGGCACCTCCGCACTCGATATTGCGAAGGGCATCAGCCCGCGTCTAGCTGACGCCGCTCTGGCCGCTCAGATCAAGCCGCTGGCTTCGAACGGGAATGGCAGCGCTGGCAACGGACACCATCCGGCTGGCGAAGCGGCATCTCCGGCAGCCGAACCCGCCAAAAACAACGCGCAACTCATCGACCTTACGCGTCCGCTGGAGCAGGATGTCGAACTGCGCCTGCTTACCGATCGCGATCCCGAAGCGCTGGAGGTCTATCGCCATTCTTCCGCGCACCTGATGGCGGCCGCGGTGCTGGAGCTGTTTCCCGAGACCAAGCTTGGTCACGGCCCGGCAACCGAGAGCGGCTTCTTCTACGACTTCTATCGCGAGAAACCGTTTACGCCCGAGGACCTGGAGGCCATCGAGAAGAAGATGCAGGAGCTGGTGAAGCAGGACCTGCCCTACGCGCGCGAGTTTCTGCCGCGCGCCGAGGGGCTGGAGCGCTTCAAGTCGGAAGGCGACTTCATGAAGTGCCACTTCATTGAGCAGTTCACTGCGCCCGATGAGAAGATCTCCATCTACAAGACCGGCAAGTTCACCGACTTCTGCCGCGGGCCGCACATTCCGTCCACCGGGCGCATCAAGGCGTTCAAGCTGCTCAACATCGCGGGCGCGTACTGGCTGGGCGACGAGAAAAATCCGCAGTTGCAGCGCATCTACGGCACGTCATTCTTCTCCAGGAAGGACCTCGACGAGTATCTGCGCAAGATCGAGGAAGCGAAGAAGCGCGACCATCGTGTGCTGGGCAAGCAGCTCGATCTGTTCTCCATCCAGGAGCTGGCGGGGCCGGGACTGATCTTCTGGCATCCCAAGGGCGGCATCATGCGCAAGGAGATGGAAGACTGGATGCGCGACGAGTATCTGAAGCGCGGCTACTCGCTGGTGTTCACGCCGCACGTCGCACGCGTGGACCTGTGGAAGACCAGCGGCCACGAAGGCTATTACGCACAGAACATGTTCACCCCGATGGAACTGGACGACGCCAACTATCGCATGAAGCCGATGAACTGTCCGTTCCACATTCTGATCTATCGCGACAGCCTGAAGTCGTATCGCGATCTGCCGGTGCGCCTGGGCGAACTGGGCACCGTCTATCGCTACGAGCGCTCCGGCGTGATGCATGGCCTGCTGCGGGTGCGCGGCTTCACCCAGGACGACGCCCACATCTTCTGCACGCCCGAGCAAATCGAGGATGAAGTGGTCGGCTGCATTGATTTCGCCCTCGCCGTGCTGAAGACCTACGGCTTCGAAAAGTTCCACGTGGAACTTTCCACCTGGGATCCGAACGATCGTTCGCCCTATGCCGGCCGTGACGACCAGTGGGAGTTGGGGCAGCGCTCGCTGGAGAAGGCGCTGAAGCGGCGCAGCATCGAGTACAAGCTGATCCCCGGCGAGGCCGCATTCTACGGCCCCAAGATCGACATCAAGCTGGTGGACGCCATCGGCCGCCTGTGGCAGCTCTCAACCGTGCAGTTCGACTTCACGCTCCCCGAGCGCTTCGGGCTGGAGTACGTCGGCGAAGATGGCAAGCGGCATCAGCCGCTGATGGTGCACCGCGCGCTGTACGGCTCAGTCGAGCGCTTCTTCGGCGTGCTCATCGAGCATTACGCGGGCGCGTTTCCGGTGTGGCTGTCGCCCACGCAGGTCGTCGTGGTGCCGATTGGGGAGAAGCACCACGCGTACGCCAACGAAGTCGGCGACAAGTTGAAGGCCGCCGGCGTTCGCGTACACGTTGACGTGCGAAACGAGAAGATGAACGCCAAGATCCGCGAGCATGCCATGCAGAAGGTGCCGTTCCAACTCGTCGTCGGCGACAAGGAAATGGAAGCCGGCGAAGTCAATGTGCGCGTCCGCGGACAAGAGCGGGGCGAAGGCTCGGTGAAGGCGGAGGCGTTCGTGGAGCGGGTGAAGGGGCTGATCGAGAGCAAGAGTCCTACTCTGTAGGACTCCTCGCACCTTCTTGCTGTCATCCTGAACGCAACGAGGCGCAGCCGAGTGGAGTCGAAGGACCCCTATAACCTCTTGTGACCTTCCGGCGACCGCCCGCAAAGGCAGCCGCTTCCTTGTGCCTACCCAATGAATTCTCGGCCCAATTCGCCGTCTGTCTCCCACGGCACCGCCGTGCTCATCATCGCGCTGGTGGCGACGATATGGGGATTCGGCTTTCCTGCTACACGCATCGTGCTCAACGGCGGTCTCTCCGTGGGCGCGCTGATGGGGCTCCGCTTTCCTCTCGCCGGTCTGGTGATGTTCGTCATCATCCGCACCAAGGGAATTCCCATTACCCGGCGCGGCGTGCTGGATGGCATCTGGCTCGGGCTCGTCCTGGTTGTCGTCTTCTGGCTACAGACCGATGGCATGCGCTTCACCACCACCGTCAAGGCCGGCTTCATCACGGGTCTCTACGTTCTGTTTACGCCGCTGATTGCCGTCGCCATCGGCCAGCGGGTGAAGTTGGCCTCGGCGCTGGGCGCGCTGATCGCTGTTTACGGAATGTATCTGCTGGTCCATCTGCGGGGCGCCTGGTGGAGCGGCTGGAACCGGGGCGATGTCGAGATACTTCTCTGCGCCATTCTGTGCGGCGTCCACATCGTGATGATGGGCGCATTCACCCGCCGCTCCGAGGCGTGGCTGCTGGCAGGCTCGCAGGTGATGATCTGCGGCGTCGTGTCCGTCGTGGCGACCGCGTTTCTGCCCTCGCCGTATGGGTTTCAGAATGCCTTCTCGGCGCTGACGCACTGGCCGGTTGCGGGCGCGGCACTCTTCCTGGCGCTCGGGTCCACCGTCTTCGCTTTCTGGGGACAGGCGACCGCCCAGACGCGGCTCGGGCCGACGGAGTCGGCGGTGCTGTTCAGTCTGGAGCCAGTGGTGGCGGCCGTGCTCAGCGTGGTCTGGCTGAAGGAGCCGATGTCGGCGCGCCAGGCTGTCGGCGGCGCGCTGATCGTGGTGGCCATGATCGTGGCCGAGGCGCTGCCGTATATGTTCCGCGCGATTACGGTGCCGGACACCAGGCCGTGAGGGCAGTTGTCAGTTGTCAGTGACTCCAGCGGCCAAGTGCGGCCGCCGTCGCTCAGAATGACAGCACGAAACTCTGACGGCTGATAGCTGACGGCTGATAGCTGAAAGCTGATGGCTGATAGCTGAAAGCTGAGGGCTGCATTACCATCATTCCGTGCGCGAAAAGGTGCTTCGCTACATTCTGGAACGAAAGCTGATGCGGGCGGGCGACCGCGTCTGCGTCGCCGTGTCGGGTGGCGCGGATTCGGTCGCCTTGCTGCGCGTGCTGCTAGAGCTTCGAACCGAGCTGGGCATCGTGCTTGCGGTTGCGCACTTCAATCACGGGCTGCGCGCCGAGGCGTCAGACGCCGACGAAGCCTTTGTCGTGGAGTTAGCGAAACAGCACGACCTGGAATTTTTCTCCAGCCGCGCTGATGTGCGCGAGCACGCGCTCACCAGGAAGTTGAGCCTGGAAGCGGCAGCCCGCGAACTGCGCTATTGCTGGCTACGTTCACTGGCTGAGTCGCACAGAGTGAATGCGGTTGCGACCGGGCACACGCTCGACGATCAAGCCGAAACCGTGCTGCTGAAGTTCCTGCGCGGCGCCGGCACGCGCGGGTTGGCCGGAATTTACCCCGAGATCGCTATCGCGGCTAAAGCCCCTACTTCTTTTCAGTCCGCGGAACGCGGGCCTGAAGGCCCGCTCTACCACAACCCAGCACCGAACTGTTTTCAGCCGGCGGAATGCGTGCCTGAAAGCCCGCCGAACCAAGACAGGGCCCATCGCCAGCCTGGCGCTCGCATCGTCCGCCCCCTGCTGGGAGTCACGCGCGCCGAGGTCGAACAGTATCTCGCCGCTCTCGGTCAGACTTGGCACGAAGACGAGAGCAACCTCGATCATCGTTTCATCCGCAACCGAGTGCGACATGAACTGCTGCCGCTGCTGGAGCGTGAGTACAACCCGAATCTACGGCACGTTCTGAGCGACGCAGCGGAGCTGTCGCGAGCGGAAGAAGAGTATTGGCAGGCGCTGGTGGAACGGGAACTGCACGATCGCATGGCAGCGCAACGCCTCAGATTGATGAACTTCCGGGCTCTTCCGCTCGCATTGCAGCGCAGGCTGCTCCGGCGATTTGTCGAGACGGCGAATCTCAAGTTGGACTTCGAACACATCGAGAAGCTGCTGCACTGTGCCCTCGGCGAACTGCCGAAAGCAGAGCTGACCGGCGGGTGGCTGGCAGTACGCCAAGGTGGGTGCCTGGAATTGCTAGCTCCGCAGGTGGAACCGCCATTCTCCAGTTACCAGTACACCTTGCCTGTTCCTGGTGAGGTCCACATCGCGGAGATCGGGTTGACCGTGCGATGCATCCCCGTGCCGCAGGAATTCGCGAAAGAGGAACCACCTGGCAGCCTGCTTTGCACCGAGCTGCTCGGTCCGGAGTTGATCGTCCGCAACTGGCGTCCGGGCGATCGCTTCTGGCCCGTGCACAGCAAGTCGGAAGAAAAGCTGAAGCGGCTGTTCTCCGAGAAGCACATCCCAGCCGGACAGCGTCTGGGATGGCCCGTGGTACTCAAGGGCGAGCAAATCGTTTGGGTGGGCGGACTTCCGGTGGCGCGAGCCTTCGCCTGGAGCGGCAGTGGCGATGCGGTGAAGATCGAGATGCTCGGATAAAGGTCGCGGCTCATTGCCATGCAAAGCGTTTTGAATCCCATTCCTTTCGCACAGCGACCACCATAACGTTCTGTAGCTTGAACGCAATCCAGCGCTTCCAAAATGGAATCGCGGCTCAAGTGCTTTCCGAATTTTCTTTAAGTCTTTCGTGCCGTTCCGTTTAGGCACGAGTTACAATCTAGAGAACGCCGAATTTGTACATCCGGCGTCCAGGGGTAGCATCTAAGTTGGTAGGCACAACTTTGTGTCTGCCCCATTAGACAGGAGTTTTCAGTGAATTCGACGGTCAAAACAGTCGTGTTCTGGCTGGTAATCGTGTTGTCGGGCGTCCTGCTGTGGCAGGTCGTCAAAGCCGGCAGCTCGAGCCCCAAGCAACGCGAAATTAACCTCTCCGAGTTCCTTTCCCAAGTGGACCAGAGCAACGTCACCGAAGTGACGATGACCGGCCAGGAGGTTAGTGGCAAGTTCAAGAACGACAAGGCTGGGTTCCATGTCACGGTTCCGTCCAACTATCCGGACATGTACAAGATCCTTCAGGACAAGAAGGTCAACATCACGGTGAAGGACCCGGCGTCGGGAGGCTGGCCCTCCTGGCTGCTCAACCTGGCGCCGTTCGTTCTGCTGGGCGCGCTGTGGTTCATCATGATCCGCCAGATGCAAAGTGGCGGCAACAAGGCCCTGTCCTTTGGCAAGAGCAAGGCGCGATTGCTCTCCATGCAGCAGAAGAAGGTGACCTTCAAAGACGTCGCCGGCGTGGATGAAGCCAAGGAAGAGCTGAAAGAAATTATCGAATTTCTGCGCGAGGCGCAGAAGTTCCAGAAGCTCGGAGGACGCATTCCCAAGGGCGTGCTGCTGGTTGGGCCTCCGGGAACCGGCAAGACCTTGCTGGCGCGGGCGGTGGCGGGCGAAGCCAATGTGCCCTTCTTCAGCATCTCGGGCTCCGACTTTGTGGAGATGTTCGTCGGCGTGGGCGCAAGCCGCGTCCGCGACCTCTTCGAGCAGGGCAAGAAGAACGCGCCCTGCATCATCTTCATCGACGAAATCGACGCCGTGGGCCGCCATCGTGGCGCAGGCCTGGGCGGCGGACACGACGAGCGCGAGCAGACCCTGAACCAGTTGCTGGTCGAGATGGACGGCTTTGAGTCCAACGACGGCGTCATCCTGATCGCGGCTACCAACCGCCCTGACGTGCTTGATCCGGCGCTGCTGCGTCCCGGCCGCTTTGACCGCCGCGTGGTGGTCTCGCGTCCCGATGTCCGTGGCCGTGAAGAGATCCTGCGCGTGCATACTCGCAAGATTCCTCTCAATGACGACGTGAATCTTGCTGTACTGGCCCGCGGCACGCCGGGATTCTCCGGCGCTGACCTGGCCAACATGGTGAATGAGGCTGCCTTGGTTGCCGCCCGTCAGAACCGCAAGACGGTGCTGATGTGGGATTTCGAGCAGGCCAAGGACAAAGTCCTGATGGGCGCCGAGCGCAAATCCATGCTGCTCTCGGACGAAGAGAAGAAGGTGACCGCGTATCACGAGGCCGGCCATGCGCTGGTTGCGGCCTTGCGCGAGCACTCCGACCCGCTGCATAAGGTGACCATCATTCCGCGCGGCATGGCGCTGGGCGTCACCATGCAACTGCCGGTTGACGACAAGCACACCTACACCCGCGACTATCTGGAAACGCGACTGGCCATCATGATGGGCGGCCGCGTGGCCGAGGAGCTGTTCCTGCATACCATGACCACCGGCGCGGGAAACGACATCGAACAGGCGTCGGACCTGGCGCGCAAAATGGTCTGCGAGTTCGGTATGTCCACGCTGGGGCCGATGACCTTCGGCAAGAAGGAAGAGCAGATCTTCCTGGGCCGCGAGATCAGCCAGCACCGCGACTTCAGCGAGGAGACGGCGCGGAAGATCGACCAGGAAGTTCGTCGCTTCGTGGACGAAGGCTACCAATCGGCTACCAACATCCTGAAGAACAATGGGCCGATCCTGGAAAAGATTGCCGCAACGCTGCTGGTGCGCGAGGTGATCGACGCCGGAGAGATTGAGATGATCATCGAAGGCAAGGAACTTCCGGAGCGCGTCGATCCCAACACTCAACCGCCCAAGGACGACGTACAGCAGGTGCTGAAGCCAGCCCCCGGCCAGCAACCCAACGTGGCCCCGGAGCGGCCGGCGCAGGCGTAGTACAAGCGCTGTCAGCCATAGCCCACTCCGAAGGGTGGGCTATCTTCCTTCATCCCGCGGAACTCCTCGACGACGTACTAGCTAGGGCAATTGGCCGCCGCGCGCAAGTCGTATCAGAATTTTCTCAACCTTTGGAAAGACGCCGATCCCGACATTCCCATCAGCAAGCCAAAGCAGAGTACGTCGGCTACATTGAAATATCTCATGAAGTGTGACATCGTATAGGATGTCCCATGATCCGTAGGGTCGTCCTCGACACGTCGGTGGTGGTGGCTGGGCTTCGCACGCGGTTGGGAGCCGGCAATGCTGTCCTGCGTCTGGTAGCGAATCGGCGGCTGGTACTCTTGGCGACTCCGCCGCTGTTTCTAGAGTATGAGGATGTGCTGAAGCGTCCTGAACAACGCCTAGCGCACGGGTTGGCGCCAGAGAGAATCGATGAATTTCTTGCAGAACTTGCAGCTTTGATCGAGCCCGTCGAGGTACATTTTCTCTGGAGGCCTCAGGCCCGGGACCCGAACGATGAGATGGTGTTGGAAGCGGCTATCAACGGTCGTGCGGATGCTGTGGTCACCTACAACGTCCGTGATTTTGCGGTGGCTGCCGCCCGGTTTGGCATCTCCGTGCTCGGCCCAGCCGACCTGTTGAAGAAGGTGCGATGATGAGTAAAGCTACCTATCCGTTGAAACTTCCTGTGTCTATCAAGAAGGCAGCCCAGCGCCTTGCCAAAGAGGACGGGGTGTCGCTGAATCAGTGGATCGCTGTGGCCGTGGCGGAGAAGGTTGGGGTTGTGGAAACGGCGGCCGACTTCTTCAGGAAGCGTGCGGGAAAGGCCATGGGAGATAAGTTGATGACGTTTCTTCGCCAAGCGCCCAAGACGCCGCCCGAACCGGAAGACGCAATCCGGTGAAACGGAAGCTGGTCCCGTTATCCCTTGCTAAGGGTCGACCAGTTCGCTGGTTAGGCTACTACCCTGATCAGCGGCTTTTGCTTGGCAATGACTTCGCCGATTTCCACGGCGCCGATTCCAGAGTTGCGCAAGGCTGCAACTAAGCGCTCAGCATCTTTTTCCGCGACCGAGATCAGCAATCCTCCCGCCGTCTGCGGATCGAAGAGCAGCGTGCGAATCTCTTCCGGCACGCCGTCATCAAACTCGACGCAACTCTCGGCAAAGCTGCGGTTCGCTTTCAGGCCGCCGGGAACGTATCCGGCGCGAACACATTCCACTGCGCCGTCCAGCAGGGGCACGCGCGAGGCATGAATGCGCAGGCTAATGCCGGAAGCGATGGCCATCTCTCTGGCATGACCGATCAGGCCGAAGCCGGTGATGTCGGTCATGCCGTGCACCTCAAATCCAGGCGATGAAATCACGATCTCTGCCGCGGTTTTGTTCAGGGTGGTCATAGAGCACACCGCGTCGCGAATCCATACGGCCTCGGCTTTGCCGCGTTTGATCGCCGTCGAGATCACGCCCGTGCCGATCGCCTTGGTGAAGACGAGCCGGTCGCCGGTCGTCGCGCCACTGTTGGCCAGCACGTGTTGCGGATGAATGGTTCCGGTCACTGCGTAGCCGAGCTTGATCTCTTCGTCGCGAATGCTGTGCCCGCCGATCACGGTACAGTGGGCCTCGATCATCTTCGATAGTCCGCCGGCCAGCATCTCTTCCAGCACGTTGAGGTCGCCGCTGTCGGGAAAACACACCAGCGCCAGCGCGCTGATCGGGCGCCCGCCCATGGCGTACACGTCGCTGAGCGCGTTGGTGGCCGCGATCTGTCCGAAGACGTAGGGATCGTCAACGATAGGGGTAAAGAAATCGACAGTTTGAACGAGCGCCAGCTCAGGCGTGAGCTGATACACGCCGGCGTCGTCGGCTGTCTCGAAGCCGATGAGCACATTGGGATCGTGTTGCCGGGCTAATTTCCCAAGCACCGAGTCCAGCACCGCCGGACTTAGCTTGCTGGCTCAACCCGCGGCTTTCACCATCTCCGTGAGGCGCGTTGTCTTGACGTCGGGCATGCAGGTTCATTCTAGCAACCACCGGGAAGGGGCGCTGTTGGAAGAATAGCAATTAGCAACTAGCGTTTAGCAATTTGGCCTGCGAGTTTGGCTCTCCCGATTAGGCGTGTGAGATGTTGGGGATTGATCTCTTCAGCCTCGGAAACGAACACCGGCAAGCCTTACTTTAGCTTTAAATTCACCAACTGGATCTCAGGGTAGCTCCGATTCCAGTCGGCGGAGATGTGCTCGAGGCTCACACGAACCGTCTTGGTCTGGCCCGGACCAATCGGCGAGCGGCCCAAGTCCACCAAGTCGGGATATCCGCCCATCTGGTTTTCCGCCAGCACGTGCAGCGGCAGGGTCTCGGTCTGCACCACCTGGTCCAAGGTGTTCTTGAACACCGCCTTCATGTCGGCGCCAATCAAAGCTTTGTCGCCCGTGTTCGTGATATTCACATCAAGATAGGTGACCGTGCCTCCGACATAGTTTTCCGCAGCGCTCAGCTTGGGATTAGAGAGTTGCAGCTTGGCCGCATAAGGATTGGTCTGCGGGCCAGTTGGTGCATGGCTGCGCGTGAGCGCGACGATGATCCCGACGACCACCAGCACGGCAATCAGGCCCATAACGATAGGCATCCAGTTGCGCTGTTGCGCGGGAGGCTGGGCGGGCGTAAAAAGGTCGGCCATGGCTGTCAAGATTTTACTCCGACCGGATTCCCGTCTCGCACTCGGCAGACCCGGCCGGGCGGCGGACAAAAAGATGTAGGCCGGGATGAAGCATTCCGGCCCGCAGGTTGATTTCAGGTGCGGTTGAAGGGAGTTGCGGAACGCAATCCACAGGCGGGGGAGGACTGTGAATCAATGAAGAATCCCGAGGGCTGTGTTGGGCCGTTGTTCTGGACCAATGACTTGCATTCAGTTCCTGCTGGACTGTGCGACTGGTACTGGCGTACGCAGGGCATGTTCAGCTTGAATCTTGGGCTCGTCACCAGCCGGAATGACCGCTCAACGCCTCGGGATTCCGTCTTGCCCTTGACCAGTCTCGCGTTTTCCTTAGCCAGCAGTGGCTGCCTACCGTTGCGGTTCTTCTTCTGCTGCACCTGAGGCGCAGCAGCAGTGAACTCGCTTCAGCCCTTAGTCTCTGCCGACTTGGGACAACTGCAAAACTGTCAAGGAACGAGTGTGTTTTTACTCCTGCCACGACAAATGTCAATAATTTTTTTGCAATTTTATCTCCTCTGTTTTCAATCGAGTGCAGCGCGTCCACAGAGAAATGCCGAATTTTTGTGCAATCCTGAAAACCAAGGTTGGCGAGGTGTCTCTTGGGGCGCAATTTTCGCGGATTTCGCCAAATGAAAAACCTAGCTTGCCGTCACGTTGACCGCGCGCGGAATTGTGAAAATCTGGCAAGAACCAAGTCCCGTGCGGCATTCACCCAATCTGGATTTTTCGTTTCAGCGACTCCAATCAACCGCTGTCATCTGGGCGGAGTCGAAGGACCCCTATAGTTACCAAAAGGGTCAGCTCGACCTATAGGGGTGCTTCGACTCGCGTTCGCCAACCGCGGCGAACACTCGCTCAGCAGGACAACAGTCCTACCGCCATTTGTTACCATCACCACCATGCCCTTGCTGGAAGCCCGCAACCTCACCAAAACCTTCAGCTCCGGTCAAACCATGTTTGGAACCGGGACATCGGGGCAGGTGCGCGCCGTCAGCGGCGTGTCGCTGGCGATCGAGTCCGGGGAAACGCTGGGGCTGGTCGGCGAATCCGGCTCCGGCAAAAGCACGTTGGGGCGAATGCTGTTGCGGCTCGTCGAACCAGACTCAGGTGAGGTGCTCTTCGATGGTCACGACGTATTGCGCGCCGGCGGAGCTCAACTCCGTCACTTGCGTCGCGACATGCAGATCATCTTCCAAGACCCGTTCGGCTCCCTCGATCCCCGCATGACGGTTGAGCAGATTGTCTGCGAGCCCATGGCCATCCATGGAACCGGCGGCCGTGCCGACCGCCGCCAACGCGCAGCCGAGGCGATGCGCGCCGTGGGAATGGATGCCTCAGCTCTCGAGCGCTACCCACATGAATTCAGCGGGGGGCAGCGGCAACGCGTCGGGATCGCGCGGGCCCTGGTGTTGCGGCCGCGATTCATCGTGGCCGACGAACCGGTTTCCGCGCTCGATGTAAGTGTCGGTTCGCAGATCGTCAATCTGCTGAAGCAACTGCAACGCGATTTCTCGCTGACTTACCTTTTCATCTCTCATTCGATGCCCATCGTGCGCTACCTTGCGAACCGCATCGCGGTCATGCAGCGCGGAGAACTGGTGGAGGTTGGGGCCACCGAGCAGATCACCACTGCGCCGCAGCATCCCTACACGCGCAGCCTGCTGGCAGCCACCCCGGAGATTGAATTCAGCTCGCGCTAAAGGCCGCCGTCTCCAGGACCGGTTTGAACTATTACAATTTGGGAGGGGTGCGGCGATGATGCGGCAACTGCTTTTTCTACTTCTGTTGAGTTCGACATCATGGGCGCAAAGCGCTAGCGGGCAGCTCAGTCCGTCGGTTCAGGGCGGGCAAAGTCAGGCAGACACTGCGGGGCAAGCCGCGACGCGGCCATCACCTGGCGAAGCGGGTGACGATCTGGCGCAGATGCGAACCGATCTGAACCACATGGAGAGTCTGCTCAACAACATGAGCAGCGAGATCACCTTTCTGCGGGACCAGAACCTGCAAATCCTGCTGAACAGCAACGCCCGCATGTGGACGATCCTGATTCGCGACCTGCGCCTGCAGATCGATCGCGAGGAGCAGCGCCGGGGCGGCAAAAGGGTGCCGCCGGCAGCAGAACGCCAAGTTCCACCGGTCAAGCCGCATCCCTAGCAGGCTGCTGAAGAGGGAGGGAAAGCAGGTTCTCTGGCTCGGAATACAAATTTTTCCCACTTTACCGCCATGAGAGCGCCAAGAGTAGTAGGTGAAAGAGAACAATTGGCCTTTCTTGCTTCATTTAGTCCACTTTTACTTTTTGGAGAACCGCGTCACCGGAGCCCGCATGGCGCTATGTGTTGCAAATCGCAACAGTGCAGCTTCGGGACGACCAACCCTCGCTAAGGTGCGCTGCGTCACTGCGCACGTCCGCCAGCAAGGCCGACCATAATAGCAGCGGATGCCGCGAGGATGACTGCCATGTTGAACGTCAGAGATGAGTGCGACCTTCCGGAAGACGACGGCTACGACTTGTTCACGCGGGAAACCGAAGTCGAACGGCACCGTTGGGATGAGCTGCATTGCGGGACGAGATGCCGAGCTGACGACGATTGCGAATCGCCGAGCTCCTCCAGCTAGTTACAAGAGCAATACTCTACGGCGCGAAGTAGCTGGAGATGTCGAGGACCAGTTGCGTGATCCCGGAGGCAAAGGCATCGATCGAGCCGTTAGTGGTCGGCACGATCGCCAGGTTCGAGGTGATCAGGATCACGATCATTGGAGTAGTACGAGGCACTTCCAATCTGGTAGCGGTTGATGGCGACGTCGAGCGCCTTCTCGATGATCGCCACCGGCGCCTCGACATCCACCAACAAACGGTTGGGATAGCGCTGCGTGATGGTCAGCCCCTGGCTCTGCGCCCAAGCCGCCACTGCCTGCTCATCTTGCGCCGACGGTGCGAAGCGTTCGTTCCACTCCTTCTCGCTCAAATATTTGTGGAACAGCGGCGAGTCTCTGTCCTGCAAGTGGTTCAGGAACTGCTCTTCTTCCGCCAGATGGGGCGGCTTCAGAGCGAAGACCAGGCGCAACATCTGATCGGAGCCACAAGGTCCGATGAGCTGGGCGGTGCCGTTCTGTACGGCCCGCGGCGTTTGCTGGATGGAAGCTCTCTGCTGTGCCACGAGGTACGTTGACAAGCAGGCGCAACAACCGATCAAGAGAACGCTCAGCCGCAAATGCCAGTTGCGCCTTGTTGCGGAAGAAGGCAACGAGGAAGCGTCCGCACGGAGACGATTGAGGCGCATGGGCTCCACTCCGGCAACTTTCGGATCGTAGAGGTAATTCCAGCCGTGAGAGCGGTCTATCTGGATGGAAACCAGACGATACCCGAACACAATGCCCGAATCAAGCCAAAAGACGCAGTGATGCGCGTCACAAGCTGGAGAAATAGCGTAACGTGATAGCGCCCGGCTACGGCCTGGGTCGCCGACCTCACGAATAATCGATCGAGGCGAGGGGAACTTCCTTCCGGTTTGTGACAAAATTCTTCTTCGGAGGTGCTGCATGGCTCTCAGCTTCGCCAACGACATTCGCCCGTTGTTCCGTGACACTCCCGATGTGGACACCATGAAACAGTTCGGCATGGATCTGTCGGCCTACGATGACGTCAAAACCCACGCCGAGGCGATTTACTCCCGACTTGACGACGGCAGCATGCCGTGCGACGAACCCTGGCCCAAAGCGCAAATCGCAAAGTTCAAGCAGTGGATGGACGACGGCATGGCGCCGTAAACAGCGAGCCGAACCGAATCACGCAAACCCCAGGGCTTCCCGCCAGATTAGCTCCCGGCGCCGGCCGGCGGCGGCAGTATTTTCCACTGCCGCCTCGCGCCAGCAGAACATGCCCAGACGCGGTAGAATGACTGCAACGAAAGCGATTTTGATCTCAGGGTGAGACTGCGCGTGTGCAGGCCCGCCTGATCAGGTATTTGATGAAGAGATTTGCTGTCCTTCTGCTTGCCACATTCGTCGGTACACCCTGGCTGATGGCCCAAACCAGCCCATCGGCTGGCCAGGACGACACCGTCGTCGAGGAAATTATCGTCCGCCTTAACAACAACATCATCACCCGGGCCGATCTGCGCCGCAGCCAGGAGCAATTGCAGGCCGAGTCCCGCCAGCCGGACCCCTCCGGTGGTCCGTCCGACCCCAAAGAGCGTGAGCAGGACTTGCTCCGCGACCTCATTGACCAGCAGCTGCTGTTGCAAAAAGGCGAGGAGCTGGCGATCTCCGCGGACACCGACCTGGTCAAGCGGCTGGACGAGTTGCGCAAACAGATGCACGCCGAGTCCATGGAGGACCTGGAGAAGGCGGCGCAGGCGCAGGGCGTCTCGTGGGAAGAATTCAAACAGAACATGAAGAACAGCATCATCACGCAGCACGTGATCAGCCAGGAGGTGGGCGGGCACATCAACGTGTCGCAGCAGGAGATCCAGCAGTTTTACGACCAGCACAAGAGCGAGATGGAGCGCCCGGAACAGGTCCGCATGAGTGAGATTCTGATTTCGACCCAGAAGCAGCCGGCGGTGAAGACCGAGAAAGGGCAGGAGGCGCTACCGGAGATCCCGAGCCCGGAAGTGGTGGCAGCAGCCGAGGCCAAGGCAGACAAGGTTTACGAGCTGCTGAAGAAGGGTGGCAAATTCGAGGACTTGGCCAAGCAGTACTCTGAGGGTCCGACTGCCGCGCTGGGCGGTGACCTGGAATACTTCAAGCGCGGTACCCTTTCCAAAGATCTCGAGGAGCGGGTGTTTGCCATGAACGCGGGTGGCTACACCGAGCCGGTGCGCACCAATCAGGGCTGGGTCATCTTGAAGGTCACCGAACACCAGACCGCCGGTATTCCTCCTTTGAAAGAAGTGGAGGGCCGGGTCCAAGAACAGATCTATATGACCAAGATGCAGCCCGCGCTGCGCGATTACCTGACTAAGCTGCGCGAGGATGCCTACATCGACATCAAGGCCGGCTACACTGACACCGGCGCCAGCCCCAACGAAACCAAGCCGATCTACACCACGGCGGCGACCGAAGGCTCGTCGAAGGCAAAGAAAAAGAAAAAATTCGGGCTTTTCTAGAGGTCAAAGTGGCCGTAGTTTGCGTGGTGCGGCCTTCACAATCTATCCCAATCAATCAGTGAATAGAGGCTCTCGCCCCGCGTTTCTCTGGCGCCATCCACCGCCAAGTGCGATACCATGAACCCTTGGCCGCATTGTCTTGCCGCGATGTGCCACGGTTCCCGCTATGAAGGAATTCTACATTTGCGATTGCGCCCGCCTGGAGAACCAGACCATCACCTCGCTGTTCGTGGTCGCTGCCAAGCAGGTGAAATCGAAAAAGAGTGGTGACCTCTACCTTTCCCTCACCTTGGCCGACCGCAGCGGGCAACTGCAAGCCAACATGTGGGACAACGTCGCCGACACTGTGGACACGTTCGAGCAGGACGACTTCGTCAAAGTGAAGGGCGTGGTCCACAAGTACAATGGCCGCTGGCAGCTCACCATCCACAAGTTGCGCAAGCTGGAAGATGCGGAGATCGACTACTCCGACTACCTTCCCAAGACCTCGAAGGACATCGATCAGCTATGGCGCAAGTTGACTGAATTTGTCGAGAGCTTCGAGAACCGCTGGCTGAAATCGCTGCTCAAGGAATTCATGGCCGACGAGGCCATTGTCACCGCGTACAAGAACGCGCCCGCAGCCAAGACACTGCACCACGCCTTCGTCGGCGGCCTGCTCGATCACGTGGTCTCGCTGTTTACGGTGTGCGACCTTGCCGCCCGCAACTATCCTCAGGTGGACCGCGACCTGCTGCTGACCGGCGCATTCCTGCACGATGTTGGCAAGCTGCACGAACTCGCCTATCAGCGCTCGATTGCCTACACCACCGAGGGCCAGTTGCTGGGGCACATGATTATCGAGCTGGAAATGCTGCACCAGAAGCTCACCCATTTGCCCGGCTTTCCCGCCGAGCTGAAGATCCTGATCGAGCACATGATCATCAGCCATCACGGGCAGTATGAATTTGGTTCGCCTAAACTGCCCATGTTTCCCGAGGCGCTCATGCTGCACTATCTCGACGATCTCGACTCCAAGATGGAAAGCATGCGCGCACAGTTCGAACGTGAGGCGGAGTTCGACAGCCCGTGGACCAGCTACAACCCATCGCTGGCGCGTCCGCTGCTGAATACCAAGAAGTTTCTGGAGAAAGGCTTGGCTGCGTCGCGAGAGGCGGAGTCGCGAGAGTCCGCGGCAGTTGCTGGCGACGAAAGTGCCGCGCCGCAACCGGCGGTCGGGCAGCATGTCGAAGCCCAACCGAAAAGCGCTCCTGCCCCCGCCCAACCGGCCGAAAAAGGGCCGGCGGTATCTCCCTTGGAAGCCCTCGAGCGCAAGTTTGCTTCGCACAAGGTAACGCCCATGGCCGGCACGGGAAAATCGTCGTCCTGACGGCTGCTACACTCAAAACCTCCATGCTCGACTTCTCGCGCTTTGAATGGCTTTCGTTCGACTGTTACGGCACACTGATTGACTGGGAAACCGGCCTGCTCGGCTATCTGCGTCCGTTGCTGGAGAGCAAGGGCCACGCGCTCAGCGAGGCCCAGATCATCAGCTTGTATTCGGAGTTTGAGCCACGCGCCCAGGGCGGTCCTTACCGCAGCTATCGCGAAGTGCTGGCGCAGGTGGTGCGCGGCTTCGGGCGCGAGTTGCGCTTCTCTGTCAGCGCCGCGGATGCCAACGGCCTAGCGGAGTCGATCCGCAACTGGCAGCCCTTTGCCGACACGGTCCCCGCGCTGCGCCGTTTGCAGTCCCGCTACAAGCTGGCGGTCCTCTCCAATATTGACGATGACCTGTTCGCCTACACCGCGCTGAAGCTGGCGGTGGGCTTCGACGCCGTTGTAACCGCTCAACAGGTGCACAGTTACAAACCGTCGTTCAATAATTTCGAGGCGCTATTGCGGCGCTTCAAAATTCCACGCGAGCACCTGCTGCACGTCGCCGAGAGCTTGTACCACGATGTGGTACCTGCGCGCTCGTTGGGAATTACTACGGTGTGGGTTAATCGCAGGCAGGGCAAAGAGGCGGCAGCCACCAAGCTGGTCGAAGCCCATCCCGATCTGGAAGTGCCGGATATCGGCAAGCTGGCGGAGTTGGCTGTGCCGGACGATGCGCGCGGCTAGGGCCTTCCGTGCTCAGCCCTCGTCGTCACCCCGCAGGTGTCGCAGGAGGGGCAGTACCAACATAAAGCTTGCCCTACTCGCAGAGGACAATCAAAATGGCACCATGGAAATGCCACTGCGTTTTGTGGACGACGAGTACACCCCACGGCTCTGGGCCGAGCTGTATCCCGTGCTTCGCAACATCAAGACCGGCGAACTTGCCAGGAAAATGCTGGCCTACAAGAACAAGCCGGTGGCGAGCTGGCGCGCCGACGACTGGGGCCTGCTGGATGCGCTGAACCAGATGCTCACCCTGCGGGCTACGTCGCGAGAGCATGCCTTGCGCAACGACTCGCCTCCGGTCCAGGATGCGGCATTCTGGGCCAAGCTGGACAAGGACCTGGAGTTCTACTACGAGGCCCAATATCCCGGCGAAGAACTGGAGGAGGAGGAGGACGACGAGGACCTTTGATGGCGTTTGAGGCCCGGGGCACAAAATCAGGAGAAAGGATGGCGGTATAATCGTGCCATGTCCCCAGTGATCCACATCTCGGAAGCGGAAGCCGCCAACGACTTCGCCTCGGTGCTGGCTCGCGTTCGCGCAGGGGCGGAAGTGGTCATCGAGACCGAGGGCGGCAAGCTGCCGGTGGCGGTGATCCATTCCCCGGTTCCGCGGCGCCGCACCATCGCGGAGTGCATTGCACTGTTACCTGAAGACTCGACAGCAATCATGGACGCCGACTTCGCTAAGGACGTCGAGGCGGCCATCGAGAGCCACCGCGAACCGCTAGAACCACCCGCATGGGACTGATCCTCGACTCCAGCGTACTGATCACCGCCGAACGCCAAGGACAGATGCGCGACAAATGCTCGCTGCCATCTCCGGCGCAACGGGCAATACTGAGATCGCCATCTCCGTGGTCACGCTGATCGAGCTGGCCCACGGTGCGGCCCGCGCCGACACGCCGCCGCGAAAAGCTACGCGACACCAGTTCATCCAAGAACTACTCACGGCGTTGCCCATCCATCCAATCACCGTGCCGATTGCGCTTCGCAGCGGGCAGATCGACGGCGAGAACCAGGCCAAAGGCGTACGCCTTCCCCTCTCCGATCTGCTGATCGGAGTGACTGCCCTCGAACTCGGCTACAGCGTGGCTACCGGCAACCTTCGCCACTTTCAGATGATCCCCGGCCTGAAGATCGTCTCCCTGTAGGAGGTGCTTTGCTTAGTTTCGGGGGCCCGTTCCAGCACGGTTTTGGCTAGGGCGGGGCAGTTCTAGGAAAACACATTCCAGACTTATTTTTCGCGCTATCATGTTCCGCATGGCAGCGCCTCATCACTCGCCCCGATTTCTCGACATTGTAAACGCCGCCAAACAGAGTGTCCGCGAAGTAACCGTGGACGACGTTAAGCAAATGCTGGACGACAAGGCAGATTTTCTCCTCATCGATGTCCGCGAAGACCACGAGTGGGCGAAGGACCACCTGCCGACGGCCATGCATCTGGGCAAAGGAATCATCGAGCGCGACGTGGAGCAGCGCGTGCCTGACCTGGGTACTCCCTTGGTTTTGTACTGCGGTGGCGGGTTCCGGTCGGCGCTGGCGGCTGACGCCCTGCAAAGAATGGGATATACCGATGTCGCTTCCATGGACGGCGGCATTCGCGAGTGGCGAGAGAAGGGTCTTCCGCTGATAAACGAATAAGGGTCGCCGGAATGGTTGGCTGGATAAGAGTTCGTATCGCCGGGATGCTTATTGCGGGTTTGTTGCCTGGGGTGGTTTGGGGAGTTCCGGCCCAGAAGAAACCCAATCCCGACAGGCCAACCCTTCCCTATAGCATGCTAGGGCTTCATCGCGAGGACATTGACGCATACGACAGCAAAGCCGAGCCGGTGGCCAGAGTCAGCGAAGCACTCCTAAGCGTGGACCAAACGGGCTGGAGCCTGATTCACAAGTACTACCCAACCCTGGGTACGAGCCTCGAGGGACCCGAAAAGAGAGTCCACCCTGACGATCCAGCCGATCGCAGATTCGTTGCCAGTTATGCCAACGAAGATCCCGCTTTCAGCCCCATGCCATTGCTATGCATGATTTGGTCGCTTCCCGAATCTCAACTCTCCGGTCCACTGAAGAATCTGCACAACGAATTAGTGCCAGCCATGGCGCTGGAGGATTATTCCATTTGGAAGCTGGACGAGTTGCGCAAAGCCGTCGACCAGTTGACGGACGCCACGGCCACAGCAAAGGGAGTGAAGTATCGGACGCCGAAGAGGCGATTGTCCTTTAAGCAGGCATTACAGTTGTATGCCATGACCCTCGCCTTGGTTCGGATGGAGACGAAATGGGCCGACAAAGCGGATTCCCCGCCACCCGACATGATCAACTTCACCACTTCACCAACCGCCGCTGCTGATTGCGGACGGGGAAACGGCGGCGCTGCTGCTGTATCTCCCTGCCGGCATTGACGAACCGCTGGCCAAAGGAGAGTTTGAGGAAAGAGCCGACGTCGTCGTAATCAAGAGGAAGGGTACAACCTTCGAGGCGGAGCAGTTCCCTGTGTATTTGACTGTGGACCAGAAGGAATGGAACCCGTCATGGATTGAATTGGCGGACCTAGTTAGCGACACCAGCCTGGTCGCACGGAAGTACGAACACGACTGGACGAGGTTAGGTGGCCCGTACTTATGGTTTCGGCCCGAAAGGCTTGGGCTAGCGTCCAGACTGTGGCAATGTGAGTTGCCAATTGCTGGCCACGGCCTCCCCATCCGGTTTTGTCAGACACTTTTCCGTCCCCTCTTGGTTCTGGATCGATTTCTCGGTTCCTGCAGCCCCAGCTATCCCGCCGGAAGCAACAGCCCGGCGAGCCGCCCGATCATACTGCCGAAAACCGTTTCGTCAGATATCCTTCCGCCAGCATCAGCCAGTAATAGCGGGCGTGCTTCACCAGCCGTCCGCCCGTCTTCACGAGCCGTTGCTGCAAGCTCAGCGACCAGTTCTCGATTCGCTTGGGCAACGTCAGCCGCCGCCACAAATTGCCCAAGTTGTAGGCCAGCAGGCTCAGCGCGAGCCGCACTTGGTTGGAGCGGAAACGATGACAACTCAGCCGCGTCATCTTCACCGCTTGCTTCCCCTCTTTGATCCACTGCTCTGCCATCCCGCGCTTGTTGTAGAAACACACCACGCTCCGGCTGGGTGTCTCCAAGTTGGTCACGATGAATCCGACTCGGGGGAACAACTCCCCGAAGTGCGCTTCGTGCTCCTCCGACTCGACGCCAAGGCGGCCGGGGGTATGTTTCCGCACATCCTTGCCGGCGTGACTCTGCTGGTGGACCGCCACTACAATTCCTTGCAACCGTACCGCCGGTTGCGACCCAACATTTACGCGGCGCATGCCGAGGCCCGCTGTCTCATCGGCTACGTCTCGGTTTCCGGCGATCACCTAGTGTTGCGGCCGCAGAACCCGCAGCACTCCGTGGAACTGGTGCGCATCGAACGCGGCAGGAGTTATCACGACTACATCGTGGGCCGAGTGTGCTACGTCGGGTTCGAAGTGTGACGCCCCGCTCTCTGCTATGATTCTTGCCCGTCGGCGCTCGAAGCCGGCCTACAGGGAGGTCAGCACTTATGGAGGAACAAGGGATCGGTAATGTAATCATGCGTCGCAACGAAGACATTGCACTTGACATGATGAAATTCATCGCCGTCACCACCGGATATGGGAAGACCGGCTCGCCGGAAGCCGGCTTCCAGGGCGGCACCGTTTCGAAAGCCGAGGACTATGCCCAGCATTTGCTGGATCTGTTTGGGCAATGCCTGGCGGCGGTGCAAGGCAAAAAGTAGGCCGAGGCCCAAGAAACGCACGCGGAGCCGGAACCTGGCAGCTCCGGTTTTCTTTTGGCATGGATCGCCGAACATCACCCCGGCAGGTGATTTCGGTCACTGCCGAGGTGGCGCCGCAGGACGACCATCAAGCTGGCGAGGTGCACCATGGCAGGCTTGGATCCGAAGTTCCACGAAGAGACCCTCAGCATTCACCAAGAACACGGAGAACTGGTGGCGCAGTTGGACCAGATGGATGCCGCCCTGGAACAGATGGCCTGCTACGCGGAGGTTTTCACCGACCTCGCCACCGCCAACCAGGCGATGAGCCGCGGTAGGTGGATGGCGGAGTGGCTCCCCCGGCACTACGAGCATGAAGAAACCACCGTGCTGGAAACCATCGCGAGGATGAGTCCGGAGCTGGCTTCGTTCGCTCGCGAGATGAAGCGCCAGCACAACGAAATGCGGGTGCGGCTGGAGAATTTCCGCGATCGCATCGAGCATTTGAGCCAGACCGGCGACCTGGAGAATGCCGTCAACCAGTTGAAGAAAGACGGCAAAGACCTCACTCGCATGATGCGGCTGCACATGGCAGCGGAAGAGAAGAAGTTCGCCAGCGTGGAGAACTAGAGCGGAAATCCAGCTACGAAAAAGGGCGCCAACGATCAAGCTGCTCGAAGATTTTCTCCTAGTCGACAGGACTACTGGTATCCCGTAGTATCATGAAATTGAAATTTGAATGGCACACCGCCAAGCCGAGGCCAACTTGGAAGCCCATGGCGTGAGCTTCGATTTGGCGACGACAGTGTTCAGAGATCCGTTTGCCGTCGAGCGCCTCGATGATCGTGAAGATTACGGCGAGCAGCGTTTTGTCCTCATCGGCATGGCGGAAGGTCACGTTGTGCTGTTCGTAGCCTACACAGAACGCGAGGAGCGCATTCGCATTGTTTCAGCTCGGAGAGCAACGCAGCATGAGCAAGACGACTACTTCAGGCAAAACGCCTAAGCCTCCCCGGCCGATGACCGCCGAGGCCATTGAGAGGGCCGCGCGCGCGGATCGCGACGCACAGCCGCTCACCCAAACCGACCTCAAGTGGATGAAGCGAACACCACAGGCAAAAATCATCCGGCGAGCATTGGAACTGACGCAAGAGGAATTTGCGACCCGCTATCACATTCCTCTGGGCACGCTACGGGATTGGGAACAGGGGCGGGCGGAACCGGATCAGCCGACGCGGGCGTATCTAACGCTCATTGCCCGCGATCCCGACCATGTGGACCACACATTGAATCCAAAGCCAAGCTAATCAAGAGTCCCGTGTTGCAACAAACCCACCCCAGCAAAGGAAGCATGGGTGGGGCATCCCCATAACGGTTGCCTGGGCCACCCGCCTGGAGAGTTTCCGCGATAGGATCGCGCATTTGAGCCAGACCGGCGACCTGGAGAATGCCGTCAACCAGTTGAAGAGAGACGGCAAAGACCTCACTCGCATGATGCGGCTGCACATGGCAGCGGAAGAGAAGAAGTTCGCCAGCGTGGAGAACTGACGGCGAATTGAGTTACGAAGCAGAAGCCGCGGCGATCATACTGCCCCGCCCAGTGTCCTAAAAAAATCTGGGCCGAATCGCCTACTGCATGACAGCATAAGAATCACTACGCAGCTAGCATTGCTCACAACAAAGAAGTTATTGGCTTCGTTTGGTAAAACGACCCTTCTTGAACCTGCTGGATCGCCTTCTCCATGACGCACAGGACTTGTGAGTGCGCCAACTCTGGAGGCGACCATCTATGCCAAAGTGCCGATCGCACTGCCCTGCAGAACTCTACTGATCGGCTGATACTTGAACGCTCACTGGCGCCGGCAGGCGAAGATGACTTGTGAGGTGGCATTAAAGACAGCGACCGCTTGCCTGGCCCGCGATGCCGCTGCTCGAACGTTTGATCCGCCCTGGCGCTCCACGCGGCCGTAGACAGAAACTGACGCCCTTCACCAAGAATGCGGAAGAACCGGTTTTGACGGATCGCTGAGGGGAAATCTCGCCGAACCAGGCGAAAGATGTGTGTCTCCCCAACGATTGCCGTTTAAGAAGGGGGAACGGCATGCGTTCCAGTTCCAACCGGGGGAATCTGGGAATCCAGGCGGTAAGCCGAAGGTCCATCAGCGCATGAACGCCGAATATGATGCCCTGTTGGCGGGGATCGTTCCCGATGAACTCGCCCTAGCGCTCGGCGTTCCGTCGGACAGCACCTGGGCACAAGCGATAGCGCTGGGAGTGGCTTGGCGCGCCGCTGCCGGCGACTATAACGCGGCCCGTGAGATGCGCGAAGCTACGGAAGGCAAGGCGACGGAGCGGCACCAAATCACGGCCGAGAATGGACAACCGCTGCAGCCACCTGCGTTGCACGTACATTTTACCAAACCCGAAGGTGAGGCGGCGCCGGTAAAAAGAAGGCTTCTCACCGATTTGAGTACGGAGTCCGAGGCCTGAGAGCGCGCCCGCTTACCGCATGAAATCCGGGGCGCTTGACGATCCACAGCCCCTTGGTTGCGCCCTCCGGACGGGTTCGGGGATTGACTTGCCCGATCCAGCCCACTTACAATTCGCTACCCGCCATCACGCTCCCTTCCCGCGGAGGAGGTTCGCATGCTCTCCCCAAGACTCCCGATCCTTGGCGTTGCCTTTGCGGTGCTCGTCGTCTTCGTCGGCCCGGCTTTGTCGCAGGAGCAGGAAACGCCGCGTCGAACGGCGCCACGCATCCAGATCCCCTTTCAGCCAAGCGCCCGCATCGCGCCCGAGGTCGACCTTCGACCGGAGATCGAGAAGTTCGGACTGGCCGTCCGGGACCAGGGCAACCGCGGGACATGCTCGGTCTTTGCCACCACCTTCCTGATCGAGTATCAGACCGCCCGCACGAAAAGGGTGAGGGACCTCGATCTCTCGGAAGAGTATCTCAACTGGGGGAAGAACCGTGCCAACAAGACCGACTCCGACGGCGGGAAGTTCACCGACATCATCCGCGGCTACCAGAAATTAGGCATGGTGCCCATCCAGGACATGCCCAATCTGCCGTCGTTCCATCCCAAGCACCCCGATACGCCCAGGAAGTCGGTGATCGCCTCGGGCAAGAAGTTCGGGCGGTTTCCGTTCACCTTCATCAAGGAATGGGATAATCGGAGGGGCATGTCGGAAAATGAGCTGGAGGCCACCAAGGCTGCGCTGAGGGCCGGTCACCCGGTGGCAACGGGCATCTGGTGGCTTGAAAAGTTCGAGACCGTGACCGTCGAGCAGGTGCCCCTCCTGAAGGAATATCCGCGGAAGGATAACAACAACCGCGATGCGTCGAAGAACCCCATGTTCGACGGTCACTCGATCGACCTCGTCGGGTTCCACGAGGGCAAGGAGTTTCCGGGCGGCGGTTACTTCATCTTCCGTAATAGCTTTGGCCCGGGCTTCGGCCACCGCGGCTACGGTTTCGTGTCGTTCAAGTACATCCGCGACTACTCAAACGACGCCATCTACATCGCGCGGAGGGAGTCATAGCGCGCTGCGGCAGCAGAAAGTGATCATTCCGAGGGACGCGTGCCTGCTGCTTTGAACGTCGAGTCCAAGATCGATTACACCGGATTCCGTGCTCTACTATGAGCTTGGCGAATAGTTCTCCGTCAACGAGCTCTATTAGAATAAAGAGGGGCAACTGTGCCCCAGGGAGCAAACAGATGTTCTGCCAGAGTTGCGGCGCTCAAGTCGCGGGAGCCTTCTGTACCAAATGCGGGGCGCGCGCGAGCCAGCCGTCACCCCCTTCCGCACCCCCGTCGGCTTACACTCCACCGCCTCCACAATACGTGCCACCGCCCCAGTACGCTCAGCCTCTGCCGCCGACAGCCAAGAGCGGATCGGGGTTGAAGATCCTGTTTGTCGTGCTGGGAATCCTCGGTCTAATGGGTGTGCTCGCCATCGGCGGGGTCTGGTTCGGCTTGCACAAGGTCAAGCAGGCCGCCGCGAATAACGGAATCGATCTGAACAGCTTCTCCGAAACGCGTCTCGGACCCGCCCGGCGGTTCGACGCCTGCGAGTTGCTCACCAAGGAAGACCTGTCGCAGATCCTCAGCCTCAACGTCGAACGAGCAGAAGGCGACGGGCGGTCCACTCATTCCACTTGCCGCTATTTCTCTTCCGGGGCACAACAGCGTGCTCTCGAGGAAGCAGCCGCAGCCAAGAAGAAACTCGAAGAGGAGACGAAAGCCGGGCCCTCCAAAGCCGATCAGTCAGCGGTAATTAACGACCTTGGTAATGTGGTTCGAGGCATCGCCGGCGCTGCGGGCCCTGCCGTGGGTGAGACCAACGGTCTGTTGCTTACCATTGAAGTCGACTCGGAGAATGCCAAAGCCGCCATGGCTGGATTCAAGCTCGGGGTGGGCTTGACTGGCGCCGTCGTGATGAAAGGTGCCGATCCGGAAGGTAAGGCCATGATGCGCGAAGAAGTAAAAGGAGTGGGCGACGAAGCGATATCAGGACCCCTCTTGAGCCTCTTCATGTTTCGTAAAGGCGACGTCAGCGTGCAACTCGACGCGCGCTTGTTGCCCGGCGGACGCGACGCGCAAATTGCCATCGCCAAACGCATCATCTCGAAGTTGTAACCGCAAGAAAAGGTGCGAGCAGGCCAAAGGCCTCTCGAGTCGGGCCGCTGCCGGCTCGGACTGTTTGGCAGGGATTCGATTTGACGCCGAGTCTGCCAGCGGCGTCTCGGTTCAATGCAAGCAAGGGCACTGAGGGAAACCCTGCCTATGAAAAGATCATGGTGCGCTTGGATACAGTCGAGCGTGGCAGTTTGGGCGACCATCGGAATATCGGCGGGGGCGTAGTAGAACTGAGAATAAACTTTGGCCCCGGCTACAGGGTTTATTTGGGACAGATCGGCAAAACGGGAGAACTTGTAATTTTGCTCATTGGCGGAACGAAAAAAAGTCAGGATGAGGATATTAAATTAGCTAAGAAGTACTGGGAAGATTTCAATGCCGAGTAGAGACTACAATTCGTGGCGACTGGAAAAACTCTCTGATCCAGAAAGAGCCGCGAAATACTTGAAAGCGGCTCTTGAAGATTCCACGGAAGCTTTTTTCCACGCATTTAAGAACGTAATTCAGGCTCATCAAGTTTCCGAAGTTGCGAAAAAAGCGGGCGTTCAGCGAGAGAGTTTATATCGCTCATTTTCTCCTACCGGGAATCCAACGTGGGACACCATGAGGTCTGTTCTAACTGCCCAAGGTTTTCTTGGGCAACTGCTCACGGCAAAACCCGAACATTCCCCCCGGCCGGTAGCCTGGGCCATAGACAATTGGAAGCCGCAGAATAGAGTAGGTGAAGCCAAGCCGGACAGACTCCGCCTTAATGATTTCCTCGGCGTTCAGCTTGCTGCGTCCATACTCTGTTCGAGGGCAGCATTCAGTTCCGGCATCCATCCATCCGTCCTGGGCGCGTGTCGTGTCCACCGCTGAAATCGAACTCGTAAAGACTAGGTGCTTGTTTCGGAGACGTTCTCCGAGCTCCTCTAAGAGCCATCGGGTTCCGTTGTCATTAATACGCACGTCGGAAGCATCATCTTCCGTGCGTACGTAGGCCGCCAAGTGGAAGAGCACGTCGAAATCTTCGATGTGACCCACGAGAACGGGACGGCGCCTCAAGTCGAGTGGCACCTGTTGGACGGGCCATTGGCGGAGTTCACCGAGCCGGAGGCGCTCGGACTCATGTTGGACCGGGTCCGTCAGAGCGACGACGCTCTGGGGGCCATATTCTGCCAACCGCCAAGCAAGGACAGTGTCGGGCTGAACAATAGCCAGCCCCGAGCGCCAGTCGCTCCAGCTGCGGGACAGCCAGACCCAAGAAAGGCGATCCACGGCCGTCAACTTGGGACGTTGTCTCGCGGACCGCTGCAGCACACCGATTTGGTGGCGCAGGGCGAGGTTCTCCAGTTGGAGAGCAGCCCGCGAACGGAAGATCGAGGACAGCGTGATAAGGAGTGTCGCGAGAGACATGAGCATCGGAAGAGAGAATTACGAAAGAAGTATAATTCCCGTCCGCTCAGGCATTTCGAGGTTTTCGAGAGGCACAGTACCGCTGGTCGTACATGTAATATCCATTGTTCGCGTAGACAACGTAAACGTCGTCGGTTTCGTACCAGTTGTTTGCCCAGTAGCTTGGCCACGGGTCAACCAGAGTGAACCAGCGCCCAGCCAGAGAAAATAATAGTGCGCTGGAATCTCTCAAGAGATGTATAGTGTGAGCTGTTGGGAGTTAAACGGGAAATTCTCGCTTAATTGCCAAACCCTCGGTTATACGCGACGACATTCTGAAGGAAAACGCTGGTGGAAAAAGTATGTTTCACTTAATCTGGTATATCCTCATTGGGCTAATCTCGGGGTTGATCGCGAAATCGGTGATGCACGTGCATATGACGATCTTCTGGACGATCGTGCTCGGCATCATCGGATCGGTCATTGGCGGCTGCGTTACCCACATGTTTTCGCGCCCGAGAAACGAACGATATCATCCCGCCGGCCTCATTTTTTCCACACTGGGCGCGATCCTGGTTCTCTTCATTTGCTATAAGCTGAAGATTCATTTTCCCCAGGTTAACCCGTTCTAGCACATCGACGACTAACCTCGTATTCCGATAGGCGGTCACGTCTCGGGCTCATGGAGCCATTGGACTGCCTTTTTCACGCCCTTTGCCCCCTCCAGAAAACGATAAGGCACTCTTAGACCTCCTTCGGCACAGAATCCTCACACTCCATCTTAACGGCGCCAAGAAGCTCGAACATCTTGGCTACACGGTTACTTTGCAAGTCCAAGAAACTGTGGATCGCCGCTACTTCTTCTTCTCTTCAGGCTCAGGCCGCTGTTGTGGCTGCGCCTGAGCACGCTGCTGCTGTGGCTGGGCATGCTGTTGCTGCTGAGCGTGCTGCTGCTGCTGAGCCTGCTGCTTGTTCTGGTTCTGCTGTTGCTTGGCCTGCTGCTGCTGCTGCTGAGCCTGCTGCTTGTTCTGGTTCTGCTGTTGCTTGGCCTGCTGCTGCTGCTGCTGAGCCTGCTGCTTGTTCTGGTTCTGCTGTTGCTGCTGGGCGTGCTGCTGCTGCT